>ERZ1023822.366-NODE-366-length-12660-cov-52.038556_pt1 | contig 12660 bp, 10 predicted proteins | sample MGYA00380379_ERZ1023822 | MGnify/ENA primary metagenome ERZ1023822 (study PRJEB33179, sample SAMN07448988) | human gut metagenome | biome: Human-gut; feature: Human associated habitat; material: Faeces | host: Homo sapiens | place: India: Bhopal | collected... | reverse complement strand
CTGACTACGGTGCATTCGTTGAGATTGCTCCAGGTGTAGAGGGCTTGATCCACGTATCTGAGATGTCTTGGAGCCAGCACTTGCGTTCTGCTCAGGACTTCATGAAGGTAGGTGACGAGGTAGAGGCAGTTATCCTGACTCTCGACCGCGCTGAGCGCAAGATGAGCCTTGGTATCAAGCAGCTCAAGGAAGATCCATGGGAGGCTATCGAGACTAAGTATCCTGTTGGCAGCAAGCACACAGCTAAGGTTCGCAACTTCACTAACTTCGGTATCTTCGTAGAGCTTGAGGAAGGTGTTGATGGTTTGATCCACATCTCTGACCTCTCTTGGACTAAGAAGGTTAAGCACCCATCTGAGTTCACTTCTGTAGGCGCTTCTATCGACGTAGTAGTTCTCGAAATCGATAAGGAGAACCGTCGCTTGAGCCTCGGCCACAAGCAGTTGGAGAAGAACCCATGGGATGAGTATGAGGCAATCTACACTCCAGGTTCTGTTCACCAGGGTACTATCACTGAGTTGATGGACAAGGGTGCTGTTGTAGCTCTCGCTGAGGGTGGTGAAGGTTTCGCTACTCCTAAGCACCTCACTAAGGAGGACGGCACAATGGCTAAGAAGGGCGAGACTCTCGACTTCAAGGTTATCGAGTTCGTTAAGGAGACAAAGCGCATCATCCTCTCTCACTCTCGTACATTCGAGGAGGGTAACGAGCCAGTTGCTAAGCCAACTCACAAGCGTGCAAACGGCGGTCGCAAGAACAACAACGAGACAGCTATGATCAACAACGTTGCTGCTAGCACATCACTCGGTGATATCGATGCACTCGCTAAGTTGAAGGCTCAGATGGAGGGCAAGGCTTAATCTTAAACAGATCAAGCATTTGCTATTCATTAGCTAAATAAACATTCAGGGGACTGAAATTTCAGTAATGAGATTTCAGTTCCCTTTTTTATTATGTGTATAAAAAAAATAAACTATCGGGCACTATCTGCTTACTTCGGTAAACTCATCTCTACTAATTCATGTCCTAAAACCACTAATTCATGGTATTTTTCTATCATAACATGTCGAAAAACACAAAAACCTTTGGTAGTTTCATGTTTTCTGCTTATCTTTGCAACCGATAAAGCAATAATTTATATGAGCTAGAGAAATCATTCTCTCAAGAATTATCTGAAAAGAAAGAGAAGCGATTCTCCAGATTACAAAAGGAAAAGAAAGTTCAAGATATGAAACAGTCAAGATTTATAGTAGCCGCTCTATCAATGAGTTGCATCACTACCCTCTCCTCCTGCTTTAAGGAAGAACCACTCAATGCCGAATGCGACATTGAGCAGGCATACATACATGCAGACAACAAGATTTTGAACTTATTGTTCACTAATCCATCTGACACATTGGTCAATGTGCAGAGTGATCAGACAAACATCGAGTTCACAATGAGACCATTTGCCGCCCTTACCAAACAGGCACCAATATTCCGCCTCACACCTGGAGCGACCATCTCACCTGAAAGTGGAAGCCTTCAGGATTTCTCTAAAGGACCTGTAACATATACAGTTACTTCTGAAGACAAGCAATGGAGCCGCACCTATCAGGTAAGCATCAAGAAAGGACAGACCACCATACCAAAAGAGATTGAATTCGAATTTGAAAACGCATACCTCAGCAAAGGATACTACAACTGGCAAGAAAATTGGAATGGAGATCTTATCGACATCTGGGCAACCGGAAACTCAGGATTCCAAATGAGTAACAGTTCATCTAAACCGGAAGAATATCCTACCGTGATGATAGAAGACGGGCACAAGGGAAAGGGCGTGAAGCTCACTACTCAGCGCACAAGCAAGATCGCTTATATGGTACACAAGCCTATCGCTGCCGGCAACCTCTTCATCGGACAGTTTGATGCCACCGATGCCCTGCGCGATGCAATGAAGGCAACAAAGTTCGGTCATCCATTCAGCTTCAGTGCCAAGCCTGCTAAGTTAGAAGGATGGTATAAGTATCAGGCTGGCGAAAAATTCACCGATAAGAATAGGAAGGAACTTGACCGCCATGACTACGGAACCATCTATGCTGTACTCTATGAGAACATTGATGAAAAGGGAAATGCCGTATTGCTCTACGGAGATAATGTACAGACCAGCAAACAGATAGTGGCACTTGCTCTGGTAGGTGAAACCCATGATGACAACGGAAAAGTTGCCATTGGAAACACGCGTGAATGGCATCACTTCAGCGTAGATTTCGAGTATAAGAAAACCATTGACCCAATCAAGTTGAAGAATGGTGGCTACAGTCTCACTATTGTCAGTTCATCAAGTTCAGATGGAGCTAACTTCCTGGGTGCCGTAGGCAGTACCCTTTGGATAGACAGTTTCAAGTTGATTTGCAAATAAGCTAAGGAGGAAACTATATAATGAAGAAGATAACAATATTAGCTCTCCTGCTGACATGGGGCACTGCTACATGGGCAGAAGAAAATGAGAATCAGAAGACAGAGGAGCACAAGCAGGTAGAAGAAAGCAAGCGCACCTCGTGGAACAAATATCTCCACGGCTACCAGTATCAGGCTCGCGTGGCGTATAATATTGGAGGCACAGCCCCTATCGGTCTTCCAGCCACCATCCGTACACTACACAGCTATACCCTGCAACCTAACTTCAGTCTGGGTATCGATGCCTATCACCCACTTTCAGGCAAATGGGGATTCGTTGGAGGTCTGCATTTTGAAAACAAGGGCATGAAGATTGATGCAGGCGTAAAAAACTATTATATGAGAATAGTTCGTGGAGGCGATGAGCTGAAAGGTATATTTACAGGCAACGTGGTTACGAAGGTAGACATGAGTCTTATCACAGTACCATTGCAGGCAACATACGATATTTGCGACAACCTCCGTTTCAAGTTGGGTCCGTATGTTAGCTATGTAACATCAAAGAAGTTTGAGGGCTGGGCATACGATGGTTATCTCCGCCGCCAGGAGGAAGGTCATCATAAGGGCGATCCTACTGGACAGAAGGTAAAGTTGGGTCATGACGAAGGCGAGCGTGGTGATTACGATTTCAGCGATGACATGCGCAACTGGCAGGTGGGCGTAGATTTCGGAATAGACTGGCGCTTGAACAACCGTTGGGGCCTCTGTGCTGATCTGAGCTGGGGCTTAAATGGTATCTTTAAGAAAGATTTCGAGACCATCGAGCAGACGATGTATCCTATCTACGGCAGCGTAGGTATCACGTATCAGCTGAAGTAATATATAATAAAATGTACGCGTACATTATTATAAATAGAGAGAATCAATATTTATTAATATAAAAAAGAGAAGAAAATGAAAAAGTTTATTTATTTGATGGCCATGGTTTGCACCCTTGGCTTCTTCACTGCTTGTAGCAGCGATGATGATGATCCTACAGTATGGGACACTTTTAAGGCAGGTACTTACAATGTCTGGGGCCAGGAGCTTGATACTGAAGATGGCGAAGTAGATTATAACTTCATAGATTTCGATATGAATATCGAAAAGGCTGGAAATCAAACTGCCAAGGTAACTTTGACAGACAAGAATGGCGAGGTAACTGTTAACGTACCAGAGGCAACCATTATTGCACAGGATGGTTACACTTTGAGAGGTCAGGGAACAGCGACCATTAATGACAATGTAACCAAGGCTACAGAAAATACCAACACAATGACGGTAGATTTCACTGCTAAGATTTCTGCAGACTACAAGAATATCAGCGTAGAACTGAAGACTGCAGATGGTACATTCAAAGCAGGCAACAGCACAGAAAAGCCGGCCGTTTCCAAGCTTCTTGCAACCTGGAATCTCGAGCCTGTAACCATGTATGACGACAAAGGCAATCAGACAGACAATCCTGATGATGCTTCGGCATGGAAAGGTTCATTCAAAATGAATTGGGAAACTGCAGCAGACTGCCCTCCTATCATGGGTTTCATCCCTGCAGCAACAGCACCACAGATGGCAGAAAGCATTGTAAACCAGTTGTTACCAACCCTCTTGAAGTCTGTAACATTCACAGCTGATGGCAAGATCATCGCTCAATACGCAGAGGCTAAGTTAGGCGAAACTGGTACAGAGGCACCTGCCACTCCAAACTGGCAGATTGCTGAAGGCTATGCAACTTACAAGATTGTAGATGAGAACCAGATCATCGTTTTCCTGAGCAACGAAAAGATTGCCGGCACTATTACAGATCCTGCCAAGCAGGCTGCCATCGGTGCAGTTCTGTCTGCTTTCAAGGATGGTGTTCCTGTAAACGTTCGTTTCAGCAACAGCGACAATACTGCTTTCTTCTATCTGAATCAGGAGTTTGCCACAAAATTGGCAGCTAATCCAGTTCTTGTCAAAATGGTTGAGAGCCTCAATGACGACGACCTGAACGGCTTTGCCGGAATGATTAAGGCGATTGTACAGCAGTTGCCAGAGTTAATGAATAAAACTACGAAGTTTGAGGCTGGTCTTGAGTTAATCAAGTAAAGAGAAAAAACTATAAAATATCAAACAGAGGGTGTGTCATAAGTCCATGATAATGGAACATGACACACCCTTGTTTAATTAATCGATTTATTGTTGTACAACTAAAGAATGTATAGTCGTACAACTAAAGGGTGTATAGTCGTACAACTAAAAGGTGTATAGTCGTACAACTACAGGGGGCAAAATTGTACAACTAAAAGGTGTTGCCACTAGGCTCGGCAGACCTGCTGACTGCAGTCGGCAGAGCTGCTGACTAGGCTCAGCAGGTCTGCCGAGCCTAGTGGGAATCTTTTAGAAGCAGTCTTCTTATACCTTAGAATCTATCTCCTTTCACTTCATATTCTATATCTTTGAACCTGACTAAACGTCTTACTTCGCTTACTCAGCAATCTCGTTCTGCTTACCCAGCAGTCTCATTTAGCTTGTCCAGCAGTCTCATTTAGCTTGCTCAACCATATTACTTCGCCTACTCAAGTCTGATTAGGTAGCGCTTCAGACGTTCTTACAAGCGAGAACGTCTGAATATTTATGGTACAAAAAAAAGATTGCATCAGCGGAAATACTTCCAACCAATGCAATCTTCAGTTTTCTTTAATCTAGAGGCTAAACACTTTCTTACGAGAAAAATTCACGGAAGAAAAGAGCCTAGCGTCGGATTTACTTCACCTTTGCAACGATAGCCTTGAAAGCCTCAGGGTTGTTTACAGCGAGGTCAGCGAGAACCTTACGGTTAATCTCGATACCAGCCTTGTGAAGAGCACCCATCAACTGGCTGTAGCTCATACCATCGAGGCGAGCAGCAGCGTTGATACGCTGAATCCACAATGCGCGGAATGTGCGCTTCTTGTTACGACGATCGCGATAAGCGTAGGTAAGACCCTTCTCCCAAGTGTTCTTAGCTACTGTCCATACATTCTTGCGAGCTCCATAGTAACCCTTAGTGAGCTTCAAGATTTTTGTTCTTTTTGCTTTTGATGCAACGTGATTTACTGATCTTGGCATAATTTTTTTTCTTTAAAAGTTCGACTAAAAAGTTAATAATTAACGGAGGCAGAGCAAGTCGCGAACCTGCTTCAAGTTTGAACGGTCTACGAGAGTCTCACCAAGGAGATTTCTCTTCTGCTTCTTTGTCTTCTTAGTCAAGATGTGACTGTGAAAAGCGTGATGACGCTTAATCTTACCTGTACCGGTGAAACGGAATCTCTTCTTTGCGCCGGAATTAGTCTTTACTTTTGGCATTTTTACTTTTAATTTTAAATTGTTATTTATTATAGCGATGGCAACGCATATACCAGGGCGTTACGCATCTTTTTCTTTCTTAATCCTCTGTTCCTTCTGCGAGCTTCTTCAGGGCATCGCCGCCTTTGGCATTGGCGAGCAAGCCATTCTTCTCGGCATTGGCAGCGCGCTCTGCATCAGCAGCAGCCTTAGCTTCAGCCTCTCGCTTCTCACGGTCCATCTTCTGCTGGCTCTTCTTAGCTGTACCAGCCTTCTTAGGACTCATATAGAGGAACATCTTCTTTCCCTCGAGCTTTGGCATCTGCTCTACCTTACCGCATTCCTCCAAATCATTGGCGAAACGGAGAAGGAGAACCTCACCCTGCTCCTTGAAGAGAATAGAACGACCACGGAAGAACACGTATGCACGCACCTTGTTACCCTCGTTGAGGAACTCTTTAGCGTGCTTGAGCTTGAACTGATAGTCGTGCTCATCGGTCTGAGGTCCGAAACGGATTTCCTTGGTCTCCACCTTTACCTGCTTCTGCTTCATTTCCTTTGCATGCTTCTTCTGCCGGTAAAGGAATTTAGAATAGTCAACTATACGGCAAACTGGTGGTTGCGCATTAGGAGATATCTCGACCAAGTCAAGCTCTTGCTGACGAGCCAACTCCAACGCCTTACGTGCTGGCATCACTTCTGCTCCACCATCACTCACTACTCTCACGTCGCGTGCACGAATCTGTTCGTTTACGCGGTACTGATTTTTCATTTTGTCATTTTTCATTAACTATTCGATATATTCTTTTTTGTCTTTTTGATTAAACGGCTGCAAAGTTACGATTATTTTGTGAAACCACCAAATTTTCAGTGGGTTATTTTCATTTTTGCCCGCAGATTCTTTGTTTTTCTAATGGATTTAATGTTTTAACCCCACAGATTGATATATTTAATCCCGCAAATTGATATATTTTAGTCCCACAGATTTCACAGATTAACACAGATCTTTATGATAAAGAAACTAAATCTGTAAAAATCTGTGAAATCTGTGGGACTTAAGAAAACAATAAATCAGAGGGACTTAAGAAAACAATAAATCAGTGGGGACTAAGAAAAGCTTTCAATCCATGGGAGTATATCCATTGACTTTACGGAAGATTGATTTTCGTATATCTGTGGTGGAAAAATTGACCAATATTCCAAGATGCTTCTTCGCCACACGCAAATACGTAAGCAATTGCTTATGAAAGACATCTTTCATTTCTGCCACAGACTTCAGTTCGACTATGACTTTATCTTCTACAAGAATATCCAGACGGAAATCTACAGGCAAAACCTTACCATCATACATGACATCCAACTTTACCTGACTCTCTACCCTAAGTCCATCTTTGCGCAACTGATAGCACAGAGCTGCTTCATAAACCGACTCAAGTAAACCTGGACCCAATTCATTATAAACCTTATAAATAGCTCCAATGATCTTATAAGATATCTCATTTTCTGTCATAACCAAACGATTTTAAAATCCTCCTTAACAAAAAAAATCTCCCACAGACGTCACAGTTGTTACAGATATTCAACAGAACACACAAAAATCTGTGTAAATCTGTGAAATCTGTGGGACTAAACCCTCAACACAAAAAATCTGTGGGACAGAGCCCTCAACAGAAAAAATCTGTGTAAATCTGTGAAATCTGCGGGAGATTAGAAAATATCAATCTGCGGGATTACTCCTCAGCTGCCTTCAGCTGCTCTGCAACCTCGGCATTGATGCGCTGAGCGAACTCTTCCATGCTCATGGTAGCCTGTTCGCCACCACCCTGCTTACGCATAGATACCAAGCCCTCGGCACTCTCCTTCTCACCTACGATGACCATGTAAGGAACACGCTTCAACTCGTTGTCGCGAATCTTGCGGCCAATCTTCTCGTTACGGTCATCAACCAAAGCACGTACACCCTGCTTGTCAAGATACTGACGTACCTTCTGGGCATAGTCGTTGAACTTCTCAGAGATAGGGAGAATAGCAACCTGGTCTGGAGTCAACCACAATGGGAAGTGACCGGCTGTGTGCTCGATGAGAACGGCTGTGAAACGCTCCAGTGAACCGAATGGTGCACGGTGAATCATCACAGGAGTCTTCTTTGAGTTATCCTCAGCGGTATACTCCAGCTTGAAACGCTCTGGCAAGTTGTAATCCACCTGGATGGTACCCAACTGCCAGCGACGGCCGATGGCATCCTTCACCATGAAGTCGAGCTTAGGACCATAGAAGGCAGCCTCGCCAACCTCCTCACGAGTCTCAAGACCCTTCTCCTTGCAAGCCTCGCGGATAGCATTCTCGCTCTCTTCCCAAATCTCATCAGAACCGATATACTTCTCTGTATCCTTAGGATCGCGGAGAGAAATCTGTGCCTCGTAGTTCTCGAAACCGAAGATCTTGAATACCTTCAGGATTACGTCGATTACATTCTCGAACTCAGACTTTACCTGATCTGAACGAACGAAGATATGTGCATCATCCTGAGTAAATGTACGAACACGAGTCAAACCGTGGAGCTCACCGCTCTTCTCATAACGGAATACGGTACCGAACTCAGCGATACGCAAAGGAAGATCCTTGTAAGAACGAGGCTTACGAGCGTAGACCTCGCAGTGGTGAGGACAGTTCATTGGCTTGAGCATATACTCCTCATCCTCCTCCGGAGTCTGGATAGGCTGGAATGCATCCTTGCCATAGTGAGCATAGTGACCAGATGTAACATAGAGGCTCTTGCCGCCGATACCAGGACAGATAACCTCCTGATAGTTATAAGGCTTCAGGAGCGAACGGAGCAACTCCTGCAAGCGGAGGCGGAGCTGTGTACCCTTTGGCAACCAGATAGGAAGACCCTTACCTACACGCTCTGAGAACATGAAGAGTTCCATCTCCTTACCAATCTTACGGTGGTCGCGCTTCTTAGCCTCTTCGAGAATAACCAGGTACTCGTCGAGCATCTTCTTCTTAGGGAAGCTGATACCGTAGATACGGGTCATCTGCTCGCGCTTGGCATCACCGCGCCAGAAAGCACCAGCCACACTTGTAATCTTCACAGCCTTGATAAGACCAGTGTTCAGCAAGTGAGGACCACGGCAAAGGTCGGTGAAATTGCCCTGGGTATATGTGGTGATGGTACCATCCTCCAAGTCCTGCTCAATATGCTCGCACTTGTAAGTCTGACCGTCAGCCTTGAACTCAGCGAGAGCATCAGCCTTAGCCACCTCCTTGCGAACCACAGGTTCGTTCTTCTTGGCAAGTTCCATCATCTTAGCCTCAATCTTGGCGAAATCATTCTCTGAGATCACCTGACCCTCGGCTGGCATCACGTCGTAGAAGAAACCACTCTCTACGGCTGGACCGAAACCGAACTGGATGCCTGGGTAAAGCTCCTGAAGAGCCTCAGCCAACAAGTGGGCAGATGTATGCCAGAATGTGTGCTTACCCTGCTCATCCTCAAACTTGTAGAGTTCTACATTTGCATCCTCATTGATAGGACGGTTCAACTCTACTGTCTCACCATTAACACCGCAAGATACAACGTTGCGAGCGAGAGCCGGTGAGATGCTCTCGGCGATTTGTAAGCCAGTTACGCCCTGTTCATACTCACGAACAGATCCGTCTGGGAATGTGATTTTTACCATAACAACTTAGTATTTTTATTAAATCGCCTGCAAAAGTACTATTTCTTTTTGTAACAAGCGAATAAAAATGCATTTATTTTGCTAAACTTTGCTAATACCTCTTTATATTAAGGGCTTTTAAGACCGGAAATGCTGACATATTGAAGTTTTCATCTGCTTTTCTACCAACATTTCGTAACACTTTGTAAAATTCAGATACATTTTTAGCCAATAAGTTTTGGAGAAACAAATATTTTCATTATCTTTGCATCCGATAACGTGACAAAATGTAAAGAAACATAGAAAATGGCAAAACCAAAGATTCTCATCATCTATACCGGTGGTACCATCGGTATGGGAAAGGACCCGATGACAGGTGTACTGGAACCTCTTGATTTCAATCACCTCGTTTCTTCCATGCCCGAATTCAAGCTCATTCAGGCAGAAATCGATGTGCGAAAATTCGACCCACCTATCGATTCCAGCGACATGGATCCAATGCGCTGGGCAGAAATCGTAAGCATGATATCCAACAACTACAACGACTATGACGGATTCGTAATCCTTCATGGCACCGATACAATGGCTTACACTTCGTCTGCCCTATCTTTCATGCTTGAGAATCTGACCAAGCCTGTAATATTGACGGGTAGCCAGCTGCCTATCGGTGAATTGCGAACCGACGGCAAGGAGAATCTGATGACAGCCATCGAGATTGCTTCTGCCAAGAATGCTGAAGGACGCCCTATGGTGCCCGAGGTATGCATCTTCTTCAACGGCAAGCTAATTCGCGGTAACCGTGCCATCAAGATCAATGCCGAGGGATTTCATGCTTTCGAATCATTCAACTACCCTCACCTCTGCGATGTAGGAATCAATTTCCAATATCACGACCATCACATTCTTACACCGGATTACAGAAAGCCAATGGTTCCACATCTGAAGCTCGATCCGAACGTCATCGTGTTCAGTCTCTTCCCGGGTATCCAGGATAACATTGTGCGCCACGTGATGGAATCGCCAGACCTCCGTGGTATTGTGATGCGTACTTTCGGTTCAGGCAATGCTCCTCACACGCCATGGATCATGCGTCTTCTGGATCAGGCTGCCCATCGCGGAGTAAACATCGTGAATATCAGCCAATGTCTTACGGGCAGTGTAGAGATGGAACGCTACGGAGCCGGCTTCCAGTTGAAAGCTGCTCATGTGATAAGCGGATACGATTCTACGGTAGAGGCTATGGTCACCAAGATGATGTATCTGCAGGGAAGATATGCAGACAATAAAAAGGTAAGAGAAAAACTGACTGAATCTCTGGCGGGCGAAATCTCTATATAGTATAAGGTGAAATCTTCATCCATATAATGAAGCAATAAAGTAAATGACAAACTTGCGATAGTGTACACGATTAAGCTACAGATTGATAGTCTGTCATTTACTCGCTCATTATGAGGTATTTAGCGAAAACAAACAAAAATATTCTACTAAAACAGAATAGTATTGCAGGAAATATGCAGGAAACTTTTAAAGAAGGTTAAATATCGACAGTTTTTTAGCCAAAAAACTTGTTGCATATCATTTTTTGTGTAACTTTGCAGCGTAGAAAAAAAAGTAAAAGATCAGTATCCTTAATAGATACCAATCCGTAATATAAATTAATAAATCAACAAAACCTACAAATTATGAACATTAACAAGGTAAAGGAGTATGGTGAGTTCGTAGAAATTACGGCTCCTGTAGAAAGAACAACAGCTGAAGAGTATCCAACAGTATTAGGCGGAGAAATTTGGTACAACTAAGAACTTCCTGCTAAGGATTCCTATCCTTTGTATCAGATAGTTTTCCTTTAGCAGACTTGAAACAAGAGGCTATTTTTATTTGATTCAGAACATCTTATAATTTTTAGCAGACACATTATTAGCTCAATGATAAAGGCTCAATCCTCGAATAAAATCGGGAACTGAGCCTTTATTGTGTTTATATCTTACCATCGAGATATACGGAATCGGAAATTAGTGCTTACCACAGCAACCGCCCTCTCCGTGATGATGCTCGTGCTTGATGCCGCCCTCTACAGCCTGATGCTGGTCGCGGAGCAGATCGTTCACGGTCTTCACAGGGTTGAAGGTACCGAGAGGAACCTCTACGAATACTGTATTCCAGTCACTCATCGCACCATTCCAGAGACCTGGCAACTCGAGTGCCTTCAAATCCTTACCATTCTTACTCTTGCTGGAGATGAAACCGGTAGATGGATCAACAAACTTAGGAAGATCGAAGGCATTGCCCTGGTAATCCTTGGTAGCGCAGACGAGGTCTACCGGGTTGAAGTGAGTACCCTCGGTAAACATCTTCATATACTCCTCGTTATTCTTGTCAATCTGAGAGCTCTCCAGAATCTGAAGGCTTACAGTGCCATCCTGATTATAGGTAAGGAATGGACCACCACCAGGCTCGCCTACGTTCTTAACGACACCGCAGACACGCATAGGGCGGTTCAACTTCTTACGCAGATAGATAACCAGTTCGGCATCCTCCAGCTCCTTGATATCAGCCTTGCGGCAGCAGAGGTCGCGCTGAACGAAGCGGATAATCTCCTCCAGTTTCTTATGGTTGTACTGACCAGAATCCAAAACCTTCAGATAATCGAAAGCCTGCTTCTGCAGAGTAACCAATACACCTGCAATCACCTGCTTCCAGGTAACAGTCTCTGCCTTCAAGCGATCAGGAACCACATTGTCAATATTCTTGATGAATACCACATCAGCATCAATCTCGTTGAGGTTCTCGATGAGTGCGCCATGACCGCCCGGACGGAACAGCAAAGAGCCATCCTCGTTACGGAAAGGAGTATTGTCTGGATTGGCAGCGATGGTATCGGTACTAGGCTTCTGCTCTGAGAATGAGATGTTATACTTGATGCCGTAGCGCTGTGCATACTTATCTACCTTCTCGGCTACCATCTGCTTGAAGAGTTCCAGGTGGTCGTGAGAAACGGTGAAATGAACATTTGCCTCGCCGTTACTGCTTGCATAGAGCGCAGCCTCAACCAGGTGCTCCTCCATTGGGGTGCGAACCTCGTCCTCATACTCGTGGAACTGGAGCAATCCCTTAGGCAACTGTCCGTAGTTCAATCCCTCTGGCTTGAGGAGATTAGCCACAACAGCCTTGTAATCACCCTTCTTGATAAGGCACATGATACCCTTCTCGTTGTTTACATGGCACTTATCGCAGAGTGCCTTGCGGAAAGCAAACTTCTTGATATTCTCGAAGAATT
>ERZ1023822.364-NODE-364-length-12726-cov-10.376924_pt1 | contig 12726 bp, 14 predicted proteins | sample MGYA00380379_ERZ1023822 | MGnify/ENA primary metagenome ERZ1023822 (study PRJEB33179, sample SAMN07448988) | human gut metagenome | biome: Human-gut; feature: Human associated habitat; material: Faeces | host: Homo sapiens | place: India: Bhopal | collected... | reverse complement strand
AATGAAAGCAAAGTAAAAAGGGGCTGTGAAGAAATGAGGATTCATTTCTTCACAGTCCCTTTTTTATCTCTTATATCAGATCCCCAGCCATGCCGAAGACCTTGAGATGACGGCTGAAGATGGAGTCGCCGCGGTCCTGGAAGTAGCCCAGATACTCGGCGACGGTGCTCTCGCCGGTCGGCTTCTCGGCACTGGCACTGCCATAGGCAGTCTTGTCTGCCAGAAAGCGGCCGTCCATGGGCATGAATTTGGCCGCCAGCCCTTCGAGCATGGCTGCCGCGAATGGATGAATGTCCTCTGCGTCGATGGGCTCGCCCACCGTGGAGCCGGCATCGGTCAGAATGTGGAGGGTCGCTCTTGCGCGTTCCGATCTCCCTTCTTTCAAGGAAAAAGGTACGACGAAGAGGCTCTCTACCTCCAGATAGTCGAGGCAGGCCAGGAAGAGGTAGAGCGAGATCAGATTCTCTTCAGTGACACCGATGCGGCGCAGGTCGATGATATTTCCGGCGATCTCATCGATGGCATCCGATGCGCCGCTGGTCAAAGCAGAGAAGACCTTCCAGCCGGTGTCTTCCCAGTCCGGAGCGCCTTTCTCGCAGATATCCCGCCACAGCTTGAAAACATCCCGCTCCTTCAGGAGCATCGGCTTTTCGCCTGTCTCCGGGATATGGAAATAGTGGGCGGAGATCTGTGCTTTCGGATTCGGTTTTTCGATGAATGGGGCAGAAAGGCCGGCATCCTCCAGCTTCGATCTCAGATAGACCGGCGGCACCCCCATATCGATGAGACCGCCGATCATCATATCTGCGGTCAGCTTCCCATAACAGCGTACAAAAAGTGCTTTCATCACTTCACGTCCTCTCTTTGACGACCCTTGCCCGGACCATCCTCTGCAACGGCTACGTCAGCGCTGCCGAAGGTCTTCATCTGGTTCAGCATATCGATCGCTGCGTCCAGAAGCGAGAGCCCAAGGGCTGAGCCGTAACCTTCCGCTTCTGTGAAATCATAGTGCAGGAATGACTTCATGCCCATCTTCTGCATCTGCATCTGATGAACCGGTTCTTCATAATAGACAGATGGGAAAATATAGTTTTTGATCTCAGGATACACGGCTTGTGCGGCAAGCACGGCAGCACCTGTGACAGCATTATCAAAGACGACCATGATGCCGCGGCGCGCCGCTTCTACGGTAAGGCCGAAGAGGGCTGCGATCTCTGCCGAGCCGACCATGGCGAGCGTACCAACGGGATCCTTGGCGAAGTCACCGACATCAGAAAGTTGGATAGAGAAGCCGCTTCTCGCCGATGCCTTCTTGAGATCCTCCTTCATGACGGCTGTCGTCACCGCGAGTGCCGACAGCATGGAGCGCTCTCCGATATTGCCGAGGCCGACGGCCTGGATGCCCTCTCCCGCAAGGGCTTTCCCGACCGACATGCCCAGAGAGATCGCCGCCGCGACGACATCATCATCCATGGCGGGATGCCCCTGATGCGTACCATGGATCACCTTCTTTGCCAATATGCCTTCGATATCGGAGGTATCCTTTTCAAGACCGACATCAACAAGGTAGACCGGCATCTCCATCTGCCGCGCGAGGACATTCACCGGTCCCGCGCCCTGCGCGACCAGCTTCATCTCTGCGTGCGAGAGCTGCCCCTTCGTCTTGTTCTCGCCATCGACGGCCGTATCCCCGCCGAAAATGACGACCGCCTTATTGAGGTATGTCGGCTTCACTTCGCCTAAAATGCCGGCCATACGGACAGCCATATCCTCCAGCTTCCCCAGTGAATGGATCGGCTTGATGAGATTATCCACATAGAGCTGGCAAGCCTCCATGATCTCCTGATTCAGTTTCGGGATCTCGCTCATGCTTCCACCCCCGCTTCTTCTTTGGTGACACATTCCCGATAGACGGAGATCGCCATATCCAGCATTTTCTTCTGAATGCCCGCACCGATGGATTCACCCAGGCGGAAATCCAGATCAATATATTCGGAAAGTCCCAGCGCAGCCAGCGACTTTTTGTGCGCCTGCTCAAGCGACAGGTGCGAGGCCATGAGATAGTCTGACACCTGCGGCGCGAGTGCCTTCGCAATGAAGGCGCTCGCCGTCGTATTGAACCCGTCGATGATGGTCATCGCATGATTGGCGGCCGCCCCCAGGATGACACCCGTGAGACATCCGAATTCAAATCCGCCGACTTTGGCAAGCACATCGAGGCCGTCCTTTGGGTCCGGATGGTTCACATCCATCGCCTTCTGCACGACCTCTACCTTATGGACAAGGCGTTCGTCAGAAATATTTGTCCCGCGCCCCGTGACTTCGATGGCATTCCAGTGATTGAAGGTCCCCAGGATGCAGGCCGATGAGGTGGTATTGGAGATCCCCATTTCCCCGATCGAAAAGACCTTGTATCCCTTTCTTACATTTTCTTCTGCGATCTCGATGCCGATCTCGATGGAGCGGATCGCCTGCTCACGCGTCATCGCCGGTCCTTCCGCGATGTTCTTCGTCCCCCAGGCGATCTTGCGATCCAAGAGTCCCGGGACTCCTGTCATATCATGATGGATGCCCACATCGACCACCACCATGTCCATGCCCGCATAGTACGCCATCGCATTGCAGGAGGCGCCCTTCGCGATCACATAGGCCTTCGTCATGCCGACCGTCGTCTCCTGCGGATAGGCAGACACGCCCTCTTTGTATACCCCGTGGTCACTGCATGCGATCACCATACACCCCTTCGGGACATCCGGCATGGCATCGCCGGTGACACCGATGTAGCGCGTCACCATATCCTCCATCTTGCCAAGGTTTCCCATACCAAGGTACAGATCATGCCAGCGCTTCCCGGCCTCCTCCATGGCTTCCTGGCTGAGCGGCTGGATCCGATCCAGCGTATCATCTAATAAGCCCATGTTTCCTCCTAATTCTATATTAATTATTGTATCATAAACGCCGATCTTTTTGAATCATAGATTCCTTTTCATTATACCATGAGGGGCTAGGGGAAGGGCTGGCCCTTGATTGTAAACGAAAGCTTTGCTTAAATGAGGAATTAGGAATGAAGGTGGCGGCTTCGCCGAGATCGATGGCTCAGGTCGCAGCTGTTCTGGCATTCGTTATCTCACATACGACGTTTCTCGCCGCTCAGGATGACGAAACGGGGCGATGCCCGAAGGCTGACTTCTCCCTCCTTCCAGAGGAAGGGGCGAGAGGATGGTCTGGGCGATGCCCGAAGTTTGAAACTAGCGGTTTTCTCGTATCGCAAACCCAATCCCCAGCTACTAATTTCTAGTCACCAGTCCCTTCCCCTCCCCTTGTCTTCCCCTTTCCTCATGCTATAATAAAGGCAGTAAACCGCTGATTCAATATCATCATCTCAAGGGGGAGAGCGCTCGCAAGGGGGCTCTCTTTTGTCTAAAGGAAGGTGTTTGCTATGGATTATGAAAAGCTCTATATCAATGGTGAATGGATCCCGGGCGCATCCGGGGAGTTCATCGAGGTAGAAAACCCGGCCACAAGGGAGATCTTCGCCCGCGTTCCGGCGGGAAACGGCGATGACGTAGACAAGGCCGCCAAAGCCGCTTATGCCGCTTTCCCTGCATGGGCAAAAAAGCCGCTCGCCGAACGTATCACTTTGATGGAGCGATTCCTCGCCATTTTCAAATCTCAGGAAGATGACCTCATCGACATCACCATCCGGGAGCTCGGCTCGCCATATACCTTCACCAAAGTTTCGCAGGTCGAGTACCAGTACGTCCGTACCATGTCCTACATCGACCTTGCGCCAGACGTCCCCATGGTCGAAAAAATGGCGGCTTCCACCACCTATCGTGAGCCGATCGGCGTCATCGGATGTATCACTCCATGGAACTACCCCTTGGGACAGGTCATACAGAAGATCATACCTGCGATGCTGATGGGCAATACCGTCATCCTGAAGCCTAGCCAGCACACGCCGCTCTCCTCCTACTTCCTTGCTGATGCCTTTGAACAAGCAGGCTTTCCGAAAGGCGTCTTCAACCTCGTGACCGGCCGCGGCGGCGAAGTGGGCGATGCGCTCTCTTCCCATCCGCTCATCTCCATGATCTCCTTCACCGGATCCACCTCAGGCGGCGTCACCGTCGGCAAGCGAGCACTGGAAAGCGTGAAGCATATCAGCCTTGAGCTTGGCGGGAAATCGCCCTACGTGATCCTTCCATCCCAGGACCATGACTACAGCACACCGATCCGCCTTTGCTTCAATAGCATCTTCCTGAACTCCGGCCAGACCTGCACCGCCTTCTCCCGCCTGCTCATCCCGGAAAGCGAGAAAGTCCTCATCGAAAAAGAGCTTTCCGCCATCGCCAAAGAATATACGGTCGGCGACCCGACAGACCACGACGTGAAGCTCGGGCCGGTGTCCTCCATGGCACAGTACCGGAAGATCAGCGAATACATCAGCAAGGGTCTTTCCGAAGGGGGAAGGCTCCTCACGGGCGGCCTGCCGGAAAGCCCCGATCACGGCTACTACATCCACCCCACGATCTTCACGAATGTCACGAATGATATGACCATCGCGCAGGATGAGATCTTCGGTCCGGTCCTCTGTGTCATCACCTACAAAGACACTGATGATGCGGTCAGGATCGCCAATGACACCCGATACGGTCTGAATGCCGGTGTCTATGGGCCGAAAGAAGAAGCCATCGCCATCGCCCATCGCATCAAGGCCGGCAATGTCTACATCAATGCCAGCCCGCGTGATACAGCGGCTCCCTTCGGCGGCTACAAGGAAAGCGGCCTTGGCCGCGAAGGCGGCATCTACGGCATGCTCGAATTCACCCAGCAGAAAGCCCTCTTCGATACGGGTGACTAGGGATCCGTACCTTCCTCCGTTATTTAATGAAAGGTCATTGTCATGTCGATCTTCAAAAAGCTCCTCATCTCCCTCATGATCCTCCTTGCCGCTGCCGGCGGCTGGTATTTCCTATACTGGCAGAATACGCCCGCCTTTGCGGCGGGAGAGATCCAGCAGGCCGTGCAGAAAAAGGACTGGGATCTCTTCTGCAAACGCGTCGATGTCGCCAAGGTCTACAGCTATGCCTTGGACGACATGCTCGCCGAGCTCAAGGCCGACGGTCTTCCCGAACACGCCATCGCTGCCTCCCTCGTGAAAAGCATCAAGAAAGAAGTCGTGAAGGAACTCATCCGACAGACAGAGATCCGATTCAAGGATGGCGCCCCGGCCTCCAAGTCCCTTCTGGACAAGCCTGTCAAGACCCTCACTGCCTACGCCGGCTCTTCCGCCCTCTCTCTCACCGACATCTTCAAGATCGAAGAAGCGGACGGCAAAGCCATCGCCTATGTGAAGCTCCACGACAAGGACCTTGCCCGCGACTTCACCTGGCAGGTACAGCTGGAAAAAGACATAAACGGCCTTTGGACAGCGACACGCATCCTGAATTTTACCGACTATCTGAAAGAAAGGATGGACGGGTGACTAGTGACTGGAGACTAGTGACTGGAGACTAGTAACTGGGGACTAGTCACGAGTAGCTAGGGACTAGGGTTTATGGTTTAAGGTTTGCATCAATCTCCTCAACTGAGAAGCCCCTTGAAGAAGGGGCACGCCGAAGACGCAGGATAGAGTGCCTGGCAGAGGCGCAACTCACCGAAACGTTTTCATACTATTCGCACTAAGCGTCTTCCCCGTATCGTCATTCCGAGCGAAGCCGAGGAATCTTTTTCGTTCGCGGTGAAACGGTTCCTGTGCGCGAAACCGGAAACTGGAAGCCTGTCATCCTCCATACTCCGCGGCGCTACCTATTATGATACACCGCACCAAAACCCTGAACCCGCCAACCTGAACCCTGAACCCATCAAGTAAAAAACGCTCAGCCGATCCGGCTGAGCGCTTTTCTTATACGATCTGGAAGAGGAAGAATTTCAAATAATAGGTTTCCGGCACCGTCATAAGGATCGGATGATCGGGAGCCTGCTGGCGGAACTCGATCTGCCGGAGCGTGACGCCGGCATCGCGCGCTGCTTCCTTCACCATCTTCACGAAGAGCTCCTCCCCCATGAAATGTGAGCAGGAGCAGGTCGCCAGATATCCGCCGCGCGGCAGGATCTTCATCGCACGGTAGTTGATCTCCTTGTAGCCGCGGAAGGCTTCATGGACCGTCTTTCCTGACTTGGTGAAAGCAGGCGGATCGAGGACGATATAGTCATAGCTGTGGTCCTTTTTCTTGTCGAGCTCGGTCAGAAAATCAAAGACATCTGCCTCTACGGCCTCGACGGCAAGGCCATTCTGCTTCGCATTGTGCACCGTCATTTCGACGGCTTCTTTGGAAATATCGAGCGCCGTCACGCTCGCCGCACCGCCCTTGGCGATGTTCAGCGCAAAGGCGCCCGTATGGGTGAAGCAGTCGAGGACATGGCGCCCCTTCCCGATCTGCGCCGCCGCGAGACGATTGAATTTCTGGTCAAGGAAGAAGCCCGTCTTCTGCCCATTCTCTACATCGACCGTATAGCGGATGCCATTCTCCACGATATCCACCCGTGTCTTCTCTGCCGCCGGATCCAGCAGCGGGGAACGATAGAAGCCCTTGTACTGCTGCATCCCCTCCAGCTCACGGATCTTGACATCATTTCTTTCATAGACGCAGGAGACCGCGAGCTGCCGCTCCCGCAGCACTTCGATGAGGCCGTCCAAGAATTCCTTCTTATGCCGCTCCATCCCCAGTGAGAGCACCTGCACGGAAAGCACATCGCCAAAGCGATCCACCGTAAGTCCCGGCAGCTGGTCCGCTTCCCCGAAAACCAGGCGGCAGCAATCATAGTCTTCCTTCCGCATCACCTGCAGGCGGTAATCCACCGCATATGCTGCGCGGCGCTTCCAGAAGGCTGCGTTGAAGGTATCATTCGCATTCGTCGAAAAAATGCGGACGGTGATCTTCGAGTGCGGATTGTAGAAACCGCTTCCCACGAATTTCCCCTTCTTCGACTCCACACGCACGATATCACCGGCTTCGATGCCTTCGTCCGCGTGCTCGATCTCCGTCCCGTAGATCCACGGGTGTCCCCCCTTCGCCGCCAGCTCGGCGCGCTTACTGATGATGACTTTCTTCAGATGTTCCATAGTCTTCTCCATTTCTGTAACTTTTCTTTTGATTGTAGCATAAGGACGGGAACAGGTTCAACGGTCTCTAGGGACGATGCAGGTATCTCACGCTTCTGTCCTTTGGAAAAGCCACCGCCCTTTCTTATTTTCGCCCCATCCCGCACGCAAAAAGATCCCCGCCATCGGTCAAATTGATGGAGGGGATCTATCTTTTCTTATCATTCAATCGCGATGCGATATTACATCATTCCGCCCATACCGCCCTGCGGCATCGGAGGCATAGCCGGTTTTTCTTCCGGCAGTTCGCCGACGATAGCTTCGGTGGTGAGGACCAGAGCTGCGATGGAAGCTGCATTCTGCAGTGCGCTTCTGGTGACCTTTGCCGGATCGACGATGCCGGATTTCAGCATATCTTCGTACTTGTCTTCTGCTGCATTGTAGCCGATGCCGTCGCCAGCTTCTTTGACCTTTTCAGCTACGATAGCACCTTCGAGGCCGGCATTGTCAGCGATCTGACGAACCGGAGCTTCGATGGCATGACGGACGAGGTTCACACCGGTCTTGACATCGCCTTCTGCTTCGATGGTATCCAGTTTATCCTGGATATCGAGCAGGGTGGTGCCGCCGCCAGCGACGATACCTTCTTCGACAGCTGCGCGGGTAGCATTCAGAGCATCTTCGATACGGAGTCTCTTATCCTTCATTTCTACTTCGGTAGCAGCACCGACTTCGATGACAGCAATGCCGCCGGACATCTTTGCCAGACGTTCCTGCAGTTTGTCTTTGTCGAACTGGGAAGTCGCTTCTTTGTACTGTTCACGGATCTGAGCCACTCTGGCTGCGATCTGGTCTTTATCACCTGCGCCGCCGACGATGGTGGTGTTGTCTTTGGTGATGCGGATCTGGTGAGCGGTGCCGAGATCATCCAAGGTAGCGCTGTTCAGGGCGCGTCCCATTTCTTCAGAGATCACGGTGCCGCCGGTCAGGATAGCGATATCCTGCAGCATAGCTTTTCTGCGGTCGCCGAATCCCGGTGCTTTGACAGCTGCACATTTCAGGGTGCCACGGAGTCTGTTCACTACGAGAGTAGCCAGTGCTTCGCCTTCGACATCTTCAGCGATGATGACGAGTTCCTTGCCGCTTCTAGCCACCTGTTCGAGGAGCTGGAGCATATCCTGGAGCATATTGATCTTCTTGTCGGTGATAAGGATCAGCGGATTGTCGATGACACATTCCATTTTGTCCGGATCGGTGACCATGTATGGGGAAAGGTAGCCGCGGTCGAACTGCATGCCTTCTACGACCTTCAGGCTGGTGCCCATGGTCTTGGAGTCTTCGACAGTGATGACGCCGTCATTGCCGACCTTTTCCATCGCATCAGCGATGAGACCGCCGATGGTCTTATCGGCAGAGGAGATGGAAGCGACCTGTGCGATCGCTTCTTTGGTCTGTACCGGTACAGCTTTTTTCTTGATCTCTTCGACAAGGACCTTGACTGCTTCTTCGATGCCCTTCTTCAGGACCATCGGGTTTGCACCAGCAGCTACGTTTCTCATACCTTCATGGATCATGGACTGTGCAAGAAGGGTAGCGGTGGTGGTGCCGTCGCCTGCTACATCATTGGTCTTGGTAGCGACTTCTTTGACCAGCTGCGCACCCATGTTTTCAAATGGATCCTTCAGCTCGATCTCGCGAGCGATGGAAACGCCGTCATTGACGATGTTCGGAGCGCCGAATCTCTTGTCGAGTACGACGTTGCGACCTTTCGGTCCCAGGGTAATTTTTACTGCATTTGCCAGCTGATCGACACCTCTTAAAAGAGCTGCGCGGGCTTCTTCATTATAAAGAACTTTCTTTGCCATGGTATGTCACTCCTAGTTTTTGCTATAAAACAATCGATGAAAGATCTTGGGCCGGGGATTCACCTACGCTCATCCCTACTTCCCAGATACTTTTTATTACAGGATCCCCAGTACGTCTCTTTCGGAGAGAAGCAGGAATTTCTGGCCATTTTCTTCGATATCCACGCCTGAATATTTGGCAAAGAGGACTCTGTCGCCCACTTTGACTTCGAACGGTACGCGAGTGCCGTCATCGAGCATTTTGCCGGAGCCGATAGCAATGACTTCGCCTTTCTGAGATTTTTTCTGTGCTGTATCTGGCAGCAGGATGCCGCCTTTGGTCTTCGTTTCTTCGGTATCTACTTTAACAAGAACACGATCTGCTAATGGTTTTAACATTTCTATTCCTCCTTTGGACTATTAGCACTCACTCATATCGAGTGCTAACTTACTTTTATATAATACATAACTTTAGTCAGAAATGCAAGGGGGAAAATGAGAAATTTATTATGAAGGAAGGACGAGTAAGAGGCAGATGCCTGACAGGCTCTTTGCAGGTATTTTCTGTCCCCGTTTGGCAGTGCTGCAGGCTCTTCCTTCTAAGGAAACGCCAAAAAGAGCCGCCCATCAAGGCAGCTCTTCTCCGATTCTCCTATTATCTTTCCTGCTGTACACCTTCACCGATGATACGCACATCAAGCGGGACGTGGACATGATATTTCTCCATGATGCGCTTCTGAACTTCATGCAGCACATCCAGGATCTCCTGGCAGGAAGCATGTCCGTTGTTTACGACAAAGTCCGGATGCTTGGTGGAGACCTGTGCATCACCGATAGAGAAGCCGATGAGACCGCAGTCTTTGATCATCGGTCCGACATGGTATCCCGGCGGACGGAGGTACATGGTGCCGGCGCTTCTCTTTTCGAGCGGCTGCTTGGTGCGACGGGAGATCTGGTGTTCTGTCATTTCTCTCTTGATCTCTTCCGGATTGCCGGGAGAAAGATGCAGCTTTACGCCGACGATGATATCCCCATTGTGCATGAATACGCTGTCGCTGTCGCCATAGTGCAGGTCATCCCAGCCGTAGGTCTTTTTTTCTTTGCCGTCTCTGGTGATGGCATAGACCTCTTCTACGACTCTCTTCATCTGGCTGCCATAGCCATTGGCGTTCATGAAAACTGCACCGCAGACCGTACCGGGGATACCGACAGCCCACTCGAAGCCCTTCAAGCTGTTCTTTTCCGCAAAGCGAGCGACTGTGCCCGTGCCTGTGCCGCCGCTGGCAGTGATCCATTCGCCTTCGCAGGTCATTTCCTGCTTCATACGGTTCATGCAAATGGTGATGCCACGGATCCCCTTATCGCTGACGAGCGTATTCGAGCCGCCGCCGATCACCGTGACAGCGATGCCTTCCGCATCCGCCTTCCGGAGGATCTCAATAAGCTGTTCTTCTGTCTGCGGAGTAACAAAAACGTCAGCAGGGCCGCCAATGCCATAGGTCGTATGGCGGCTCATCGGTTCATTGATCTTGAGGTCTCTCTCTGTGAGGATCCCGTCGAAAAATACTTTCCAGTCTGTCATTTCTTATCTAATTCCAATACATCCATACCCTGCGCCATTGCATCCGAGACGATCTTCTGCAAATCCGCAGCCACCTGATTCCAACGAATAAATGCCTGGAGATATTCCTGGGCATTGCTGTTGTTGCTGACAAGGACCGCCAGTTCCTGCAGATGCTGATAGGTCTTTTCATCGTCCTTCTGCCCTGCAAGTTTGGCATAGTCTGCCTGCATCTGTGCCATAATATATTCCTTCACCATCTTTTTGGCATCGGCATCGTTCTTCACTTTATCTGCGGCAGCGGTGAGACGCTTCATCTCATCACTTTCCTTGATGGCTTTGGCCAGATCATAAGCTGCGTCATACGTATTCATGACTGCTTCCTCCTTTGAATAAACGTCCACTCTTCTTCAAGAGATGGTGGAAACCCGTCTGCCGGAGTGCTTCCATGGCGACGATCGCAACAGCATTCGACAGATTGAGAGACCGTGCTTCTTCGATCATGGGGATGCGGATGCAGTCCTCTTCATGTTCCAGAAGAAGCTCTTCAGGAAGACCCTTCGTCTCTTTCCCAAATACAAGGACATCATCCTCCGTATACGAAATATCCGAATACGTCTTGATCGCCTTGGTGGTATTGTAGTAGAAATGATGACCCGCAAGCATGCGCTTCACGGAGTCAAAGTCCGGATGGACATGGACCTCCAGAAGATCCCAGTAGTCGAGCCCCGCCCGCTTCAGGTGCTTGTCATCGATGGAAAAGCCCAGTGGCTCCACCAGGTGCAGCACCAGATGCTCTGCTGCGCAGAGCCGGGAAATGTTCCCCGTATTTCCCGGAATTTCCGGTTCTACCAGTACGATATGCATAGATTTAGTATTCCTTTGTATGTAATTCTTCGTTAGATAGGCAAGCGGAGATCAGAATGGAAAATCGCAAATGACGGCGTGGCGCCTCTCATAGAAGCACCTCTTCCGGCTTCTCTCTTTTAAAAGTAGCTTCCATACCGATCCCGATACCGGTCGGTCTGTTCTTTGGCCGGGTACACCTTGAAGGTCTTCGGCTTGTGGCCCCGGTAGGAGATCTGATAGATCGGACCCACATCCATCCCTGTCACCGTGATGCGGTAAATGTTGTCGTGAAATCCATCCGATCTCTGTGGCACCGGAAATCCGATGACCGCCACGCCTTCATTGAGTACAAAGGGCGGCTCATAGGTATCCGATGTGAAATTCTTGGGCGCTGTCTCGTCCTCTGTCAAAGGCTCCTTCATTTCCAGCTCGATCGTCATGTCATCGACCACGAAGACATGGCGGATATCATTCGCTCCTGCTATCTGGCACATTCCCAGCGTCACAAGGAGCGCGGCAGTGATCGTTCGTATTCTCATAGCTGTTTCCTTTCGTGAGAAAACCCTCTTCTGCACTATTCCTTATTTTAACACATTCATAAACGATTGCGAAATACTATAAATGAAAAGATCTATGAGTTTTTGTTTGAATCAGCCGCCATGCATCCGCCCTTTGGACCCACTAAAAAAGCTGCAGCCAGGGCTGCAGCTTTTTTGCTGAACTTATTTTCTTTCTTTGATACGAGCAGCTTTGCCGGAGAGTCCGCGCAGATAGAAGAGCTTTGCACGACGAACGATGCCGCGGCGTCTTACTTCGATCTTTTCCAGACGTGGAGAATGAACGAGGAAGGTTCTTTCTACGCCAACGCCGTAGGAAATACGACGAACGGTGAAGGTTTCACGCAGGCCTGCGTTCTTTCTTGCAATAACGACGCCTTCATACATCTGAATACGTTCGTTCTTGCCTTCTACGACCTTTACATGAACTCTGACGGTGTCCCCCGGACGGAATTCAGGAATGTCGTTTCTGAGCTGTTCTTTTTCCAGTGTTTCGATAATGTTCACGATCTTTTCCTCCTATCACACAGGACATTCATGCCGATCGCATTTGGCAGAGGACTGTCCAGACTAACAGTAGCATTGTATCACAGCTTTCTTTCGATTGCAATGATTTTCGCCACGCATTTGGATATTTTAGCATAAAAAGAGAAGTGGCGCAATGCCTGTCTTTCTCCCGCGTCCTAAAGCCAAAAGGCGATGTGAAATAACGTTCATCTCATTTCCGCGTTCCATCTGCCGCGGGGGACTTGCAGTTGCAGCTCTCATAGGAGTGACCGGGAAACCTTATCCCAGCTGTCTTTCATGCCA
>ERZ1023822.361-NODE-361-length-12829-cov-67.818068_pt1 | contig 12829 bp, 11 predicted proteins | sample MGYA00380379_ERZ1023822 | MGnify/ENA primary metagenome ERZ1023822 (study PRJEB33179, sample SAMN07448988) | human gut metagenome | biome: Human-gut; feature: Human associated habitat; material: Faeces | host: Homo sapiens | place: India: Bhopal | collected... | reverse complement strand
CTGACTACGGTGCATTCGTTGAGATTGCTCCAGGTGTAGAGGGCTTGATCCACGTTTCTGAGATGTCTTGGAGCCAGCACCTCCGTTCAGCTAACGACTTCATGAAGGTTGGCGACGAGGTAGAGGCTGTTATCTTGACTCTCGACCGCGCTGAGCGTAAGATGAGCCTCGGTATCAAGCAGCTCAAGGCTGATCCATGGGAGTGCATCGAGACTAAGTTCCCTATCGGCAGCAAGCACGTTGCTAAGGTTCGCAACTTCACTAACTTCGGTATCTTCGTAGAGCTCGAGGAGGGTGTTGATGGCTTGATCCACATTTCTGACCTCTCTTGGACTAAGAAGATTAAGCACCCATCTGAGTTCACATCTGTAGGTGCTAGTATCGACGTAGTAGTTCTCGAGATCGACAAGGAGAACCGCCGCTTGAGCCTCGGCCACAAGCAGTTGGAGAAGAACCCATGGGATGAGTATGAGACAATCTACACTCCAGGTTCTGTACACAAGGGTACTATCGTTGAGATGATGGATAAGGGTGCTGTAGTTGCTCTCGCAGAGGGTGGCGAAGGCTTCGCTACTCCAAAGCACCTCACCAAGGAGGACGGCTCAATGGCTAAGAAGGGCGAGGAGCTCGACTTCAAGGTAATCGAGTTCGTTAAGGAGACAAAGCGTATCATCCTCTCTCACTCTCGTACATTCGAGGAGGGCAAGGACGAGCCAATCGCTAAGCCAGCTCACAAGCGTGGTGGTAACGGTGGTCGCAAGAACGAGACTCCAGCTATCAACAACGTAGCTGCTGGTACTTCACTCGGCGACATCGATGCTCTTGCTAAGTTGAAGGCTCAGATGGAGGGCAAGGCTTAATCTCCTGGAGATAAAGCATTTGCTATTCATTAGCTAAATAAAAATTTTAAGGGGACTGAAATTTCATTTCTGAGATTTCAGTCCCTTTTTTTGTGGGTGGGGAATGTGTGTGGGGGAATGGAGAATGTGAATGGTGAATGTGTATGGCTGAGGGATGAAATGCATTACTGATTGCTGGGGATTGCAAATCCCCAGAACACAAAAGAGGTTAGGACATTTTCTAACGACGGATTACAAATCCGTCGAAACGCCTAACGGTATCGATGCAAAGTCCTTCCGCTAGGCGTCCCGGCGGATTTGCAATCCGCCGTAAAAAAAGGTTCGACCTATGAAAACCGGGGGATTTGTAATCCCCCATAACTACCCATCAATAACAAAAGATTACCTCACAACAATCACTTCCAGCAATCCCCTACCCCCTGCATAATCTATCGCAGAACTATAAAGATAATCCTGAGGATACCTCACGAACTCGGCCTTCACAGGATTCTGATGAATATAATCCAACTTCTGCTTGAAAAACTTGAACGATGAAATCACTTCAGTATAACAACCATCCTGCCAAAAATGATACTTGCTGATTTTCGGATTCTTCTCACCAGCCAGTCTGAAAAGATGCAACATCCACTCTCTCCTACTCTCCTGGATATCTTCCAGAAGTTCTGCAACAATTTTCTTACTCGTGAACTTCTTGAAATCACGGAGAACAGTTTGAACCTGTTCAAGATTCTCTGCCCCTATAATGAAATGTAAATGATTGGGCATCAGTACCCAGGCGTATATTTCCAATCCCTTGGTCTTCTGACAAAAAGCCAGAGATTCTATAATAATATGCTTATACTTGGGACGACTGAAAATATCAACCCAATTAACAACAGTGGTTGTCACAAAATATAAGTTTTTGGTTGTAGTATTCTTTGTAGCCATAATTTTGATGATTTTAAAATTTCCATAAAACAGGATGAGTCATATAGGTTGTGATACTTCTTGGATGTATCGTAGCTTATCACTGGCTCAAGCGAATATACAAGTACAAAGATAATATATTTCTTCATTCAATGGTGCTTTTGAAGTGAGAATTTGCTGTTTGAGTCGAAATTATTTGTTTTTTGGAGAAATCTAGCAGTTTTTTCTTCTTTTTTTAGTGTTTATGAGGTGAGGATTAGACTTTACAAGGCATTACTTATTGATGGGATTGCAAATCCCCAGAACATAAAAGAGGTTAGGACATTTTTTAACGCCGGATTTCAATGCCCTGATGACGGAGATCTCAGCCAACATCGCCGACGGCAACAAGGTGGTGCTCGACGAATTCGGAAGCTTCAAGCTCGGCATCAGAACTTCCCCAGCCGTAAACGCCAAAAAGTTCACCTCAGCCAACATCAAGGCCATGTACATCATCTACTCACCTTACTCTGTCATGGACCAGGGCAAGCGAGTAAAGCCGATGCTCAGTGGCATCAAGATGGAGGAGATGACCGAGTACAACGGCATCGAAGACGAGGAAAATGGCGGCGGAACTTCAGGCGGAACATCAGGCGGAACATCAGAAGGCGGCTCCGGAAAGGACAATACCGGTGATACATCCGGCGGCACCGACAAGGACAACCCATCCGGCGGCAACACCCCATCAGGAGGCACCGGAAAGGATAACACCGGAAGCGGAGAAGACAGCGGCGACGACAATGTAAGTCTCTAAAATCAAGACTGGGCATCCCTTTTGGAATGCCCAGTCTTTTTTTCTGCCTCATTTAACAAATAATCAGAAACATAAATAATATGCAAATAAAGTGAAAAATGTTTGGTGCTTTCAAGTTTTCGGCGTAACTTTGCAACCAGAAAAATGAATCATCTGCGGATATCCCAAAAAGATAACGCTCATATATAATAAAGAAAAGAATCTTATAACAAAAGATAGAGATTCTTATGTAATAAAGGAAAAGGATATGAAGACTATGGGTTTTAGAAAATTTATAACGCTATCTTTATCAACGGTTTGCGCCCTATCTCTCAGTTCATGCTTCAAGGATGAACCCCTCAATGCCGAATGCGACATCGAGCAGGCATACATCCACCCAGGAAGCTGGCTGAAGCTGTGGTTCACAAACGCATCGGATACGCTCGTCAACGTGCAGAGCGACCAGGACAAGATAGAATTCACCATGAAGCCATTCGCCAGCCTCAAGAAGCAGGCACCGATGTTCCGACTCACTCCGGGAGCCACCATCCAGCCGGAAAGCGGAAGTGTGCACGATTTCTCCAAAGGTCCTGTTACATACGTGGTTACATCAGAAGACAAGCAGTGGACACGCACCTATCAGGTGAGCATCAAGAAGGGCCAGACCACCATGAGCAAGGAGTTTGAATTCGATTTCGAAAACGCATACCTCAGCAAGGGATACTACAACTGGCAGGAAAACTGGAATGGCGATCTCCTCGACATCTGGGCTACCGGAAACCCGGGATTCAAGATCAGCAACCCATCGGCAAAACCGGAGGAATATCCTACCGTGATGACAGAAGACGGCTATCAGAGCAAGGGCGTGAAGCTCACCACCCAGCGCACCAGCAAGCTTGCCGATATGGTACACAAGCCTATCGCTGCCGGCAACCTCTTCATCGGACAGTTTGATGCCACCGATGCCCTGCGCGATGCGATGAAGGCTACCAAGTTCGGTCGCCCATTCAGCTTCAGCGCCAAACCGGAAAAGCTGGAAGGCTGGTACAAGTATCAGCCTGGCGAGAAATTCACCGACAAGGATATGAACGAACTGAACCGACATGACTACGGAACCATCTACGCCGTGCTCTATGAGAACATCGACGAGAATGGAGATGCAGTAGTGCTCTATGGCGATAACGTACAGAGCAGCAAGCAGATAGTAGCTCTCGCCCTGGTAGGTGAAACCCGCGATGACAACGGCCAGACAGCCATCGGCAACACACCGGAATGGCATCACTTCAGCGTAGATTTCGATTATCAATCCTACGGCAAGACCATCGACCCCGTGAAGCTGAAGAATGGCGGCTACAGTCTCTCCATCGTATGCTCATCCAGTTCTGATGGTGCCAACTTCCTGGGAGCCGTAGGCAGTACCCTCTGGGTGGATAGTTTCAAACTGATTTGCAAATAAGAAGAAAAATGAAAAAGATAACAGTACTGGCACTCCTGCTGGCATGCAGCGCTGCTTCATGGGCAGGAGACAAGAATAGTGCCTGGAACAAATACCTCCACGGCTATGAGTATCAGGCACGCGTGGCGTATAACCTGGGCGGCACAGCCCCTATCGGCATGCCTGCCACCATCCGCACGCTTCACAGCTACACCCTTCGCCCTAACTTCAGTCTGGGCGTGGATGCCTATCACCCACTCTCCGGAAACTGGGGTTTCGTGGGAGGAATCCGCTTCGAGAACAAGAGCATGAAGACCGATGCGGGCGTTAAGAACTACTATATGAAGATAGTTCGTGGCGGCGAGGAGCTGCAGGGCATCTTTACGGGCGATGTAGTGACCAAGGTGGATATGAGTCTCATCACCGTTCCGATTCTGGCAACATACGATGTATGCGATAATCTCCGCTTCAAGCTGGGTCCATACGTAAGTTATGTTACCTCGAAGAAGTTTGAGGGCTGGGCATACAATGGTTATCTCCGCCGCCAGGAGGAAGGTCATCCCAAGGGAGACCCTACGGGACAGAAGGTGATGCTGGGCGAAAAGGAAGGCGAACGTGGTGATTACGATTTCAGCGACGATATGCGCAATTGGCAGGTGGGCGTAGATTTCGGAATAGACTGGCGATTGAACAACCGCTGGGGCATCTGCGCCGACCTGAGCTGGGGTCTGAACGGCATCTTCAAGAAGGATTTCGAGACCATCGAGCAGACGATGTATCCTATCTACGGCAGCATCGGCATCACGTATCAGCTGAAGTAACAGATCATATTCTGCTGAAGCTATCTATATAATAATGTACGCGGACATTAATATATATAGCCAAAATATATATAGCCAAAGAGAGATAAAAAAGATAAAAAACAACAATTATTCATTAACAAAAAAAAGAGAAGAAAATGAAAAAGTTTATTTATTTGATGGCCATGGTTTGCACCCTTGGCTTCTTCACTGCTTGTAGCAGCGATGATGATGACAATGATTTCAAGCGCAACGAGAAGATTGAAGGCACCTGGAAGGTACAGGAGGCTGGTATGGATCCAACAACTTACCAGGCAACAGGTTCAATAGTATTAAACTGGGAAGGTTCTAACGATGCAGTTATCGAAATTCCAGGTCTCTTTGATGAGCCATATCCAGTAAAGGATGCCATCTCAATGGTTCCAATGCTGCTCAACAGCCAGCTCAGAAGCGTTCTGCAGGATGTAACCTTCAATGAGAAGGGTCAGATTTCTGCAACCTACAAGGAAGAGGCTGATGACAAGGACTGGAAGGTAGCTAACGATTACGCTTCATACCAGGTAGTTAACGAGAATATGATTACCTTGTTCCTGAACACAGCCAAGATTACAGAAGACATCGACGATGCTCAGGAGAAGGCTATGGTAGCCGGCATGTTGGATCAGTTTAAGACCGGTATTCCAGTACACGTATCTTATCCAGCAGCCAACAAGGTATATTTCTATGTCGACAAGGATTTCGTAGCTCCTATCATCGCCATGCTTGATGCCCAGGTTGACAAGATTCCTACTACAGGTATGGACAAGGAGGATTTGGCACAATTCATGATTTTGAAGACTGTTGTCAAGCAGCTTCCTGCCATCATGGAAAAGACCACCAAATTTGAGGCAGGTCTTGAGTTGATCAAGTAAAGCGGAGCTTCTGCCCCCACGCCCTGAAAGGGCAGAAGCTCCTAGCCCAGGGCAACGCCCTGGGTACAAGCAGCAAATCAGCAAAGCGCCCTGTAAGGGCAAAAGCTTAAAATATGGATTATAAAGCTTTTGCCCTTACAGGGCGTATGTGTATAACTCCGTACAACCCAGGGCGTTGCCCTGGGCTAGGAGCTTCTGCCCTTTCAGGGCGTGTGGGGCCAGTTTGCCATCCCTGGAAAAGAAAAATCCTCAGCTATCAAAGATAACTGAGGATTCCTTTAAAAATCTTTCAAATTACTTCACCTTAGCAACGATAGCCTTGAAAGCCTCTGGGTTGTTAACAGCGAGGTCAGCGAGAACCTTACGGTTGATCTCGATACCAGCCTTGTGAAGAGCACCCATCAACTGGCTATAGCTCATACCATCGAGGCGAGCAGCTGCGTTGATACGCTGGATCCACAATGCGCGGAATGTGCGCTTCTTGTTACGACGATCGCGATAAGCGTAGGTAAGACCCTTCTCCCAAGTGTTCTTAGCTACTGTCCATACATTCTTGCGAGCTCCATAGTAACCCTTAGTGAGCTTCAAGATTTTTGTTCTTTTTGCTTTTGATGCAACGTGATTTACTGATCTTGGCATAATTTTTTTTCTTTAAAAGTTCGACTAAAAAGTTAATAATTAACGGAGGCAGAGCAAGTCGCGAACCTGCTTCAAGTTTGAACGGTCTACGAGAGTCTCACCAAGGAGATTTCTCTTCTGCTTCTTTGTCTTCTTAGTCAAGATGTGACTGTGAAAAGCGTGATGACGCTTAATCTTACCTGTACCGGTGAAACGGAATCTCTTCTTTGCGCCGGAATTAGTCTTTACTTTTGGCATTTTTACTTTTAATTTTAAATTGTTATTTATTATAGCGATGGCAACGCATATACCAGGGCGTTACGCATCTTTTTCTTTCTTAATCCTCTGTTCCTTCTGCGAGCTTCTTCAGGGCATCGCCGCCTTTGGCATTGGCGAGCAAGCCATTCTTCTCGGCATTGGCAGCGCGCTCTGCATCAGCAGCAGCCTTAGCTTCAGCCTCTCGCTTCTCACGGTCCATCTTCTGCTGGCTCTTCTTAGCTGTACCAGCCTTCTTAGGACTCATATAGAGGAACATCTTCTTTCCCTCGAGCTTTGGCATCTGCTCTACCTTACCGCATTCCTCCAAATCATTGGCGAAACGGAGAAGGAGAACCTCACCCTGCTCCTTGAAGAGAATAGAACGACCACGGAAGAACACGTATGCACGCACCTTGTTACCCTCGTTGAGGAACTCTTTAGCGTGCTTGAGCTTGAACTGATAGTCGTGCTCATCGGTCTGAGGTCCGAAACGGATCTCCTTGGTCTCCACCTTCACCTGCTTCTGCTTCATTTCCTTAGCATGTTTCTTCTGCTGGTAAAGGAACTTAGAATAGTCAACAATACGGCAAACTGGTGGTTGGGCATTAGGAGATATCTCGACCAAGTCAAGCTCTTGCTGACGTGCCAAGTCCAACGCTTTACGTGTAGGCATCACTTCAGCTCCGCCTTCACTTACTACTCTCACTTCACGTACGCGTATCTGTTCGTTTACGCGGTACTGATTTTTCATTTTGTCATTTTTCATTAACTATTCGATATATTCAACGTTTTTTGATTAAACGGCTGCAAAGTTACGCATTTTCCGTGAAACCACCAAATTTTCAGCGGGTTATTTTAAAAAAATCCGCAGATTTTCAAAGAAACCTGCGGATTTATATCTTATTTTTACTCTTCAGCTGCCTTCAGCTGCTCTGCAACCTCGGCGTTGATGCGCTGAGCAAACTCTTCCATGCTCATGGTAGCCTGCTCGCCACCACCCTGCTTACGCATGGAAACGAGGCCCTCGGCACTCTCCTTCTCACCTACGATGACCATGTAAGGCACACGCTTCAACTCGTTGTCACGAATCTTGCGGCCAATCTTCTCATTACGGTCATCAACCAAGGCACGAACACCCTGCTTGTCGAAGTACTGACGTACCTTCTGAGCATAGTCGTTGAACTTCTCTGAGATAGGAAGAATAGCAACCTGGTCTGGAGTCAACCACAATGGGAAGTGACCGGCTGTGTGCTCGATGAGAACGGCTGTGAAACGCTCCAGTGAACCGAATGGTGCACGGTGAATCATCACAGGAGTCTTCTTTGAGTTATCCTCAGCGGTATACTCCAGCTTGAAACGCTCTGGCAAGTTGTAATCCACCTGGATGGTACCCAACTGCCAGCGACGGCCGATGGCATCCTTCACCATGAAGTCGAGCTTAGGACCATAGAAGGCAGCCTCGCCAACCTCCTCACGAGTCTCAAGACCCTTCTCCTTGCAAGCCTCGCGGATAGCATTCTCGCTCTCTTCCCAAATCTCATCAGAACCGATATACTTCTCTGTATCCTTAGGATCGCGGAGAGAAATCTGTGCCTCGTAGTTCTCGAAACCGAAGATCTTGAATACCTTCAGGATTACGTCGATTACATTCTCGAACTCAGACTTTACCTGATCTGAACGAACGAAGATATGTGCATCATCCTGAGTAAATGTACGAACACGAGTCAAACCGTGGAGCTCACCGCTCTTCTCATAACGGAATACGGTACCGAACTCAGCGATACGCAAAGGAAGATCCTTGTAAGAACGAGGCTTACGAGCGTAGACCTCGCAGTGGTGAGGACAGTTCATTGGCTTGAGCATATACTCCTCATCCTCCTCCGGAGTCTGGATAGGCTGGAATGCATCCTTGCCATAGTGAGCATAGTGACCAGATGTAACATAGAGGCTCTTGCCGCCGATACCAGGACAGATAACCTCCTGATAGTTATAAGGCTTCAGGAGCGAACGGAGCAACTCCTGCAAGCGGAGGCGGAGCTGTGTACCCTTTGGCAACCAGATAGGAAGACCCTTACCTACACGCTCTGAGAACATGAAGAGTTCCATCTCCTTACCAATCTTACGGTGGTCGCGCTTCTTAGCCTCTTCGAGAATAACCAGGTACTCGTCGAGCATCTTCTTCTTAGGGAAGCTGATACCGTAGATACGGGTCATCTGCTCGCGCTTGGCATCACCGCGCCAGAAAGCACCAGCCACACTTGTAATCTTCACAGCCTTGATAAGACCAGTGTTCAGCAAGTGAGGACCACGGCAAAGGTCGGTGAAATTGCCCTGGGTATATGTGGTGATGGTACCATCCTCCAAGTCCTGCTCAATGTGCTCGCACTTGTAGGTCTGACCGTCGGCCTTGAACTCAGCGAGTGCATCAGCCTTAGACACTTCCTTGCGAACCACAGGCTCGTTCTTCTTGGCGAGCTCCATCATCTTAGCCTCAATCTTAGCGAAATCATTCTCTGAGATCACCTGACCCTCAGCAGGCATCACGTCGTAGAAGAAACCGCTCTCTACAGCTGGACCGAAACCAAACTGGATGCCTGGATAAAGCTCCTGAAGAGCCTCTGCGAGCAAGTGGGCTGAAGTATGCCAGAAGGTATGCTTGCCCTGCTCATCCTCAAACTTGTAAAGTTCTACACTTGCGTCCTCATTGATAGGACGATCCAACTCTACTGTCTCACCATTGACACCGCAAGATACAACGTTGCGAGCGAGAGCCGGTGAGATGCTCTCGGCGATTTGTAAGCCAGTTACGCCCTGTTCATACTCACGAACAGATCCGTCTGGGAATGTGATTTTTACCATAACAACTTAGTATTTTTATTAAATCGCCTGCAAAAGTACTATTTCTTTTTGTAACAAGCGAATAAAAATGCATTTATTTTGCTAAACTTTGCTAATACCTATTTATATAAGGGGATTTTCGGGGTGAAAACGGTGACATATTGAAGTCTTCATCTGCTTTCTGAGCGATAATCCATAACACTTTGCAAAAAGAAAGTGCTTTTTTAGCCGATAAGTTTTGGAAAAACAAATATTTTCCGTATCTTTGCAGCCGATAAAGTGACAAAATGTAAAGAAACAAAGAAAATGGCAACACCAAAGATTCTCATCATTTACACGGGAGGTACCATCGGCATGGGAAAAGACCCGGTGACAGGCGTGCTGGAACCGCTCGACTTCAACCATCTCGTCTCATCCATGCCCGAGTTCAAACTCATCCAGGCAGAAATCGACGTGCGAAAATTCGACCCACCCATCGACTCCAGCGACATGGACCCAATGAGATGGGCAGAAATCGTGAGCATGATAGCCAACAACTATAATGACTACGACGGATTCGTGATCCTGCACGGCACGGATACGATGGCATACACCTCATCGGCTCTGAGCTTCATGCTTGAGAACCTGACAAAACCGGTGATCCTGACCGGTAGCCAGCTGCCTATCGGCGAACTGCGTACCGACGGCAAGGAGAATCTGATGACTGCCATCGAGATAGCATCGGCAAAGGACGAGAACGGCAGACCGATGGTGCCGGAGGTATGCATCTTCTTCAACGGCAAGCTGATCAGAGGCAACCGTGCCATCAAGATCAATGCCGAGGGATTCCACGCCTTCGAATCGTTCAACTATCCGCACCTCTGCGACGTGGGCATCAATTTCCAGTATCACAAGCACCACATCCTCACTCCGGATTACGACAAGCCGATGATACCCCATCTGAGACTCGACCCGAACGTGATCGTGTTCAGTCTCTTTCCGGGCATCCAGGACAACATCGTGCGCCACGTGATGGAATCGCCGGATCTGCGAGGCATCGTGATGCGTACCTTCGGTTCGGGAAACGCCCCTCATTCTCCATGGATCATGCGACTGCTGGACAAAGCTGCCCACCGAGGCGTGAACATCGTGAACATCAGCCAGTGCCTGACAGGTAGCGTGGAGATGGAGAGATACGGCGCCGGATTCCAGTTGAAGACTTCTCACGTAATCAGCGGCCACGACTCTACGGTAGAGGCGATGGTAACGAAGATGATGTATCTGCAAGGCAGATATGATGACAACCGCAAGGTAAGGGAGATGCTGAAGCAATCGCTTGCAGGCGAGATTACGGTATAAGATGTGTAAAATTTAATTCTTTTACTCAGGAGCACTTACCTCTTCGGAAGGCAGGTGCTCTTTTTCAATAAGTTACGAAAAAAACGCATATTTTTGCAGATAATATTCGGTTTTAATTAAAAAAGTTTAATTCATAGACGTTTTTGGGGCAAAAGAAATCTTCGTACCGATATTTTTCTTATCTTTGTAGGGTGAAAAGTTGCTATTGGGAGCAAGAAAGCAAAATTTATTGCAATCGATTGCACTTCCCCAGCCGTAAGAAACAGAAATAAAATACGACTATAAAGATAAGGAAAGATGAAATGACTATGAATGGGCAGCAATGCCCACGATAATCTATCTCATTCAATCAATCAAATAATAAGTTTAATAAATCAACAAAAACCTTTTAAATTATGCAGAGTAAAGCAAAGAAGTATGGTGAGTATGTAGAGATTACAGCTCCTGTAGAAAGAACAACATCAGAAGAGTATCCAACTTTATTGGGCGGAGAAATCTGGTACAACTAGAATTCAAGCAAAAAAGTATTATCGGAAAGCCAAACTCCAGGAAATCTCCCGGAAAAGCTAGAATCCAATAATAGAAAAGAAACAAGAATTTTGGTTCAATCAATCATCTGGTACAGCTATCCCGGATAGCATGTACATCAAGAATCCTTTAAGAGTGAAATCAAGGAAGCGCCAAGATCTAATCCTTGCAGTTTTGTTATCTCGCAGCTAGATAAGTTTCTACGATTTCGTTTACCTCGACTCTTAACAAAACAATATAGGCTCAATCCTCGACAGAAGAATCGGAGATTGAGCCTTTATCGTATCTATATCCGTGGGATTAGTGCTTGCCGCAGCAGCCACCCTCTCCGTGATGATGCTCGTGCTTGATGCCGCCCTCTACAGCCTGATGCTGGTCGCGGAGCAGATCGTTCACGGTCTTCACTGGGTTGAATGTGCCCAGAGGAACCTCTACGAATACGGTGTTCCAGTCGCTCATCGCACCATTCCAGAGACCTGGCAACTCCAAGGCCTTGAGATCCTTACCGTTCTTGCTCTTGCTAGAGATGAAACCGGTAGATGGATCTACGAACTTAGGAAGATCAAAGGCATTGCCCTGGTAATCCTTGGTTGCACAAACGAGATCTACTGGGTTGAAGTGAGTACCCTCGGTAAACATCTTCATATACTCCTCGTTGTTCTTGTCAATCTGTGAGCTCTCCAGAATCTGAAGACTTACAGTGCCATCCTGGTTATAGGTAAGGAATGGACCACCACCAGGCTCGCCTACGTTCTTAACGACACCGCAGACACGCATAGGGCGGTTCAACTTCTTACGCAGATAGATAACCAGTTCGGCATCCTCCAGCTCCTTGATATCAGCCTTGCGGCAGCAGAGGTCGCGCTGAACGAAGCGGATAATCTCCTCCAGCTTCTCGTGGTTGTACTGTCCGGAATCCAATACCTTCAAGTAATCGAATGCCTGCTTCTGCAAAGTAACCAATACACCTGCAATCACCTGCTTCCAGGTAACAGTCTCAGCCTTCAGACGATCAGGAACCACATTGTCGATGTTCTTGATGAATACTACATCAGCATCAATCTCGTTGAGGTTCTCGATGAGAGCGCCATGACCGCCCGGACGGAACAGCAATGAGCCATCCTCGTTGCGGAATGGAGTATTATCCGGATTGGCAGCGATGGTATCTGTGCTAGGCTTCTGCTCTGAGAAAGAGATGTTGTACTTGATGCCATAGCGCTGTGCATACTTATCAGCCTTCTCAGCTACCATCTGCTTGAAGAGTTCCAGGTGGTCGTGAGAAACGGTGAAATGAACGTTTGCCTCGCCGTTGCTGCTTGCATAGAGCGCAGCCTCTACCAGGTGCTCCTCCATCGGAGTGCGTACCTCATCCTCATACTCGTGGAACTGGAGCAATCCCTTAGGCAACTGACCATAGTTCAATCCCTCTGGCTTGAGGAGATTAGCCACGATGGCCTTGTAATCACCCTTCTTGATGAGGCACATGATGCCCTTCTCGTTGTTTACATGACACTTATCGCAGAGTGCCTTGCGGAAAGCAAACTTCTTGATATTCTCGAAGAATT
>ERZ1023822.359-NODE-359-length-12897-cov-81.218580_pt1 | contig 12897 bp, 6 predicted proteins | sample MGYA00380379_ERZ1023822 | MGnify/ENA primary metagenome ERZ1023822 (study PRJEB33179, sample SAMN07448988) | human gut metagenome | biome: Human-gut; feature: Human associated habitat; material: Faeces | host: Homo sapiens | place: India: Bhopal | collected... | reverse complement strand
ATAGACAAGGAGCACTTCGAGGAGAACGTACTCAAGCTCTGTATGATAATCGCATAAGATCCACTCAAGAATATCAAATCTAGAAAGGGGCTTATTACAGAACGTTGAGAATGCCAAGTTTCAGAATTCGTGCCTCAAGCTGGATATATCAAGTCTATGGGACTGAAAGCAGAGTAATATATGAATGCTGAGTAATGACATATAAAAAAGAGTGTGAGTCTTCTATCCGAGAAAACTCACACTCTTTTTTATATTATCACTTATTCCTAGGAATAAAAGTTTTTAAACTACGAAGAAATCTATGTTCAGCAGTGTTGAACATAAGTTCAGCACTGCTGAACATAGGTTCAACAGTGCCGAACATAACTTATTACTAGGAGAACTGACTATTAATACTCATTCTGCTTTAAAGTACCCTTAGCAGCCTCTATTTCATCCTGAGGGATTGGCAAGTATTTCTTGCTTTCCGTCCACTGGATACGCTCAGGTATACCAAGCACATCGTATGCAGTCTTTGCCTTGTTGAGTACCTTTCCTCCACCAGGCTTCAATACCTCGGCAGCCTTGCCAAAGCGAATCAAGTCGTAGTAACGCTTGCCCTCGCCAACAAATTCCAAACGGCGTTCCTCCAAGAGATTATCAAGAGAAACAGTACGGGCAGAAGCATGAGCTCGATTGCGAACCTCATTATAATATCCCTGTGCCTTGGCTGCATCACCGCCAGTGCGGAGAATCAACTCAGCGGCATTGAGCAGAGTTTCAGAATAACGATAGATACGCTGGTTGTTATCCCAACCCATGTCGACTTCACCCACAGCCCCATCATTACCACCATGGCGGCCCAAATACTTCAAAAGGAAGATTCCTGTGTTCTGATAACGGCCATTGTAAGTTACCTCATCACCCGTACGAGCCTTGTAATCGGCAGCATAATCAGCCATGTTAACAATTCCACCAGTACGGCGAATGTCATCTTTTTCATAAAGATCGTACACCTCCTTGGATACATCGCCGAAGCCCCATCCACCATTCAGCTCCTGTTTAGGAGCGTAGGAAGGATTTTCTGCCAGATGGGCAGCAGAAGCCTTATAGCTCAAGCCATCGATACCAATCAAGGTTGGCACTACGGTACCACCAGCCGCATCGGGACTTCCCCAACTACGTTTACTACCCTTGGCACAATAGTTGATTTCGTAGATTGACTCATCATACCACTCACCACTCTGTTCCCAGATGCCGGCATAATCGCTCATCAGTCTATACTTCCTGCTATTGATGATATCCTCCATATAACCGAGTGCCTGCTGATAGCGGCTCTCATCCTTCTGATACATCACGTAATCGGCAAAAAGCATCTCGGCAAAAGCCTGAGTAGCATGTCCGCTGCGGGCGGCAGTTTCCTTCATCGGCAGGGCATTGCTCTTGATAACCTCTTCCAACATGGCTATTACCTTATTATATACCTCGCTGGCTGAAAGCTGCTCGGCAATATAAGGGGACTCCAGATTCTTCTCGTAATAAGGCACATTGCCCCAGAACTTCCAAAGCTGCAGATAATAAAAAGCCTTCAAGGTCTTTGCCTCTGCAATATAAGTAGCCTTCTCGGCATCAGAAAGCACTGTAGTCTCATCGACATCCTTGATCACCAAGTTGGAACGGTTGATACCCGAATAGCTGGTTGTCCATGCACCCTTGAAGTTCAACAGACTGGTACTCTTATACTGCGAAGCCAAGTGCATTTCTGTCTGGTCGTTAGTATTGCCACCACCCACATAGATATCATCGCCCTGCGCATCAGATACCAGGAAGAGAGGACATATGCCATTATATTGATCATACCAAGCCATAGGAGCGTATGCTGCGGTAAGCGCTTCATCCACATGCGCCTTGGTGTTGTAATAACCATCGATAGGCAAGCTGCTTGCTGGATCTACGCTTAGGAAATCATCGCCGCAAGAAGACAACGACAATGCCATACCTGCCATTGCACTATATAATAATATATTTTTTGCTTTCATCATTGTTTCTTTTTAATATGTTCTACTTAATTCTGAATGATATTTATTTAGAATGTCACATTGGCACCCACGGTGATGGTTCGATTCTGCGGATAGAATCCACGGTCGATACCCGACTGTGTACCACTGTAAATCTCCGGTTCCATACCCTTGTAACTTGTAAAAGTGAGCAGGTTTTCGGCTGCTACATAGAAACGGAGATTAGAGATGAATACCGTCTCCGTCCATTTCTTCGGCAGGGTAACCCCCAGCTGGATGTTCTTCAGACGAACATAGGAACCATTCTTGATGTAGAGGTCAGACACCTTATTATTATCATTGGCTGTTGACCAGGCGAAACGCGGCATAGTATTGGATGTGCCCTCACCGTGCCAACGACCCATAAACGCTTCAGGAAGATTGGCATAACGGAGATCCACACGGCGAGTGGTATCGAAGATTTTGTTGCCGAAGGAACCTGCCCACAACATAGAGAAGTCGAGCATCTTCCAGCTGGCCCCCAGATTGAAACCGAAAGTCCAATCAGGATCACCCTTACCGATATTAGTCTTATCGGCATCATCAATCTTTCCATCACCATTATAATCTACAAAGATTACATCACCCGGCTGCGCATTTGGCTGCAATTTCACTCCCTTATCATTCACATAAGCATCTACCTGAGCCTGATTCTGGAAGATACCAGCCGTCTTGTAACCATAGAAGAAAGGATATGGCTGACCGTTTTCTGCACGGCTCACATTACCGATCAGGTGAACCTCGTCCGATGTTTCATAACCGGTATCATTGCCCAGATTGATCAACTTGTTCTTCAGATAACTGGCATTGGCGTTGATGTTGAAAGCCCAATCGCCCTTACGGAACTTGTATCCCAGTTCAAACTCGATACCGCTATTCTCCATATCGCCCACATTACCCCAAGGCTTTGATTCGCCCAAGTAAGAAGGCACACTCATGGTTTTCAACATACCATTGGTTTTCTTCTTAAACCAATCTACCGTGAACGTCAGGGCATTATTGAAGAAGCTGAAATCCAATCCAGCATCATACTGCTCGCTCTCCTCCCACTTCAAGTCGGCATTAGGAGTTCCCGATGGCTTACTACCACCTATGATTACCTGGTTGCCAGCACCACCAAAGGTATAGTTGTTGCCTATAGCCACATTGGCAGTATATCTGAAAGCACCGATAGCCTCGTTACCATTCTTACCCCAACTCAGGCGGAGCTTCATCTTGCTAAACCACTCAGGACGTTTTTCCATGAACTTTTCATTCGTCACATTCCAACCCAATGATACAGAAGGGAAGGTACCCCACTTGTTGTTCGGGCCGAAATTGGAAGAGCCATCACGGCGAATGGTAAACTGAGCCATATAACGCTCGGCATAGTTATAAGAGAGTCGACCGAAATAAGAAGCCAAGGTATGAGGGCTGAACAATCCACCCGATACATCCCGCTTGCCATCGGTAGCCATACCAGTGGTGAAATCAAGGTTTGCCTTGCCAGGATCCAGAGCTATCATATCCTGAGCAGAGCCACTAATATTACGTCCGGAATATTTGATAGCAGATTGTCCAACTACAGCCGAGAAATTATGCTCTCCCAACTGCTTATTATAGGTCAGGATATTCTCAACCTGCCAACGGTTGCCACGATTCATGGAACTCCAGACAGATGACTTGTCATTATGCCGATCAGCATTCAAATAGTATGGAAGAGTCCATCCGTCAGTCCCCCAGAAACTGAGATCAACGCCATAAGAAGTCTTAAACTTCAGGTTATCCCAAATGCCCAGCTCTGCCCAGAAGTTAGCAACGAACTTATCAGAATTATTCTTTTCTCCAGGCAGAGAGAGCCATCCCAAAGGATTGGAAAGATCATTGAAGTTCTTGTTTGGCACATTAAGCAACCTGCCCGTTTTCTTGTCTCTTACCAAAGGACCATATTTCGCAATTTCTCCAGCATACTGCGAATTGAGAGCAGCCTCATCTTCAGCATAGACACTCATCAATGGAGAAAGGAACATGGCATTACCAAGGGCAGAAAGACCGCCAATATCGTTGATATTCATACTGGTATTGTTGATGCGGGAATAAGCCAGATTAACACCCACCTTACCCGTCTTGAGCCAGTTACGCACCTTGCTCTGGTCGAAGACAACATAGGTATTGTTACTTCTTACTGTCATACGCTCGTAGTTGGCACGTCCATAATCTCCACCTATCACACCTTCACTCTTATAGTAACCCAGAGAGAGATAGTAATTAAACTTCTCTGATGCACCGCTGATGCTCAACTGATGATTCTGTACAGGAGCATTATCATTGTAGAGCACATCCTGCCAATTGGTATCGCTGGAACCCATATTCTTCAGGATATTATCGATATCTTTTTCACCAGCGTATGCAGCAGCCTCCTTCATCAGGGTAGTATATTGCTCGGCATTGAGCAGTTTGCGCTTACGCCAAGGATTCTGCCATCCTATGGAGAAATCATACTTAACCATCGTCTTGCCGATACTACCAGTCTTGGTGGTAACAAGAACTACACCATTGGCTGCACGCGCACCATACACAGCACCCGAAGCAGCATCTTTCAGGATTTCGATACTCTGAATATCACTAGGATTCAAATAGTCGATACCACCCTCAATAGGCATTCCATCTACGATGTAGAGAGGGTCGGCACTATTCACGGTACCCGTACCACGTATGCGAATCTTGCTGCCAGCACCAGGCTGACCACCGGCAGTAGTAACCTGTACACCAGATACCAATCCCTTGAGAGCAGCATCCACACGCACAGGCTGAGTTTTTCCCAGTTCATCAGCTCCAATCTTGGCAATAGAAGCGGTAACTACGCTCTTTTTCTGCGTACCATAACCTACTACCACCACTTCGTCGAGGGTTTTATCATCTTGTTTCAGGGTGATGCGCATATTAGCAGATGGCTTCACCTCTACATTCTGATAACCCACATAAGTAATTACCAGAGGTTGGCTGGCATCTGTCTCAATGGAGAAGTTACCATCCAGATCGGTAATTGTACCTGTTCCCCTATTGCCTTTCACCTGGATGGTGGCACCGATAACAGGTTCACCTTGGTCATCCAACACAACACCTTTAAAGATGTTCTTCTGTGCAAACGTTGACGCCGACATTAATAATGCGGAAGCCAGCAATAAACTTTTTGTTTTCATATTTTGAAAGTTTGTTTAGAATTGATTTTATTCATTATTAATATATGTTAGTTGCGAAGTATTTCTCCGTTGTTGATACGAAGGTTGGTTTCGTGCCAATTGGAGAATGCACTTAGGCATTTATGCGATTGCAAATTTAATAGGATTTTTCGAACTTTCCTAACCCCATTAATAGAATAGTGGAACGAAAACAACCCTAGAACGCAATAACGACCTCATTTACAAAAGGTTTTCATAATCTTCCATACCATTGAAAGTGGATGGAATAAAAATTGTATTTTGTACCCTTCTTATCCATCAATTATTTCTACAACTCTTTCATCATTTTCATTTATTTCCACTTTTAGCCACATTTCTATTTTTCATATCTCACTTTTTATCAAGCACTTATAAAAATCACAGATAACATTTTTCCACTTTTCCTTTACAAGCACTCGGTTTATACCTTATTATTTAGTAACTTTGCAACCGAAAATGACAGATACGCATTTTCATAACTAACAATTTTATATTCATAAGAAATAATATTCACAAGAAACATGAAACACTTCATTCTATCCTGCGCACTATCGATGGCGGCTATAGCCACCTCCAGCGCACAACAAACTGGTCAGTTGCCTGTCTATCTCGACAACACCAAACCTGTAGAACAACGCATCGACGATGCCATTGCCCGAATGACACTTCAAGAGAAGATTCGCATCATTCATGCACAGAGTAAGTTTTCCTCTGCAGGAGTTCCCCGTTTGGGATTTCCAGATTTCTGGACAGATGACGGTCCTCACGGTGTTCGCCCTGATGTACTGTGGGACGAATGGGAACAGGCTGGTCAAACCAATGACTCCTGCGTAGCCTTCCCTGCCCTCACCTGCCTGGCAGCATCCTGGAACCCACAGATGAGCAGAATCTATGGAGAAGCATTAGGCGAAGAGGCACTGTATCGGGGAAAAGACATGATTCTAGGTCCTGGCGTGAACATCTATCGCACCCCATTGAACGGACGCAACTTCGAATATATGGGTGAAGATCCTTACCTGGCAAGCATCATGGTTGTACCTTATATCCAAGGATTACAGTCTAAGGGAGTATCAGCCTGCGTAAAGCATTACTGCCTCAATAACGAGGAGGAATACCGTCATCAGGTAAACGTCATCGTGAGCGACCGTGCCCTCCATGAAATCTATCTCCCAGCCTTCAAGGCTGCTGTAGAGAAAGGTAAGACTTGGGGAATCATGGGTGCATACAATCTCTACAAGAACGAACACAACTGCCACAACCAGTGGACACTGAACAAGATTCTGAAGGGCGACTGGAAATATGACGGCGTAGTGGTAAGCGACTGGGGAGGCGCACACGATACCGACCAAGCCGTGAAGAACGGGCTCGACATAGAGTTCGGCACATGGACGAACGGATTGACCATGGGTGCCAGCAATGCCTACGATAATTACTACCTTGCCGTACCATATATAAAAGGTATCCAGGAAGGTAAATACACCACCAAGGAATTGGATGAAAAGGTGCGCCGCGTATTGCGCCTCTTCTATCGCACCACCATGAATCCGAACCGTCCTCACGGTTTCCTGTGTTCTGACAGCCACTATGCAGCAGCCAGACAGATTGCCGAAGAAGGCATCGTACTCCTCCAGAACAAGAACCATGTGCTTCCTATCAATACCCAGAAAGCACAACGTGTTTTGGTAGTAGGAGAAAATGCCGTGAAAATGATGACCGTGGGTGGAGGCAGCTCTTCTCTCAAGGTACAGCGGGAGATTTCGCCGCTCGACGGATTAAAATCTCGACTGGAAAAAGATAATGTGGAAGTGGAGTTTGCACGAGGTTATGTAGGCGATGTAAGCGGAAATTACAATGGCGTAACTACCGGACAGAATCTGGAGGACAAACGCAGCGAGGCTGAGCTGATAGCCGAAGCCGTAGAAAAAGCCAAGCATGCTGATTACGTGGTGATGTTTGGCGGCTTGAACAAGAGTGATTATCAGGATTGCGAAGGTCACGACCGCAAACAGCTTGAATTGCCATACGCTCAAGACAAGCTCATCGAGGCTTTGGCTAAAGCCAACAAGAACTTCATCTATGTGAATATCTCAGGTAATGCTGTGGCTATGCCTTGGAAAGAAAAAGTGGCTGGCATCATTCAGGGATGGTATATCGGTAGCGAAAGCGGTGAAGCTCTGGCTTCTATCCTCACCGGCGACAAGAATCCTAGCGGCAAATTACCATTCACATGGGTAAACTCATTGCAGGAAGTGGGTGCCCACGCATTAAACACCTATCCGGGCACCTGGCGCAAGGAAGGTGGAGCCAAGACTGAGGGCAACATCATTGATGAGGAGTATAAGGAAGGCATCTACGTAGGTTACCGTTGGACTGATAAGAAAAACATCAAGCCAGCATTCGCCTTTGGACATGGATTGAGCTACACTCAGTTTGCCATCTCTAATCTTCGCAGTGATAAGAATCTGATGAATCTGAATGACTCTATCACCTTTACCGTGAATGTAAAGAACACTGGCAAACGTGCCGGTGCAGAAACCATCCAGCTCTATATCCATGATGTAAAGGCTTCTGTTGATCGCCCTTACAAGGAGCTGAAGGGATTCCAGAAGGTTTACCTGCAGCCAGGAGAGAGCAAGGATGTAAACATCACCATCAATAAGCAGGCACTCAGCTTCTATGATGAAACAGCTGCATCCTGGAAGGCTGAAGCAGGCAAGTTTGAGGCACTCGTCGGAAATGCTTCCGATCAGCTGAAACTCAAAAAGGCGTTTGAACTGAAATAAAACAAAAAAAGGTTCCTTTGGAGATTATCAAACTCCATCAAGGAACCTTTTATTTTTGTACCCGGTATAAGTTTGCACTAAACTTATATCGAATATCATCTCATTCCAATCTGCTTTACCTTTGTTTCAAATTCATCTCTTTCACAGATGGCTCCATTCTTTACCTTGGCACGATAATTATAAATGGTATTTACCGAATAATGCAGAAATTCGGCGATTTTAGAACTATCTTCGATACCCAGGCGAATAAGAGCAAAGATGCGAATGGTGGTAGAAAGTTTACCGTCATCCTCCAAGACGATACGCTCCTCAGGCTTCAAAAGAGCATTGAATTCCTCTACAAAATCAGGGAAGAGTTTCAGAAACGCAGCATCAAAGTAATCGTATAACTCGCCGATATATTCATGATCGGTTTGCATCATATCTATCAATTTGGTCAACTCACGCTGCTTGACCAACTTCACCACGCGCTTGCGCATGGTTTCTATCTTATCGACATAGATAGCACATAAACGCAAGAATCGGCCAATATAAACCTCTTTCATCTTATTACTCTCGTTCAAGCAGCCATAAGCCTGCTCTAAGTTTCTGTTGGTTTGCTGCAATTCCCTATTGGTTTGTTCCAGATTCTTATTCGCCTTTTCCAATTCCTTATGAGCCAAGGCAAGACGACGGCGCTGCTTGTTTACATACAGAAGCAGGGTACATACTAATACTAAAAGTACTACAGATACTGCTATCATCAGTTTAAGCTGCCGGTTACTCTGCGTAATTTCCTTCTGATAAGTACCCTCAACGGCAGAGAGCAACGGCATGATTTGGCGACTTCGAAGAGCGGTATTGAAAATGCGGGCTGCATTCCATGCAAACTTGATGTAAGTATAGGTATGGGCAAACTCCTTTTGTTTTTGATTCAGAAGATTGGCAAGTTCCCACATTGAGCCCTGATCCATCACCGCCGTACGGACATCACAAAGAGCCGAGACAAGGAGGTAATAGATGGCATCCTCATCCTTATTGAGCTGCTTGCAGATCACCGCCCTATAGTAAGCCACGATAGCATATTCATGCGTTCCAGGCTTTACCTGCTTCATACGCAAATTGCTATAATACAAAGCACCCTTCAGGTCGTTAGCACTACGACAGTCTTCCTCCATCATCTGCAGGTATCTATCGTCTGTATGCGAAAAAATCCTGGCTATCTGTTTCTTCATCACCTGAGCCTTTTGTGCATAATGCTCTTTCAATGACGGCACATTGCTATAAAAAGCCAGCTCTCCATAAAGATGCTGACCAGCCCAAAGATAGTTGCGATACCCTTCTGCATCAAGCTTAGTAGTATCCATCTTGTTCAGCAGACTATACGATTCCACATAATCACCTATAGTAGAACTCTGAAAAGCAAGCAGCGATATAGCATTGCCCTTTTTTGCCTGATCGCCCATACGCTCAGCCAAGGCAATGCAACGATTCAGATAACTCACGGCTGAATCGTTTTTATAAGCCTGATACTCCTGAAAAAGAGCAAAACTCATTTGGTACCTTGCTCCATCATTCTTGCAAGCATTCAGTTGACTTGCAAGTTTGGCTATACGTCCCTCACGCACTGCCACATAACGAGGCGACTGCAGAATGGCTTCATCCAGACATTGATAAAGAGAATCTAAATTATACTTTGCAGCATTGGCTATATGCGTCAACAGCAACAAGCATATCAGTAAGAACCATCTATTCTTCATTATTTGTTACACTTTAAGAAATTGTATATAGGTTTGATTTTTTTAAAATCATTTTCTACTTTTTGACTTCCTTTGCAGAATGCCGATGCAAATATAATCATTTTTTCAGATAATGCCAAAACATAAGGATATTTTTTTGCCTTTTCCTACTATTTTATATCCACTTTTTCATCTCCTACACTAAATCACAACCACCTCATTATCAAAACATTTTCTTCTTTAATAGAAAAAACAATCCACATTTTCGCCCTTTATCCTATGTGGGCTCCAGTTTTTTTATTACTTTTGCAAAACAATACTAGCAATAATATAAGTTGCATAATAACCATACTAACATTATAAACATGAGAACAGCATTCATATCACTATCATTTCTGCTGGCTGGCTCGCTGATGGTTCCTGCCATCGCCCATACACCCGCCAGCAAGAAGAAAGTTGCTACAACAACTCAAAAAGGTAAAATCCTGCCGATGAAGGAGTATATCGACCAGCTGATGGCAAAGATGACTCTGCAGGAGAAAATCGGTCAGCTCAACCTGATGGTGGCTGGCGATATCACTACCGGTGGAGCCCTGGACACCCAGGTGGGTGGCAACATTGCAAAAGGCAACATGGGCGGCGTATTCAACATCAAGGGACTCGACAAAATCAAGGCTCTCCAGGACATCGCCATCAAGAAGAGCCGTCTGGGCATTCCGCTGCTGGTGGGCATGGACGTAATCCACGGCTACGAGACCATGTTCCCTATCCCCCTCGCCCTCTCCTGCTCCTGGGATACAGAAGCGATGAAGAAGGTAGGCGAAGTTTCGGCTAAGGAAGCCAGTGCGGCAGGAATCAACTGGACTTACTCGCCCATGGTAGATATTGCACTCGATGCCCGATGGGGACGAATCAGCGAGGGTAACGGAGAGGATCCTTACCTGAGCGGCGTGATGGGTGCCGCACTCACACAGGGTTACCAGGGCGCCGACATGCGCACAGAGGAGATATTGAGAGCAGATAGAATCATGGCTTGCCTCAAGCACTTTGCCCTCTACGGAGCCGTGGAGAGCGGCAAGGAATACAACACCGTGGATATGAGTCGCATACGCATGATGAACCAATACCTGCCTCCTTACGAAGCCGTGGTAAAGGCTGGCGTAGGCAGCGTAATGTCTTCGTTCAACCTGATAGATTATACCCCTGCCACCGCCAACCACTGGATGATGACCGATGTCTTGAGAAAACAATGGGGATTCAAGGGATTCGTGGTAACCGATTATGCATCTATCGCCGAGATTCTGAACCACGGCACTGCCAAGGATCTGAAAGAGGCATCAGAACAGGCACTCCTGGCTGGTACGGATATGGATATGTGCTCCAATGCCTTCGTAAAGCATCTGGCACAGAGCGTGGCTGAGGGCAAGGTGACGGAGGAAGACATCAACACTGCCTGCCGCCGCATCCTCGAGGCAAAATACAAACTGGGATTGTTCAGCAATCCTTACCGCTACTGCAATACCAAGCGAAACAAGACCGACATCTACTCTGCCGAAAACCGACAGATAGCTCGCGACGTAGCAGCCGAGACCTTCGTGCTTCTGAAAAATGAAGGAAATCTTCTTCCTCTGAAGAAACAGGGAAAGATAGCGCTGATTGGTCCTCTTGCAGATACCCGCAACAATATAGCTGGCACATGGAGTGTAGCTCAGGCTCCAGAGAAATACACCACTATCAAGGAGGCGATGGAGAAGGCACTCGATGGCAAAGCCACCTTATTATACGCACAGGGCAGCAATATCTGGTGCGATAGGGAACTTCAGAAGAACGGCGAACAGGGCAAGTCTATCGCCTGGGGAGATGAAGTAAAGATGAAGAACGAGGCACTGCAGATAGCAAAGGAAGCAGATGTGATAGTATGCGCCATGGGCGAAACTGCCGACATGAGCGGTGAATGCGCAAGCCGTACTAATCTGGAAATGCCGGATGTGCAGCAAGAACTTCTGGCAGAACTCGCAAAGACGGGAAAACCTGTCGTATTGCTCAACTTTGCCGGTCGCCCTACGGTTTTGTCATGGGAGAATGAACACATTCCTGCCATCATGAACGTATGGTTTGGTGGTTCTGAAGTGGGAGATGCACTTTGCGACGTCATCTTCGGCGACAAGGTTCCATCAGGTAAACTCACCACTTCCATGCCAAAGACAACCGGACAGGAGCCTCTCTACTACAATCATCAGAATACGGGAAGACCAGTACCTGATGACAATCAGAAATTTGCCAAGTTTGCCAGCAATTGTCTGGATGTAAGCAATGGTCCTCTCTATCCATTCGGCTATGGATTGAGCTACACCACTTTCGAGTATGGCGATTTGAAGCTGAGCAGCCATGAAGTCAATATGGATGACTGGAAGATTACCGCCACCATCAACGTAAAGAATACGGGCAGCCGTGATGCCGACGAGGTAGTTCAGCTCTATATCCGTGATATGGTTGCCAGCATTTCTCGCCCTGTCAAGGAGCTGAAAGGTTTCCAGCGCATCCATCTGGCTGCAGGAGAAAGCAGGGAAATCAGCTTCGACATCACTTCTGAAATGCTCAAATTCTATAACGCAGAATTAAAGCATGTGATAGAACCTGGCGACTTCCAGATTATGGTGGGAGGAAACAGTAAAGAGGTAAAGACCCAGAATCTTACTGTTAAGAAGCACCCATAGAAGTAACTACTCAGCACCCCTATAGAAGTAACTAAGCAAACAAAAAGAGCGCACCACTATTGGTACGCTCTTTTCTAAAACTCTTCTTTTATATATACTTTATCGGTTAGCAGATTTCCATAGATAAGTATCAGTACAATGGATATCAGCACTCTGGTCAGCAATCATCAACTTGAAGTCACCTTCCTCCAATCTCCATTTGCCATCCCAACCAACGAAGGCCAAATCATCTGCCTTTAAATCGAAAGTTACAGTCTTGGTTTCGCCTGGCAGAAGCTCTATCTTGTCAAAAGCACGGAGACGACGACCATCAGGTACCATACTAGCAATGAGATCGCTGCTGAAAAGGAGCACACTTTCCTTACCAGCCATTTTACCTGTATTCTTTACATCCACGCTCACCTTGATGATGTCGCCGTGGCGGAAATCAGACTGAGAAACCT
>ERZ1023822.351-NODE-351-length-13139-cov-86.170437_pt1 | contig 13139 bp, 8 predicted proteins | sample MGYA00380379_ERZ1023822 | MGnify/ENA primary metagenome ERZ1023822 (study PRJEB33179, sample SAMN07448988) | human gut metagenome | biome: Human-gut; feature: Human associated habitat; material: Faeces | host: Homo sapiens | place: India: Bhopal | collected... | reverse complement strand
CTCTTATTCTCCTTTGGCTGCTTTAGAGCTTTATGTTAAAAAAACTAAGTCATAGCTTTCTACCCCAAAACTCATAGCTTTTTGCCTCGTAACTCATTGTCCTTCATCTTTTTCCGTCTTCTATTAAGACCTCCCGTTGTCATCAATGATGCCTAGGCTCGGTCTTCATAGATGCCCTCTCATCCCCCTCATTATCCGCATCAGGAGTTAACAGGTTAACAGTTAACACCCCAAAAATGCATACTCCCCCTCCCACACATATATAAAAATAAGTATATATATATTTAATATAATAAGGTACGCAAGGGGAAGGTAGGAAAAAACAGCTGTTAACTGTTAACCCTGTTAACCCCTGCTGCTCCCAGATGCTCTTTTAGGAAATTTAAACAAGTATGCTTGGTGGGTTCATCGAAAAGCCGTACTTTTGTACCCGACTATAACAACATCAAAACAATAATAACAACATAAAATGAAGAAACTGAAATTCCATATAGTAGGTCTTACCCACAACGACGTGAAAGGTCGTGAGGTAGAATACGCCAGGGAGGCAGAGGGCAGAACCATCTGCCTCGTGCCCGATGACGCCAACCCCTTTGATATGCTGGCGGTGAAGGCTTACGACAAGCAGCTTTTCATCGGCTATGTCTCAGCCCTGGAGGGCGAGGACGTAAGAGCCCTCATCATTGCCCGGAAGGGTAGGAACCTGCGCACCCGATGCCTGGGAAGCAACAGCAAGGAGGGTGCAGATGAGAAGTCGGGACTCCAGCTGATAGTGGAGGCGCGCGTGGACGTCTCTGAGCAGGAGATAGAGCAGGCACGCAGGGAAATCTATGATGACGGAATCTATGACGGCTGGCACTATTCCGGACCCATTCTGCCCATCGACAAGCTGACCCGTTTCAGCGATTGCACTATGATGCTGGAAGGCGTCATCAACGACATCATCAGCATCCAGGAGCAACTCTCACGTGATTCAGATTCTTCTCGTGATTCAGATTCTTCTCATGATTCAGATTCTTTTCGTGATTCAGATTCCGCTGAAGCCGATAAGAACCCTCTTGATGCCGATTCCCGGTCGGCGCTGGAGGCAGAGCTGCGCGACAACCTGGAAGAGGCTAGGGAGCGGCTCAGCAGCTTCATGGAAATACAGCGAAGCGATTATTCGCGCGAGATGACGCAGACGAGAAACCGCATTCTCAACAACCTCGACCTCATAGACGATGAGGAAATCCATCGCATGGGCGAGCAACTGTATACGGAGATGGGATTCATTACCAGTTCCGCTTATCGTGAACGGGCAGCCCAGTCGTTCTTCGTAGATGCGCCTATCGCCCTCAAGCAGAAGCAGACGGGTGCCTACGACTATAAAGACCAGCTGGACGCCATAGAAAAGCAGCTCTATGCCTTCCCATATTCGCTCTATCCCACGTTCAAGGCCGACCCGGTAGATTTCCTCCGCCAGGTATTCTATAAGCGTGTGCCTCGCAAGATGATGCTCCAGCTGCTCTCGGGCATCGTACTGATGATTATGAACGGCAGGGTGAGCGATGTGAAGCAGTGGGGCAAGCACGGCAACGAGGAGGCGCTGCTGGCGATGAAGTCGGTGGGGAAGAGGCTTTTGGGCTCCGAGCGCAAGAAGAAACTCTGGGTGCTGGTGGATGAAGCTATCCTTAAAATGGCGTCTTGGCATAAGCCTAGTACGGGTAATCTTCTGATAAAAAACCAATCCGACTGGTATCCGGTATTCCGTATGCTGAATGATTGGGGGATTTATAATTCTGACAGTCAGACAGCCTTCTGCGATTATCTGGAAAAGCAATATGAGGAATTGGATAAAGGGAGCGATGAGTTGGCTCCTTGCTGCAAAAGGAAGGATCTTACGCAAGCTGCAGCGCCTATGTTTGAAAGACATGATGCGCTGGAGTGGGGGCGTCTTCATCCGAAGAAATGGAATGTAAGGTCCGACAAGTTCAACCATTATTGCGACATCGTTGATGCCTTCAAGAAACTCATGCAAGAACAAGCCCTGCTGGAACATCTGATCCTGGAGGATCTTCTGCCGAGCAAAAAAGACGAGGAAGATGATGAGGATACTGAAGATGAAGATTGGTTCGATAAAGATTGATTGATTTCGATGAGGATTGAATTTGATGGAGATTGATTGATGGAGATTGATTGATGGAGATAGATGATCTGCGTAGTATGTTTTCTTAGGTGGTTCAAGTACGCCCTGAAAGGGCAGAAGCTCCCAGCCCAGGGCAACGCCCTGGGTAATTACGGACGCAAGCCTGTCGCCCTGTAAGGGCAAAAGCTTTCAAGTACCAGGCAATTAACAAAGCTTTTGCCCTTACAGGGCGCATTGTTAAATGCTAGCATACCCAGGGCGTTGCCCTGGGCTGGGAGCTTCTGCCCTTTCAGGGCGTATGGGGCAAGCTCTTCTTTTTCTGATTGCGAAAACCAGGCTCTTCTTCCTGATAGTATGAACCAAGCTCTTCTTTCCAAATCTTGTGAATCTTGCTCTTTTCCTAAAACTATTATACCCCTTTTATACCGCTTTTCTGCCCTTTTATACCATTTCGCCTTGCTTTTATACCTTTACAATCTTATTTTCCCGGACGTTTGGAAACGCTTCTTTTATTCCTTATTTTTGCACTGCTTTTCCGAACGGTTGAGCGGCGGGAGCCTATCTCTCGTCTTGTTTTTAATTTAAATTTTTGTTATCATGTCAAATTTTAGTAAGATCTCTTTTGAGGAGTGTAAGCAGATGAGCAGCCGTCTCATCGCCATGAACCCTAACCGCAATGCGAACATGGGTAAGATTTCTACTTTCCTCCTCGATTACTACACCGAGCTTACCAAGCAGCCTTGGCTCTGCACCCTCGTAGGTCAGATTCGCGACCTCACTGCCAAGCAGAACCTGATGCTGCAGCAGGTGGCTGAGGCTGTGGATGCTGCGCAGTATCAGAACGAGGATGACCTTGCCTTCGCCATCATCAAGAAGCAGGAGGAGGTGAAGGCAGGCGAGACCTTCAAGCAGCTCGACAAGCAGATTTCCGTCCTCAAGAAGCAGCTGCCATTCCGCTCTCCTCACTACTTCCATTTCCTCGATGACCATCGCGCCCAGAAGACCATCGACCCGGAGGCTTTCACCTTCCAAACCACCGTTGACATCGACAACTCGGAGGAGGTGGAGACGGCGGTGAAGAATGCCCTGCTGCTGAACGGAATGTTTGATGAACCTGCCGAGAAGCTTTTCAGAGAGAAGATTTTCTCTGCCGATGACATCGAGCTTTGGACGGGAAAAGTGCTTCACGTGGAACGTTCGGCCCGCAACAAGGCGCACATCGATATCCGTATCCCGGTGGGAATGACCATCGCTGAGGCTCAGAGCGCCTTCTGCAAGCTCATCCACGCCACCGAAGACCCTAGCTGCGTTACGCCTGAGCGCATCATCTTCATCACCGATGCCGTGAGCCAGATCTATACTGCCGACGACTGGTACAAGCGACTGGATGAGGAAGCCGTGGCAGAATATCGTGAGGCTTACAGAAAGAGAGGACTGGATATTGACGGTCGTCCGCTGGATGTAGATTCTGCCCAGGTAAGAGCATCCCAGAATCCATATTCATCTCAGAAGTCATCTTCTCAGAGCTCTTCTTCCTCCGCTCCAACCGTAGATTTCCAACCTATCGAGAGCGAGGAGGAGAAAGCGAGAAGGGCTGCCAATGCCGTGCTGTATGAGCAGACCTACGATGGCGTTCCTTACGAGGAGATTACCAAGGCGCTGGTGGATCTGATGGGCGGCGCTCCTGCCCATGGCAACCGCAACAACTTCATCTATCGGGAAGCCTGCCTGCTCAGATACATCTGCAATAGCGAGGCGGCTTGGATTAAGCAGGTAATCGAGATTTTCGGCGAAGACGAGGCAAAGGCGTTCGCCTCTGTAGAGAGCGCCTGCAAGGTGGCTCAGTCCTCGGAAATGCCTCAGCTCGTGAAGCAGGCGGTGGAGCTTGCCCGCAAGAACTATCTCGCCAAGCAGGCCACCGAGAAGGCGGGAATCTACGCCGATGTTCCTCCTCAGATGCCTGCCCGATTGCCTAAGCTCATCAAGCTGCTCACCAGCAAGGTGCCAGCCGATTTCAAGCCGGCTGTGGCGATGGCGGTCTTTCCTCCGCTGGCCGCTCATCTCAAGGGCGTCAACTTCCGCTACATCGACAATCAGGTGCACGAGGCAGCGATGATGAACCTGCTCGTAGCACCTATGTCGTCAGGCAAATCGGCGGTAAACGGACCTATCAACAGCATCATCGAAGACCTGGTGCAGATGGATAAGGTGAACCGTCAGAAGGAGCAGGAATGGAAGGACGAGGTGAACACCATGGGCGACAACAAGAAGAAGCCGGTGCGTCCGGAAGACATCTGCATCCGCATCGTTTCGCCCGACCTTACCCGTGCTGCCTACATCCAGCGCCTGGACGATGCGCAGAAGGCTGGCGATGCCTATCTCTACTGCAAGATGGACGAGGTAGATATGCTCAAGAAGTTCAATGACCCTAGCCAGCTGATTCGTCTCTGCTGGGACAATTCAGAGGACGGTCAGGAGCGTGTGGGCACCAAGAGCGTCACTGCCCGTGTGAAGACCCGTTTCAACTGGAATGCTTCCAGTACCATCGCCGTTACCCAGAAGTTCTTCTCGGTTCGTGAGGTGGCTGATGGAGCCGTGAGCCGCCTGTCGCTTGCCACCATCTTCCGTTCAGAGTTTGCTCCTTGTCCGGTTGTGGGGGAATATGATGCGCAGTTCAAGTCGCAGCTGGCTCCTTACATCCATCAGCTGAATGCCACCAGCGGTTTCAAGGAGTGCAGGAAGGCTCGCCAGCTTATCGAGCGCCTGGGCAGTGAGCTTATGGAACTGGCTCAGTTGGCTTACAACAAGCCTTACGCCGAGTTTGCCAAGCGCAGTTTGGCGAATGGTTTCCGCAGGGCGATGGTGCTCTATCTGGCGAATGGCGAGAAGTGGGAGAAGGCGATAGAGGATTTCATCGTATGGAGCGTGAAGTATGATTTGTGGTGCAAGATGCGTTTCTTCGGCAATCAGATGCAGGAGGCGATAGATGCAGACAACCGTTCTATCTATCATGCATCTGGTGTGAGCAATCTTCTGCTCTTCGTTCATGATACTTTTGACAAGGCTGAGATTCAGGAAGTCTGCATGGTTCATGGCACCAAGACCAAGCTTGCCGTCCTCCTGTGCACCTGGAAGAAGCGTGGCTTCATCGTGAAGAACGAGGACGGCACCTTCTCCAAGACGGCTAAGTTCATCGGTAAATATGGCCATTATGGAACGCCTGGAATGGCAGCGTAAGGCTAGTAAAGCGGGCGTGGCGAAAGTCCCACGCTCCCGCTTTTGTCAGCACGCCCTGAAAAAGCAGAAGCCAATGCCCATACGCCCTGAAAAAGCAGAAGCCAATGCCCATACGCCCTGAAAGGGCAGAAGCTCCTAGCCCAGGGCATCGCCCTGGGTTTTAGAACAAATACAAAATGTCGCCCTGAAAGGGCAAAAGCTTTGAAAATACCGCCTTTTTGTAACATCTCTGTAAAGGTTCTTGACCTTCATCAAGAAATCGGGGCTTTTTGAAACTTTTCTCCTAAAAAGTTTGTGTGCGAACACAGAAAGTTGTATCTTTGCATCGGAATTAAGAAAGAAGGATAAAAGATTAGTAATTTCAGGATACGAAAGGTATTGATAATAAGGGATTAAGATTGAAAAGTCAGGATACGGAAAAGGTTAAGGATTGATTTCAGGATAAGAGAGGTATTAGAAATAAGGTAAAGATTGAAAATAGGGTAACATTGAAAGATTGTTAAGAAAAGGATAATGTTGAATTTAAAGTAAAGAAAGGGAAAAATTATGTTAGTATTAGGTATTGTTTTCGCAGCAGTAGTAGCATTTGCTGCAACAGTAGGCGCAGCTAGCAACAAGCTTGCTTAAGCTGCCAGTGAAGTAAGGAACTTTAAAAGTTCAGAAACAGTAATTGAAGCAAAGTAGGAAGCCAATATGGGCTTCCAAGATGTAGAAGGGGAGCCAATGGGGCTTTCCGGAATGAGGGAGCAGATGATGCTCCTTTTTTTGTTTAACATTAAAACATCAGACATACATTATATATAAAAGGAAATCGGGTTGGTTAACAGGTTAACAGTTAACAGCCCGATTTCTTTGTTTCTACCCCTATTCGAGGATGTTTTCTAACTGTATGGTTGAAACGGGCAGAAAGCCCAAAAACTCCTAGCCAGGGCGTGTGGGGCTTTGCCTTCTGCTTTTATGGCGTGTGGGGCATAGCCTTCTTCCTTTTCAAGAACTACTTGAAAATCAGGGTGGTGAGCCTGTCTTTATCAAACAGTTCCTGAGCCACGGCTTGAATCTGGGCGGCGGTAATCTCATCCACCTGCTCGTAGAGGCGGTCAACGTTCTTCTCCCAGCCATAATGCAGGAAGCTCTTGCCGAAGTCGAGGGCGAAGTTCTCGCGGTTGTCGCAAGCTACGCCTATCTGCCCCTTAATTTGTTTCTTGGCGGCCTTGAGCTGCGCTTCGCTCAATGGCTTCAGCATAAACTTATCCAGCTCCTTGCGAACCAGGCGGAGGCAGCGTTTCACATCGTGCTCATCGCAGCCGAAATAGATGCTCCAGGTGCCCGTATCGCCATAAGCCACCATCGTGCTTTCTACGGTGTAAACCAAGCCGTTGTGCTCTCTGAGGGCGAGGTTCAGCTTGGCGTTCATACCCGGTCCGCCCAGCATATTATTAAGCAGATAGAGCGGCATTCGTCGGTCGTCGTTCACATCGTAAGCCTGGGTTCCAATCATCACATGAGCCTGATGCGTATTCTTCTGCATCACGATTGTCTGGCCAGCAACTTTACTTTGAACATTGAACTTTGAGCTTTGAACTTTATGATTTGCATCGCCCGCTTCCATTTCTTCCGTAGGTGTTTCGCCAGTAGGCGTTTCTTCTGTAATCCTTTCTTTCGTAGGCGTTTTTTCTGCAATCCTTTCTTCCGTAGGCGTTTCGGCGGATTTGCAATCCGCCGAGCAAGCAAGCTCTCGGCCTTTTGGGCACTCTCCCAAAGCCTTCTGGATAAGCTTCACCAGTTTCTTGAAATCAATATCCCCGTATGCGAAGAATATCGCATTATCCGGCCGGTAAAGTTTCCTTGTGAACCTCAGCGCATCCTCCGTCTTGAAAGCTCGAACCTGTTCGGCTGTGCCCAGGATATTATGCCCCAGCGGCGAACCCTTGAAGAGGATATTCTCGAACTCATCGTAAATCAGTTCGGCAGGCGAATCATTATAGCTCTCTATCTCATCGCAGATTACCTCCACCTCCTTATCTATTTCCGCCTGCGGATAAACCGAGTGGAAGACGATGTCGGAAAGCAGGTCCACGGCCCTTGCGATGTGCTCCTTCAGGATGGCAGAGTAATACACCGTGCCCTCCTTGTTGGTGTAGGCATTCAGGTCGCCGCCCACACTCTCCAGGCAGTTGAGAATGTGCCACGCTTTCCTGCGCTCGGTGCCCTTGAAGGTGACGTGCTCGCAGAAGTGAGCCAAGCCCTCCTCGCCCGGCTCCTCGTTGCGGGTACCGGCGTTTATCTGATAGCCGCAGTACACCACCTGGCTATCTGATGGCAGGTGGATGATGCGGAGTCCATTGTCTAATGTATAAGTATTATATTTCATTTCAAGGTGCAAAGTTACATTGAAAATGTAATTTATCCAAAATATTGGGCATTTATTTTGCATTATCGCCAAAAAGAATTATCTTTGTCCCCAAAAAAATATAAATAGAGACATAAAACAATGCGTAAGGTTATAGGAATAGGAGAGACCGTGCTTGATATCATCTTCAAGAACGGCAAGCCGATAGAGGCAGTACCAGGTGGCTCATCGTTCAATGCAGTCATCTCGTTGGGACGTGCGGGCGTGAATGCTTCGTTTATCAGCGAGGCGGGTAACGACCGTATTGGTGAGTATGTGATTCAGTTTCTGAGAGATAATGGGGTGAATGCCGACAATGTGAGCATCTTTCCGGAATCGAAGTCGCCGCTCTCGCTGGCGTTCCTCGACGAGAACAACAATGCCGACTACATCTTCTACAAGGATCATCCCCACGACCAGCTGGAGTTTGCTACTCCCGAAATCAATCCTGGTGACATCGTGCTCTTCGGTTCGTTCTTCGCCCTGAATCCGGTGGTTCGTCCTCAGGTGGCCGGTTTTCTGGAGTACGCCAAGAATCACGGAGCCATCCTCTATTACGACATCAATTTCCGTGCTTCTCATCAGAATGAGATCATGAAGATTACGCCTAATCTGATAGAGAACCTGGAGTATGCTGATTTTGTGCGCGGAAGCCATGAGGACTTCGGAATCCTCTACAAGAAACCGGAGGCGGATAAGGTGTATAATGCCGAAATCAGTTTCTACTGCAAGAAGTTTATCTGCACCCAGGGCGCTGAGCCTGTAGAGGTGAGAGCCGAGAATGGCTTTGCCAAGAGTTATCCTTCGGAGAAGATGAAGCCGGTGAGCACCATTGGAGCCGGTGATAACTTCAACGCCGGTTTCGTATTCGGACTGATCAAGGATGGAATCACCCGCGAGGATATCGACCGTGGATTGTCTGAGGCGCAATGGGACAGCCTCCTGAAAAGTGCCCAGGAATTCTCCACCGAATGCTGCAAGGACATCTACAATTATGTTTCCAAGGAATTTGGAGAAGAAAAGAAGAAGGAATTGTAATTCTAGCAATACGCCCTGAAAAGGGCAGAAGCTCCTAGCCCAGGGCAACACCCTGGGTATAAACAACATTTCCCCCTGTCGCCCTGTAAGGGCAAAAGCTTTAAATATTATTATAGAACATTGTAAAATAAAGAAAAGATATGACAGAAATTATAGACAAGATTTATTACGTAGGCGTTAACGACCGCAACAAGCATCGTTTTGAGGGCCTCTGGCCTTTGCCTAACGGAGTGAGCTACAACTCTTATATCATTGACGATGAGAAGGTAGCGCTGGTAGATACTGTAGAGGTAGATTTCTTCACCCAGTTCCTGGAGAACATTCACGAGGTGATTGGCGACCGCGAAATCGATTACCTCATCATCAACCACATGGAACCTGACCATAGCGGCTCCATCGCCCTCATCAAGAAATATTACCCTAACATCAAGATTGTGGGCAACAAGAAGACGCTGGGAATGCTGAAAGGCTTCTATGGCGTTACCGACGATGTGGTAGAGGTGAAGAATGGCGAAACCCTTTCTCTGGGCAACCACGAACTGAGCTTTGTTCTCATCCCTATGGTTCACTGGCCAGAAACCATGGTAACCCTCGATGCGAAGAACAAGGTGCTCTTCTCAGGCGATGCTTTCGGCTGCTTCGGCGCGCTGAACGGCGGCATCATCGATACGGAAATCAACTGCGAGACTTTCTGGCTGGAGATGGTCCGCTACTACTCAAACATTGTGGGTAAGTATGGAATCCCTGTTCAGAATGCCTTGAAGAAGTTGGCTGGCGTGGAGCTGGATTACATCTGCTCAACCCATGGTCCGGTTTGGCACGAGCATATTGAGAAGGTAATCGGCATGTATGATAAGATGTCGAAGTATGAGACGGAGCCGGGCTTGGTTATCTGCTACGGCACCATGTACGGCAACACCGAGCGTATGGCAGAAATCATCGCCCGTGCAGCAAGCAAGACTGGCGTGAAGAACATCGTGATGTACAATATCTCGAAGACTCACCACAGCTACATCCTGCGCGACATCTTCCGCTACAAGGGTCTTATCGTAGGTGCTCCAACCTACAATGCCGGTCTTTATCACGAGATGGAGGTTCTCCTCTCCGAGCTTGCCAATAAGGACGTCAAGAACCACCTTCTTGGCTGGTACGGCTCTCATTGCTGGGCAAGCAAGGCTGTGGCTAAGATTCAGGAGTGGAACGAAACCAAGCTCCACTACGAGCCAGTGGGCGAGCCGGTAGATATGAAGCAGGCGATTACTCCAGAGGTAAAGGCGCAGTGCGAGGCGCTGGGTAAGGCAATGGCTGAGAAGCTGCTGGCGGAATAGGCAAAACATCATTCATCATTCATCATGGATTACAAGAGATTACCATACGGAATATCATCCTTTACCCAGTTGCGCAACCAGAATTGCTATTGGGCAGATAAGAGTATGTTCATACCACAGATAGAGGAGGCGGGAAACTTCCTCTATCTCATCCGTCCCCGACGCTTCGGAAAGAGCATCTTCCTGGGAATGCTTTCTGCCTATTACGATGTGGAGGGAAAGGAGGATTTCCCATCTCTCTTTAAGGATACTTGGATAGAGCAGCATCCCACTTCGTTGCAGAGTCGCTATCAGGTACTGTTTTTTGATTATTCGCTTGCTGCATCGGGCACGGGTTCGCTCGATGATAACTTCAATGCCTATTCCGGTATTGTGCTCGATGAGTTTATCAAGAAATATGCGAAGTATTATGATGAAGATACGGTTGCGAAGGTGAAGAGCTGCCAGGATGCTGCCTCTAAACTCAATACGATAACGATGGCGGCAAAGGCCAGGAAGATTCCTCTTTATCTGATAGTTGATGAATACGACAACTTCACCAATAATGTGCTGAGCGAACAGGGCGAGAAGGTGTATCATGCCTTGACCCATGCGCAGGGTTTCTATCGTGATTACTTCAAACTGTTTAAGGGTACTTTCGAGCGTATTCTGATGATGGGAGTAAGTCCTGTTACGGTGAATGACCTTTCGAGCGGCTATAATATCGCCACGAATATCTCTATGGATCCTACCTTTAATATGATGCTGGGATTCAGCGAACTGGAATTGCGGGAGATGATAGCGTATTATAGTGAGTTGGGATTGATCAAGCTGCCTGCCGATCAAATCGTGGCAGACATGAAGCCATGGTACGATAACTATTGCTTTGCCGAGCAGAGTTTTGGTGTGGATCCTTCGATGTTCAACAACGATATGGTTATCTATTATCTCCGCAGCATTATCCGAACCGGTAAGCCTCCTGTAGAGATGATAGATCCGAATACGATGACAGATACGGGTAAGTTGAAGAAAATCATCTATCTGGATAAGTTGAAGGGCGACAGGCATAGTTTGCTTCGTGAGATTACCAACCAGGGTTATATTTATGCCGAGCTGCACGAGAGTTTCCCTGCGCAAGACTTGGTAGATCCGGAGTTGTTCCCAAGTTTGCTCTATTATTATGGTTTGCTGACGATTGTGGGCAGAAAGGGTCGCCGAGTGAAATTGGGGATTCCTAATGAGAACGTGCGCCGCCAATATTATGCTTATTTGATAGAGGAGTATGGGAAGGAAGCCGACATCAAGGCTTCTGTTATTGGTGACTATTATGACGAGATGGCTTTTGAGGGGAATCTTGAGCCGGTTTTCGAGTATATTACCCAAGGTTATCAAAACTGCACCAGCATTCATTCGAGCATTCAGCAGGAGCGTAATATACAGGGTTTTATTGCGGCTTATCTGAATCAGGCCAACTATTATATGGTAGTGCAGGAAATGGAGTTGAACGGTGGTTATTGCGACATGGCGCTGATACCAGATAAGATTCATTATCCTGAGATTGCACACAGCTATCTTCTGGAATTGAAATATCTGAAACCAAGTGCTTCTGATGGGGATGTGGAGGAAGCCTATAAGCAAGCTGCCAAGCAACTTGCCCAATATGCCAAGGATGCCCGTTTGCCGCAGATGATGAACGGAACTCAAATTCACCAAGTGGCAGTTGTGTATCGGGGGAGTGGTTTGGCAAGGATAGGGGAAGTGACAGAATAAAGTTTAAAGGCGGAAGAACAACTGGGGGTTAACAGAGTTAACAGTTAACAGTTGTTTTTCCGCCCTTTCTTTGTTTTCGAGCATCTGTTTCCTTTCTTGTGTGCCCTCACATCTATCTTTTTTGCTTTTCTTTCTAAAAAAGTTCCAGGAAAAGGAGTGGCATTTCAAATATTTTATATACCTTTGCACTCAGATACCCATTCTGCTCACGCCGAGTTGATGCTTTCTTTCTCAAAAAGAGAGATTGTTGAGACGAGGATTTGGGAGGGTAGAGGTATCATGACATAATATAGATTTTCAAAATTATTATAGAATATGGAGATGGATAGTAGTTTTATGCTTAAACAGTTTGTGGCAATTGAGGAGCTGAAGCCTTCATGCCTAAGTAGTGCCTTAGATGAGTTTTGTAAAGTCTATGCTAGGGCAGTTCTGAAACTGTTGTTGCAGTTGCCAACAAAGGATGTCTGCAGCTATGGCTATCGGAGAAGAGAATATTTCTTTAATCTAAAGAACAGAAAGGGTTTGGTGAGTTTGGAACGTTCACACCTTGTTGGTATCAGTTTTTACAAACTTGAGAGCAAGGTGGACTACTCCAAAGCTTGTGGATGTATTAACTATCAAGGAAATGCTTATTCGTTTTCAGGTTTTTATAGAAATGATCTTCTTATATTAAATAATGGTGAAAAATATACAGAATCAGCTCCTATGCTTTTGACTGATATTGTTTGGTGGGAGCAACTTTATAATTGTTTGTGTAGAGAATTAGAGGACATAAAACAAAAGAAAGAGACAATGTCATAGTGCAATGTTTTTATAAAGAGATTAGTCCGGCAAATATGTCGGATTATAGATGAATCTAAGATACGCAGATGAATATTTTTAATAAATTAAAAATTAAAATGATGATAGGACAAATTCTTCTAGCATTAGTTTTAATGGTATGTGTCAGAGTACACATATTAATTAAGCATTAAAAGCATTCTTTGCTATTTGCTACGGCAAATAAAAATGTTTTAGATATTGATGTAGTTTTCTGCATCTCATCGATTAGGCAACGATGGCAGTACTTGCCTTCTTAAAGATTTCTGCTATTGGGCACGAGCAATCGTGCCCTTTTTATGTTTCTAAAGAGTTAAATCGATGAAAAAGTTTGGCGTTATCAAGTAAAAAGCGTATATTTGCGACTGAAAACCGTGTCTTGACACAAAAAAACGTCATAAACTATGTATTTTGAACGTAAAGCATACTTGAAAGAACTCATCTCGGCAGAAGG
>ERZ1023822.348-NODE-348-length-13243-cov-10.588110_pt1 | contig 13243 bp, 9 predicted proteins | sample MGYA00380379_ERZ1023822 | MGnify/ENA primary metagenome ERZ1023822 (study PRJEB33179, sample SAMN07448988) | human gut metagenome | biome: Human-gut; feature: Human associated habitat; material: Faeces | host: Homo sapiens | place: India: Bhopal | collected... | reverse complement strand
CTATGATGGTACCGATTCATGCGCTATAGTGGTACCGAATCGCCGATACTGTCAAAATATGACGATAGCATGGTACCGATTACACCGCTACGCTTGGCAACGAAACAGTGCTATTGTCATCTTCTTTGTTAGTATTCATATTTGTCCCAATCTTCTCCATATTGTTCTATGAGATATTTATACCACCCATCATAAAACAGTTCTTCAACATTATCTACATAACGTTCAAGAACATTCCAATGACTACCAGAAGAATACGGTCCATCAAATTCTTCCTTACCAAAATACTTTTCGTCTATTTCTATGTCGTCAGCTTGACTATCGCCATATAGTGCTTCAGATACCACGTCACAAAAGCTATCATTAAGCCATACAGGATTAGGACGACCATCTTTCTAGCAAATTCCATCTTTATTCAAATCGGCAAAACATATGCCTGATTCATAACCAGCCTTTACTATGGCTTTTTCTAAAATATGCTTTTTCAGCGAATTACAGCAATCGCTATTAAAATCATCTGTCATATAACCTTCATAAATTTCTTTCATTTGGGTGGAATGCTTATTGATTCATTCCACCCATTTTACAATTTACTTACTTCTCTACAACATCCAAGGTTTTCTGATTATAGCTTGGCAGTTCACTCAGAATATCAACAAAGACAAAGGGTGATGAAAATATATAATTTTCATTATCCCACTTATCTTGCAGATACATGAAACCTCTATTAGCATAAGCCTCCATCTCACGAACCAACATCGTGATAAAATTACTTACATGTTCCTCAGAACCATTCTCCAAAGAAAGCCAATCAAAAGAGAATTTTTCAAACTTCTCACTTCGATTAAACAATGTAATTAAAATAAAATCTCTTATCGGTGTTGGTTTCCAATTAGCTAATGGTGCAAATTCCGTTTTTTCATCGTCTGACATCAAATACACCTTCTCACCCAAGCGAAGTCCTATGATATAGGCATACATAAAAGTCTGATAGAATGCCCCAAAGGTTGAGAAATCACCCTTACCCGTCACATCCCCTTTCGATGAGATTCTCTCTATCAAAGGTTTAAACTTTGTATTGTATCTCGGCTTGCGATTACAAATCGCATCTCTAAACTCTTGATGATTCATAATTAATACTTATAGCATTTATGAGTTGTTACTAAACCTGTTGTATCCGCTTTTTCCTCGATAACATTCACATAGAATGTACCAGGAATCTGCCCTTTATTCATTTTGTCAAGGATTCTACGCCCAAACGGTGTCAGCAAATCATCCGCATTAGGATCGTACAATTCCTTAATCATTATGATACTCTGACTGAACACTTCTGGTGCCACTGCAAAGAAATTATTGATGAAATTTTCACCAAACTCTGAGAACGGTGCATCTGAAATAAAAGGATAATCAAACTTCTTTTCATCCCCTATCTTTGAAGAAATTACAGCCATGACAATAGCCAACTGCTTCATTCTTTGGAAACCAGTTCCCAATCCGGTTATCTCACCATTGTTAACATCACGTATTGTAACATTTACAACATCATGATCTCTTTGAAAATCCAGAATACCACCAGAAGACTGATTTCCAGATGTTAAAGCTCTATATTTTTCGTTAGCATTTTGAGCCAAAGCTTTAATGGTTCTATCGATGATATCATCTTTTGTCTCTTCAACAATTGCATTAATGTTCCCTACAACCAAAGCAAACTCTTCATAGCGCTCAATATCCATTGATTTCTTATATGAGGATAGTTTTTGATTAATAGCTGCCAATGAATTTTCCATTCTTGCTACCATTTTATTCTTATCAATGATTTCTCTCTCCTTAATAGAAATAACGGAATTTACTTGACGATAATCAGCAACAACATTTCTATCATTATATTCTGAATTATCAGCATGTCCCCCTGCATTATTCAGCTCCGTAAAGATGTCATTCTTCTTTTCTTCCAATTCCTCTAAGTCTTCTTTCATCTTTTCCAAACGTATCTTCACATCTTCTATTTTAGAGGTCAAACGTGGAATGCTCATCAAATAAGAACTTGCAGATTTCTGCAACATGCCATAGAAATGCCCAAAATCATTACGTGTGGTGCTGATTTTCTTAGGTCTGTCAAGAATCATCTTAATATGGTTCCAGGCATCAGAGCCTTTATGGGCTCTCTGCCCGCAAACTTCACAAACCTCCGTCTTCAACATTCTCTCTAAAGATGATGTATCTGGTGACCCCTCTGGCAACATAATTACCAAAGCCCCATCATCATTCATACGAGCCAACTCACCGATATGTTTTTCTCGCTTGGCATCAAATACTTCTAGTTCATCTTGCATTCCCATTAACAGCCACGGATTCTCTTCATCAAAAAGTCTCTTTGTTATAGACATTTCAATGTCATCTATATTCTTCTTTGCATCTTTTATTGCAATCGTATTTGCATCCAATTTAGAACGAATCTCTATACGCTTAGTTGAATTACTAATGTAAGCATCAAGCTCCTCTTTTTTTCTCTTTGCCGCATTAAATTCATCTTTTGCAGCCTCTATTTCCTCTTTGAGTTTCTCTATGTTTTTTAAGATATTAGTTCTTTTTTCCTTTTGCAGTTTCTTAGCTTTATCATTCTTTGAGTTTTCCGTATCCTTGGTTTGGTACAAAGAGTCTGCCATTTTTGCCATCTTACGAGAAATATCACAAATGCCCTTTAATACCGAGATGCCAGCCAATGTATCTATTGTATCAGATAATGCTTCTTTAGAGGATAAATCTACCAAACGATCCATTGACTCACCTTGCAGCAATGCATAATTACGAATAGTCAAAGGTATAAATACCCTGTTGATGATATCCATCTGCTCATCTTTGTCAAGTACAGGTGTATCGGCATTGTTCTCTTTTTTAAAAACACTCATCATTGATGGCGTATGAAGCAGTTCACCATCTGAAGTTGAAAAATTTGAATACTTCTCTACAGTGTACTCCACCTCTCCATTTGTGAATATCACTCTAAAGCCAACCTTGAAAAGAGGGTCTTCAGCCTTGGCCTTTCCTGAAGCCATTTTTACAAGAGATTCATTTGCATCCATGAAAGCCTTTTTGTCAGAATCATACACTTGGTCACGCAACATCCACATAAAGCCATTATAAAACTTAGATTTGCCCATATTGTTATCGGCATTTACTATGTTTATACCAGCCTTAAATTGGTATTCATTAGCTTCATAACTTCCATAGTAATTATAGAAGTTTTCAAAAGCTACAGATTTGATAATTGTTCCCATAATTAATTATAAGTCATACAACTTTTTAATGTTCTTGAATATATTATCATCAGACGTATGTCTTACTTGTCCTTCGATAATCGCACGCACAACGGCAACTTCCTTTTTATGATTAACTTCTTCGCTATCCATATCAAGAAAGTTATTCCCTGACTCTCCCAATAATTTTCTCATTCCAGGAGATTTCATGATTTCATAAAAAATATCTTTTCCATCCATAATGATTATATTTTATTGTTCTACATCTTCAAATAATTCACTCCAAACTATACCAAAATGTTGCGCCACATTACTCAGCACCTCATAAGCACCATTATTAGCATAGCAGTTTACTGCCAACGAAGCGAAATATGCCACTCGTTTGAGTTCTGCTTTCACTTGATTTCGCTCCATACTCGAATTGCATTCTTCCCGATTTACGGTAGATGGAATTACCACCATATCATAAATGTAGCTGAAAGTTTTCTCGGCATGAGTTCTCAATAGCCTTCCTCGTCTTTGAATAAATTCCCTTGGATTTCCTGTACTCGACGTAAAGATGCCACATTCTGCACGTGGCACATCAACCCCTTCGTCCAAACACTTCATAGCAAACAATACATCTATCGTTCCTTGTCCAAACGCCTTTAGCAGCGTTGCCCTTTTATCTTTACTATCAGTCCCTATAAATGTATTACAATGCTTATTGGGATATAATGCTTTTGTTTCATCAAGTAATTTCTGAATAAAACTTATACTTTCATATTCTTCCTCAGACTCACTATGTTCAAAGTTTCCCTGAGGAGCATACACAAATGCATATCTTAGTTTTTCTTCACCAATCTCTTGAAGTATCTCACGAAACACCCTTATCTTATCTTGACATTTATGGATGATTCGTTTTCTATTCATCAACAACTTTTCTGCTTTCTGTTTATTTTTAAACAGGCATTTCTCTGAGTCCCATAGCAATGCCAACTTACGAGTTATCATAGAATAAAGAGCCATCTCGTCATCATTAAGATAGACTATATGTGGAAAGTAGTAATACTTACATAATCTTCCCTCTGCAATAGCCTTGCTCATTGGAAACGAGAAAACATAAGGACGTTCATCAGCAAAAAACCTAGCAATTTGTCTTGTACCATCCTCATCATAAATACGCTCAGGAGTAGCAGAAAGAGCTATGCGCTTTGTTATCGTTAATTCCTTAAAACAAGCTTTAACTCTTCTACCACCAATATTATGAGCCTCGTCTGCTATCAATAGCATTGTATCGGACAATTTTGACAACATGGATTGAAAATCCCTATTCACAAAAGAATCATAAGTCGATACTATACAAAAATCAACATGTCCACCTCTTTGAATTTTGCGAACATTTTCCAACATTTCCTTTCTCCATGAAGTATTTAAAGAAGATATACCAAGTATCTTTCTAAAGCCGAAAGCCTTCAACTCTTCCTTCCATTGTTCTACGAGGTCAAGAGTTGGCACTAATATCAACAAATGATAATAGCCATCTACTTGATATTCATGTAAAGCACAATTCAAGGAAGTTACCGTTTTTCCTGTACCTGTCGCCATGGCAAATATACCCTTTTTACCATTAGCTATCCAGGCTTGATAAGCCTCTTCTTGATAAGGTCTTGCTCCTTCTTTGTATTTTATTGGGAAATGCGGAACTCTTGTTGTCCTAACAGCATTCTCACTTTGCCAAGCATCGACTAATTCCTTTTCTCTCTTTAATAGTTGTTCAGGATCCTTTCCTGAGTACGTGCAAACAATCTCATTACAAAAATCCTTTGCTTCATATACATGGACATTCTCGCAGTTGCCACTCCACACTTTTAAGAAATGCGCCTCCATATTGTCAACCTTATCCATGCTATCCTTTCCCATCCAGGAGCAAGTACACTCTATCGTCTCTAAGTTATCCAGCAAGGCATTGGCGGTCATATTCATCGAACCACAAAAATAGATTTTATTCCCATATTCATCTGCAAAAATTCCATACTTTTCATGCGGCAAGCCACCATTGACAAAAACTATGACTTTGACATTGATTCTCTGAGATTGAATCAGATATGCAAGGCATTGGAAGAAATGCTCATCTCTCTGACTAAAAGTCTTCTGCATTTCCAACAAAGAACTTGCCAACCTCTTGTCAAAATAGTTATCATACTTTCCCTTAAAAAGTTCATAGTCCTCCTCAGACATATACTGATTAATATAGAGGTTCATCTTTCCACCATTAACGATGAATTGTGCCATACCATTTGCCAACACATGAAAACTTGCTGAGCTAAAATAGCCCAACCCTAAGTCTAACCTCAAACTATTCTTCAACGCAAGCGAGCAAAACTCCGCAGGTTTATGCTCATCTATTTGTGAATAGCTATAATGAAATGTCTTATCTGCCAGCATAACTATAAAATTTTACATAAATGTAAATACACTTTTTCTTCATTTTCTGAAAGTTCACCTTCAACAAACTCCTTTTGAGTCTTGGCAAACCATTCTGCCAAGGACTTTTCTCGTTCAATATAGCAAAATGGTCTTCTGTCATGCTCCTGCACAAACTCCCGATACTGATTAAAGGAGGAAAACCACCTTACTTCCCTCTTGTCTGTAGGCAAATACCAGTAAGTATCTTGAATTCTCTGGATTTCATTTTGCTGAACATCATTTAGCGAATCATTTCTCTTATTCCGAAGCCACCATTGGCGTAGATTTATCTCAGAATTGTCTTCTGATGAAGCAAATGGAAAATGCTTTTTCTGTATCAAGAAACATTCCATCTCTTTAACCCGCTCTTTAAATTCAAGAGACTGCGCATAAAGATGTTCATCGGGATAAGATTTATCAGCCAATCCAAAATAACCATTATCAAATTGTCGAAACTGAGAACCGCTATACATCGTTGAACGAATACTATTCTCTGTTGTATCTCGATAACGCAACACATAATCAACTATGTCATGCACAGGCTTAGGCACGTCAAATTGTTCTAAATATTGTACTATTACTTCACGCACACTCCCGAGTTTTATATGTTCCCATTCAGTTAATGCCACCAGATTATCCACACCAACCATACATAAGCGAGCATCGGAGTTCACGATTCCTCGTATACTTGCTGGGGATTTATACTTAAAAGAGTATTTGGTTTGCAAGATGTCATACAACTCATCCACTGTCATTGGTTCATACTTTTCTGTTAAAACACGAAACAACACATCTGCCGCCGTCAAGGTTTTATGTCCCTGTATCAAAAAATGAAGCTCTTCATCTGGAATCAGTCCATATTCCTGCATCAGAATTTCAGAAACAACAGTACCGACCGCTTCAACTTCAGAACTTTCAAACATATTCCAAGATGACATAAAGAAATCCAGCAAAAGTTCTTCAGCTGTTTGACATATTTGTTCTTCGGCATCATGCTCCTCGAAATAACGTTCCAAGGTACAACGCATATCGTCAAAGTCAAAAGCCTCAACCAACTCTTTTTTTACCACAAAGCTATTATTCCACGAAGATTTAGAACGAGCATTCATATCGTATGGTCTATTACCAACGACACAATACTGTCCATCAAAGATTCTCAGTATTATCAACAAACCAATAGAAGCTGTAAGATTACAATTCTCTTGTTCCAATAAGACTTTTACAGAATTAGCCTTTATAACATCCTCACATTCCAACTTATCTTTTACATAAGACCAATCTTCTGAAAAGGATACAATCTTACTAAAATCCAGATTGTCAGACTTATTTGCAACCATTTTCCCATAAAGATAGTCTATTCCCATTGTACATATTTGACGTACACGTTCACGGGTAAGATTTTGATTTTCTGCTATTTGCTCTATAGTCAACGATTCTTCTCCTTTAACCATTGGCAAGAAATAATTTAAGAATTGAATTTTGTTATCATATTTTCGTTCTGACTCAAATATGTTTTCTACGATATGAAACATTGGCAGTTGTTTTTTATCCGAATAAACTCTACAAGCATATCCATCCATAAAACTACCATATTTTGATTTCAATAGTAGCAACTCTTTCTCTTCTTCAGAAAAATCATGTTCAATTACCTCATCTATATACGAGCGTAGTTCTTTCACAAAACGATTTATCTCCTCTACCGACTTTCTTCCTATTTTACGAAGATCTTTTGCATTTTTACGAGAATGCACAAAATCTTCTATGAAATCACCAGCATAGTTATTTATGCCATTCCTTGCACGAACACTTAAAGCCGAAGTTTTCAGAAGTTCACTATATTTCACCAAAATCAACTGATACTTATCTTTTCCAGCAATCTCTTTCAAAGTTAAGTTTTTTAGAATTTTTACATGTTCAAAATCCTCTTCCAAATCCTTAAGCTTTTGAGAATCTTGGCAAGACTCTATAACATAAGCAAACAAGTCTTGCTTCATATTTTCAAATTCAAACCAGGATTTTCTTCCAAAGTTTCTTACACAGAATAGTTTCGTTGAGTCTGCGAATAAATAATTAACAAAAAAGTTGCGAATACCTATTCCTTTAATACTATTTATAGCCCTTTTACCTAAGCCACATGATAATAAGAAATTCTCGTAAGGGACAAATTGTTCCTTACTTAAACTATATAGATATTTGACATATTTTTCATAACCTTGTCCACGACTTTCTTCCGACAAAGCATTATCTTCTATTATTATCAAATCTTTGCCTGTAAAGCCTGAGCCTCCTTCTAATTCATTACTATCAATCTCTTTATTTTCTGTATCATTACCCTCAGGCACCGTAGGAGTAGCAAGTCTTGCTTGGTATGCTATTCTAAAACGTTTCACTAAACGCTGAACTTTTCCATACCCAGAAACACCATAACTATCTTTCAACATCTCAGATGAACAAAACGCATAATCTGAGACAAAACGCCTTTTTCCTATCTTGCTGATAATATCTTGCGCATTCAGCAAAGCTACGACATCATTCAGTACCTGCATGACAACACCTTTGTTTTCTTCCAAATCTCTATCAGCTTCTTCCAAAAGAGCTATCGTCAAAGCAATCTCCTCATCAAAAAATAGTTTCTTAATATCATATTGACACTCTTCAGGAAAAGTATCAAAGTCTTCTATCGGGAAATTACCTATTGTACCATATTCTTTTACTGCACGGTAAGTCTCTGAGGATATGTAACCCACAGTCAATAATCTCAAAAATGATATGTTATGCGCCTTTAGCATATTGCTTCTAATCCAAGATGAATTTTATCAAACAAATAATCATAACCCACAAGATTAGGATTGTCCTTAACATCCTGCATGATTTTTTCCAAGCCATCATCCAAATGCAGTTTGAAATAGCGTGGCAAGTCCTTATCCGACATACGTATTCGGTAATATTTACACATCAAAGCGGCATACATGGGATACATATTTCCAAATAACACGCTTTTAGTATATTCCTTACCTCCAGAATCCTTTGTATCTGTTGGAAGAAAACGTGTCCCCTTCTGTAAAGAATATACAATAGCTATTCTTGCTATAACATTCTCCGCACCCAGCCCAAATTTGCGAGTCAATACAGTTACCACTTCTTTATTTTTTGCACTTGTTTTTATCTGATTGAACATTATGATGCCTCCTCTATAAAACTATCAATACTTACTTCCTCTAAATAAGAATGAATTGTATCATTCTTTATCAAATAGGTAGAGTTAACCAATGGCTTCATTACCTCATATTCTTCCGCAGTCAGTTCCTTATACAGTAATGGGAACAATATCACCTGCTTAGATATTTGAGGATAGAATTCCGTTATTATTTTTGAAGCATGACTTTTGTCAAACTTCTGCAAAGGACTGTCTATGAACACAGGAAATTGTATCCCACTCTCATCAACCAAAGCCTTCAATATAGAAGTAGCATAAAGCTGCTGTTCACCTTTTGACAACGAATCTTTGTGAATCTCAACACCTTCTACAGAAAAAAGACTAATGTCCATATCATCGCCCTCTATCTGCACTTCAACCTTTCCTATAAAGTCTTCCTTATGCATCAAACTATTCAGGATAGCCTTGATCCGTCTTTCCAATGAAAATTTCTTCTCTTGCTTCAAAGAAACCAAAAAGGCTGATAATTCCCTTATAAGTTGTTCTGCCAATTTATCCTTTCTTTCAGAGCTATCATCCAAGCAAACAATCTTGCTGAGTTCACTTATTTGCTTTGTTACTGTGGCCATTTTTTGAGTTAAGACTCCAAAGCTTTCTTTACATTGCCTTATTTCTTGCTCTTTATTCTGTATTTTGATTTCTACTTCATTTTTAGCTTTTCTTACCTCTTTTATCAACTCATCCTTTTCTTTAGATTGGATATTGGACAATCGGCGAGAGTTTCTTTCGAGAATCAGCTTGTTCTTCTTATAATCATCTGCCAAATGTTCGAACTCAATCTTATAAGTTGTTGTTACATAGCTATAAATAGCCATAAACTCCTCATAATCCTCATCGTTCATGGTCAACAACGGCTGTTCATCACTAGCTTCTTTTCTATATTTTGACAATATGTTTTGTATTTGCTGCTGGAGCTGTAACGAAACATCTGCATCCATAGAAATACCATTAACCATCACCAATAAATCTGACGTAATATCTGAAACTATTGAATTGGTACTTAGCAAATTCACATTAGCCTTATTTTGCATATAATCTTTTTCCAACTCAACCTTTGTATCTTTAAACAAAGTTCCTGCAATGGCAAATGGAGCATAATCTATAAATTGCTTCAATTGCTTTTTATATTCTTCATTCTTCTTCTTGGTCAGTCCGATAACATCCTCTATCTTTTTGATTTCCTGAATAGTAGCCCCATTTCCCTCTCTCATCAAGCGCAACTGCAACTCCTCGTTTTTCTTATGAAGATTTTGAAGTTCTGCTTCTATCTTATCCGACAAATTACCATTATCCGCTATTGCTTGCAGCAACTGTTTCTTTTCATCCAACAAAGTCATAAGGCGATTTCTATTCGCCACATCAGAAGACTTTTTTCTAAAGCGAAGACGCATGTTCTCTAAATTCCTTTTCAAATCTTCATACTTGCGAACACCAAGCACCTCATTATAAGCAGACCCCAATCTACGGCGCTCGGTCGTCGTACTAGTCTCTGCCAAAGCAACGATTTGCTCAGAATCAAAAAAGAAAAAACGTGCAATGTCTTTATTCAAGATAAAATCATTGATAAAGACATCGGGGCCTATCTCTTTAGTAAGTTCATTCTTAACCCCATCTATAAATATATCTACAGATTCTGACTCAAGCAAATAATCGTATGAACGAACTATACGAATAGACGTACATGGCAAAGATGGTATTACGACCTCTGCAAAATCAATAGTAACAGAATATGTTGAAAATTCACGAACATACTCTGTATCCGTCGTATATCCATGCTTTTTTATCTCCGTCACAACGTTTGCATCAAGTTCTTCAAACTTGCCTCGAACATCATGATTAAAGTTATCTTTCAAGAATTCCTTATAGCCAGTCTTAACAATATCTTTACGAACCTCAGCCTCAACCTCAGTTATCAAACGCCCATAAAGACACCAAATTAGAGAATGGAGAAACGTGGTTTTACCAAATCCATTTTCCCCAGAAACCAGGTAAATATTTTTTCCTTTCTTCACTTTGAACTCTATCTCGTTTACTCCTTGATAAAGCCTATAATTATTTAATATTATTTTACTTATAATCATTTTCGTTCTCCTTTATAAATGAAGTAAGGCGTGTTTCCAAATCTGTAGACAAGCCATATTTACGCATTAGCAACACTTTACTTTTTTGCAATGCCAACAACTCCTGTATCAATTTATAGTGAGCGGGATTTACCTGACAGGCTTTTTCCAGCAACAGTCTTTCTCCCAATCCTATCGAAGTATTTGGAAGGTTATACCCATACACCTCATTATATATATCATTTACCGTTGTCGTAAAGTTTCCATCTCGATACCAAATAACTTGAATCGCAATCAACTCTTGGTTTGTTATCAAGTCTATACTTGCCCGATGGTCTTGCGTATCTTTTTGCACTGTAAGCAATTCTCTCAGAAGCTGGATTCTATACTCCATTGTATAGTTACCCATATTGTGCCCAGTCTCATCCACCGCACGTTGCCCATTTCTACGAGTTTCACAACGATATTCCGAGACATTTCTATTATTTACCAAGCTGTCACGAAAATCCAACAATGGCTTCATCCATGTTATACCGTTTTTGATTAAAGATGTCATAGACTTGTCTTCTTTTACAACTGTACAAATCCAGCATCCAAAACGACTTTGGCCACAACTTCTATGACTATCATCTGTTACAACAGTAGGGCATTCATAATCATCTGCCGAAGCATCCAAGTAGATTTGAAACAAAATTTGGTTATCAAATCCCCATGGAGATGGTATTGTGTTTATTATCCACCACACTTCTTCCAACATCAATTCTTTGATTGGTGCATATGTAAAGGTATTTGGATTTAGTGGATGCTTTGAAAGTCTATGTCCTTTTATCTCATGTCGTTTGATGGAACGCTCTCGCTGTTGGCTCTCAGATAAACGAGTACCAACCAACACGATTGCTTCTCCATCTGCAGCGACTTGGTCTGTAATGAACTTTGATGTCGGTTTTATTTTCATTTTTTCCGTGCAAAAACGGAAAGAATTATTAGGCACAGGGTAACCTTTGCCTATAACACAACACCAAAAAGAATCTTCTAGCTGAGGAGTTGTCGTTGCAACAGAGATTGGAAGTTGTTGTTCTTTGGCAGCACGCTTTATTTTATCCAACACCTTTACAACATACTCTTCGATAACAGGATTCTCCACCATCGTATCGTTGCAAACGACATAAATATTTCTCTTTAGTTTTATCCCTTCATCTTTAAGTTCGGTTAAAGCTAGCCATGTAAGTGTAAGCAGAACGGTAGAGTCTTTACCTCCAGAAAAACCGATTATCCAAGGACGCACACATCTGTCTTCCTCAAGATACTGGTCCTTGAGTTCATCTATTATATTTCGTACTCTTTGTGATTTAATTTCAGCTTTCATTATAGTTTCTCAGGAAACAACAGTCTCATATTTATTCTGATGAACCCCAAACCAGAAGATTACATGTTCTTATTGTTAAACTCCTACAAAATAGAAAGCGTGGGGATTCGCCTCGTCCATCCCCAATCGTAGGCCTTCGCACTGCCCTTGCTGTTGAGACGGACAATGCAGAAAGCCCACGCTATGGTATATAAAATTCCGCATACGAATATGTATGACGTACATGATACCATAACATAGAGCTACAGTATATATACATCGATTCGCAGCAGGATATAAAATACACCTACCGTGAGCATTCACTCATTGCCACACCTGCTAACAGCTAGTAAAGTTGCGAAGTTTACGATTGCGCAGATGAGCGTAAGCAAACGCTCTATTCCATAAAAGTCACTCCCACCCGCTCAGCCCTTCGGGCTTTCTGCGGTAGAATGCATTTGCAAAAATAATAAATATTTCTGAAATACACACGCTTATCTTTGTTTTTTTGTGTATTTTAGTAAAAAAGAAGTTGAACATCTATAAAAGTAAGTGTTATGATCAGTTATCTTAGGTTTTTGTTAATCATAACTCTCCATGACGTTACTGTTGCCATGATGTGATCATTGTGATGTTAAAAAAGCAAGAATAAAGGAAATCATTCATTCTCATTTGTAAATATATCCTTCCAATTTTAACTTACTTGTTTTGAGTCAATGTAGCACTCAAGAAAAGGATTCCAGCATATAAATGATGCTCATTTTTCAACTTTTCGTATCAAAAATTAATAGTAATTCTCTATTTCGGACTCATGTCGTACGATTATATGACCTCATGACGTACAATTACAGATCTCATGTTGTACAACTATACACTCCCAAGTCGTACGACTATAGGGTGCCATGTCGTACGACAT
>ERZ1023822.339-NODE-339-length-13460-cov-15.093547_pt1 | contig 13460 bp, 7 predicted proteins | sample MGYA00380379_ERZ1023822 | MGnify/ENA primary metagenome ERZ1023822 (study PRJEB33179, sample SAMN07448988) | human gut metagenome | biome: Human-gut; feature: Human associated habitat; material: Faeces | host: Homo sapiens | place: India: Bhopal | collected... | reverse complement strand
TGTTAGTTGTTTTAGGAGGGTGTGCCATCAGTTCATGGTGCACCCTTCTTTTTTTTTGTTTGACTTTTTATAATAATACTTTTATGTTTTTTCGTAAAAGAATTGCCATATAATCCTGTAACTGTTTGATTATGAGGATGTACCGATATTGCAATAGCTTTTTAATTGCCATAATCTGCCATATATTGCCATAAAAATAGCGATACTCAGGCGTTTTTGGTGATTTTTAGCGGTGTTTTTGAGGCAAAAGGCAGGAGGCATTGAGTAAAAAGGCGTTTTTTCGGTTCAATGCCTATTGTTTTTGATGCTGTTTTTCCCGTATAATCTCCAATGCTGTTCCCGAAAATGCGTCCCGACGTAATTTCAGATACATCCTGCCCAGAATCAAGTGAGCCTCATTCGAACTCCAGATAAGCCTCACTTGAAATGAGGAACCAGAGGGGGATGATTTTTTTTCTTTTCCTTCTTTTTGAAAGAAAGCCCCTGAATTTCTTGGCAGTTTCAATAAAAAAGAGAGGGTATGTGAATGCCCTCTCTTTTTGATTTTATCCGTTTCGAACATTGATAATGTTCCAGATATAGTCCGTTATTCATTATAAGCCTTTTTCATTGCTTCCACTACGGTAGGGAGTGTCCACTGAGGAACAGTTCTGTCTTTTTCGCTGAAGATGCTCATCCAGTAGAAGGTCGCTACGCCGTAAGCCTTTGCCTGTTTCACGATGTCGGCAGCCTGGTCGGCAGCAGCCTGAATCTCGCTGGCAGAACTATTTTTGCTGACACTCTTGCTTCCGTGAGTACCATATTCACCGATGATGCAAGGAATGCCCTTGCTGATGAACTTATTGTTCAGGCGGATGAACGTATTCTTGATTTCATTGCTGCAGGAAGCATCCCACTTGCCTTTCTGGGCAAACCAGTCCCATGGAGCATAGGTGTGAACTTCTACTGCGATATGACCATCCACCTTGTCGGTAGGGATGGCGAGGTTGTTCAATACGTCGTCACCATTAGCTGCAGCATAGGTATTGATGATGAGGTTGCGGGTCTCGTTGTTGCCACCGGTAGCACGTACTGCATTCACAAAGCTCTGGGCATATCCGTTCAAACCTACGTAGCTGCTAGCATTCTTTGGTGCATTCCAGGTGTTGTCGGCATCAAGCATTTCGTTGTAACCTTCGAACACCAGATGATGGTCGTAGTTCTTGAAACGGGTGGCAATCTGGGTCCAGAGATATTCAAACTTCTCCTTGTTCTCCTTATAGTTGGCTTCATCAGCCTTGATCCAGTGCTTCACATCCTCATCGTCTGCACCTGTATCATGGTGAACATTCAGGATGCAGTACATTCCGTTATCAATGACGTAATCAACGATTTCCTGTATTCTGTTCATCCAGGCCTCATCTACCGTTCCGTCAGCCTTCATGTGCTGGAACCAGGTAACGGGGATGCGGACAGAATTAAAACCGTTCTTCTTCAGGAAATCTACCATCGGTTTGGTCGTTGGCTCCTGTCCCCAAGCTTTCTCGAAATCAGTAACCGAGTTGCTACCCATATTCAGCCACATGGCAACCACATCTGTGCAGTTGCCGAAATTGGTACCGATGCCCATGTTCTTCACAGCATCTACTGCGCTTTCCTCTACGTAGTTGGCATTCAGGTTCACCTGGTCACGGGTAATCACGTTCTTGCTGTTTATAGCTGCTTTCCACCAGTCGTTGGATGGCATGTTGCTTCCATACCAAGGCATGAAGAAACTCCATTTTGCACCGGCGTTCCATGCTTCGTCAATACCTGCTGTAGCTGTATTGTTGTTGGCATCAGTTCCGCACTCAGCCAGGGTGACGAGTTTGCCAGGATAACGGTCCTGAATCTCCTTGAACTCCTGAGCCTGCTTGGTTGCATTGTAACCATAGAGGTCGCGACCGATGATATCTACATACTTATCACCAGGATACCAGTCGGCATCATTGTTAAAGGTATTGGCATCACCATTGTAGTTCTGTGTGGTCCAAGCCCAAATCAGGTTGTGGATTCCCTTGCTCTGGAAGTAGTCGAACATGGTCTGCCAAAGTTTCTTGTAGGTCTCTGCACCATCATATCCCCACCAGAACCAGGACTTACCCCAGCTGGCACCAGATTTCAGACAGGCATTGCCGGCAGCTTCATGGAAAGGACGCCAGATGGCAACAACGCCTGCATCCTGCAACTTCTGCAGAACTTCCACCACCTTGTCCATCTCCTGATAGAACCATTTGTTCTCCCAAGAGCCAGCAGTAAATACGTTGGCTGCTTTGAAGGATGTTTCGGATGGGGTGCAGGTCACACCGCTTCCATCTGTTCCCAGAGTGGTGCTTTCTGTCTTAGGCACGTTGAAGTGCCACATCAGCGATACCAGTCCGCCCTGGTCTGCCCAGTTGGTGACAGGGGTGATGTCGTTATAGTTGATCCATCCGTTGGAACCCTGCTTAGGAACATAGATATGGATGAAATCATAGCAGTTCATGGCAGGATACTTGCCTGTTGCTTTATAAATCTTATCTGCTTCCTGGGTGTTCCAGTTAACGTAGGCGATGACCGAAGAGATGGTCTTGCTGCCATAATTCAGCTGCAGATATTTGTAGAGACGCTTGGTCTTTTCTGTAGCAGAAGGGTCTGCAAGATTCACATCGCCTACTTCGTTTTCGTGATAGATAGAGAAGGAGATATTGTTGATCTTGTTGATGTCATAAGTTTCTTTTGCTCCGGTATCTTGCCCATTCAGATAGATTTCCAGTTGGTTGTTGACATTATGCTTCATGCTGCTGACCGTTTTTCCTTTGCCGGTCAGATTCCATTTTGCTTGCTTTCCTTCTGAATTGTTGATGGTAATTTTGAAACGTTCAGTCTGTGCCAAGGCAGTGAATGAAATCATTACTGCCAAGAGTGAGAGTAATATCTTTTTCATTGTCTTGCTACTTTAATGGATTTGTTATTTATTTTAATAAGGTATACGCCATGAGTCAACTCATCCAGCGGAATGATAGTTTTGCCATCAGCTGTGATAGGGGAGAGTTTGATGTTCTTTCCGTCCAGTGCGAAGGCGTTCACTTTGTTATTGGTACCGTCTACGATGATGCGGTCACCTTCGAAGGCAAACTTGTTGTTGTTGTCTACCTGCTTGATGCCTGTCGTTGTACCATAAGTGAAGGTGGAAACCTTCCACAGTTCGTAACTTGCGGTAGTGGCAGTGGAAGTCACGGTCATCTTGTCATTTCCGAAGGTAACTTCCGGTAGAGTGCTCAGCGCAAACTCAATCTTGTTTCCATCGTTGAATGATACGAACAGCGACTTGCCGTCGGTAGCTTTGGCTGAGATGCAGCTCAGAGCTACCAGTAAGGATAATGCTATTTTCTTCATATTGGGTTTTGTTATGGTTAAAATCAAAAATAGGGTGCCGTTGATGTAACTGCGCCGCAAAATTACGAATTATATTTAGATAAATTGCATCAAATTCTAAAAAAATGGCATGTAGAAAGAATTGTATTGATAATGAGCAAGATAATATCATATATTCTTGATGTTTTGTTGTAATTTTGCACCCATGAATATAAGAAATTAATTCATGCAATAGAATAAACAATAATATTATAAATTTTAAACCTATTAAAAAATAAGCTTATGAAAAAGTTATTTACTTTAGTTTTTGGCTTAGCAGTGGCGCTCTGCGCTAACGCTTCTGAGCAGATTTCAACAGCCTTTGGCTCTTGGGGTGATGGATGTACTGTAGAGGATAATACGCTGACCTTTACTGCAGCATGGAAGGGTGCCGGAGTAAATTTCACTACTGGTGATGGTGAGACAGAACCAAAGAAGTGTACAGACTTCTCTGACTATGATTATCTTTGGGTAACATTCAGCGAGACTACATGTGATTTTAAATTGTGTACTCAGTATACTTCAAACTACAATCAGGATGTTTCTGTTGAGGCTATAGCTGGTACTTTGGTTTTGGGTGTAAAGTTGAATGAGAGTTGTAGCGATCAATTTGCACAATATTACCTTCAGAGTAAGGCTGCTGGTAAACTTGTTGTCACTGGTGCGTACGTAGGTACTGAAGATGAGTACAAGGAAATGTTGGCTGGCAATAAACCTCAGAAGTCAGATCTTACTTTGACAGATTTAGGTTCAGGTTGGGGTAACTCTACCTATGATGCAGCCTCAAAGACAGTGACAATTGGTGATGATTGGTCTGGTAAGGGTTGGTGGCTTGAAAAGGCTGATTATAGTGATTTCGATAAGGTAGTTATCAATTTTGCTAAACCTACCGTTACCAATGGTAAGGTTGTTGTTGAGTATAATGGTGCTTCTAGCGGTGAGGCAGAATTCGCAGAGGGTGCTACATCTGTAGAGGTAGCTCTTGCTGCTGCCAAGAACTCTGTAAAGCAGATTTATGTGCAGGGTCCTGCTGGGGCTCAGTTTGTTTTGGCAAGTGCTTACGTTTGCGTAACGGGTTACGTTCCGGCAGGCATTTCTCAGGCTGTTGCTGTTCCTGCAGCTAAGTCTTCAAAGGTATTCAATCTTGCAGGTCAGCAGGTAGGCAAGTCTTATAAGGGCGTTGTTATCAAGGACGGTAAGAAGTACGTTCAGTAATCTGCGCGAAAAGAAAACAAAAATAATGCATTGCATTTAAAGCGCAATGATAAACAATCGATAAATATACATATACTTATATATAAAGGGTGATAAATTCATTTAAGGTGGATTTATCACTTTTTTTTTATCAAAAGCAAATAAATGTTTGTAATCAGCAAAATTATATCATATAGTATCGAATAATAGTATTAACTTTGCAACCGAAAATGATACATAAAAACAATCGGCTAAGTGATAATACTTCTGTATGATTTTGATGAATAAACAATATAATAATGACAACGAATACAATTAACAACAATATTAATAATTTATGAAAAAAATAGTTCTTGCTTTCTTGGCGCTCGTTATGAGCTGCCAGCTTTTCGCCCAGAGCAAGTTGACTGGTACCATCCTGGATGGTAGCATGAACAATGAACCTCTGATTGGTGCAAGCGTTATCGTGGAAGGCACTGGTACTGGAGGTGTTTCAGACATGGATGGTAACTTCAGTATTACTTTGCCTAAGGGTAAGACACGTATCAAGGTGTCGAGTGTGGGTATGAAGACCCAGGTTATCAATGTGGCTGGTAAGTCGCAGATAACCATTACGATGCAGGAAGATTCCAAGGTGATGGATGAAGTCGTTGTCGTAGGTTATGGTACGATGAAGAAGAGCGACTTGAGTGGTGCCTTGAGTTCCCTGAAGGGTGAAGACCTGATGAAGGGTGGTGCTCTTGACCTGGCTCATGGTATGCAGGGTAAGGTTGCCGGTGTACAGATCAACCAGAGCGATGGTGCTCCTGGTGGTGGTATGAGTATCGTGGTACGTGGTGCCAACTCATTCTCAACTTCTTCTCAGCCTCTTTATATCGTAGATGGTATTCCTTTTGATACCGGTTCTACTCCTAGCAATGGTGCTACTCAGAATGAGCAGGGTAGTAACCCTCTGAGCATGATTAACCCTCATGATATCGAGAACATCGAAATCCTGAAGGATGCCTCTGCTACAGCTATTTATGGATCACGTGGTGCCAACGGTGTCGTTATCATCACTACCAAGCGTGGTAAGGCGGGTAAGCCTAAGGTTGAGTTCTCTGGCAACTGGGGCTTCTCTCATATCTCTAAGAAGATTGATATGCTGGATCCTGTAACCTATGCCCGTTATCAGAATGAGCAGGTTACTAACGACCAGTATTATTTGGGCTCTCGTACTACTAATATGCCATATCCTGGTACATGGGGCTATCAGTATTATAATGATAATCACATTAATTATAATACAGGTAAGTATACTGGTAAGCCTGAGGACTATGCTCACCCAGGCTGGTACTATGATGAGTATGGAAACGCTACCCAGATTGACGTGGCTGACTGGCAGGATGAAATCTTCCAGACTGCTTTCCAGCATGATTATAACCTCAGCGTGAGCGGTGGTGATGACAAGGGTTACTATTCATTCTCAGGCAACTATGCCAAGCAGGATGGTACCATCAAGAACTCTGGCTATGAGCGTTATGCACTTCGTGCCAATATCGCACGCCATATCTACAGTTGGTTGGAGATTGGTACAAACCAGAGCTTTACCAACAGTACTACCAATTTTGCCAATACTTTGAGCTACAACACGGGTGTGGTACGTTCAGCTTTGCTGTTCCCTCCAACCTATGGTCCTAACACTGATACTACTCAGATGGATGACCTCAACTGGTTGGCAGCCAATCCTTCTGCCTATGTAAATAGTGCCAAGGATGAGTTGCATAGCATCAACTACTTCAGTAGTTCTTTCGTAGAGATCAAGCTGTTCCCATTCCTGAAGTTCCGCCAGAACCTGGGTCTTTCTTATAATGACTCACATCGTGGAAGCTATTACGACCGTCATACCCAGGAGGGTAAGGCTCCTACAAATGGTAAGGCTAGCCGTGCTACCAATATCTGGAAGAGTCTGACTGCCGAGTCGCTCCTCACATTCGACTATACATTGGCTAAGGTTCACAAGTTTAACGCTGTGGCAGGTTTCACTGTAGAGAATGCGTCTTGGGACAATACTTCTATCCTGGCATCCAACTTCCCGGATGACTTGACAAAGGATAATGATTTGAGCCGTGCGCTCGACAAGGCTACTCTCAGCAGCGACAAGGGTAATCAGCGCCTGGCATCTTTCCTGGGTCGTATCAATTACACCCTGATGGACAAGTATCTGTTCACTGCCAGTGTTCGTACTGATGGTTCTTCTAAGTTTACTGACAAGAACAAGTGGGCTACCTTCCTTTCTGGTGCCTTCGCTTGGCGTGCTTCTGAGGAGAAGTTTATCAAGGACTTGAATATCTTCTCTAACTTGAAGTTCCGTCTCTCTTATGGTGAGACCGGTAACCAAGGTATTGGTTCTTATCGCACCTTGCCTCAGCTCGGTGTTGCCAACTATCCATTCAGCGGCAGCATTCAGAGCGGTTCTGCTATGGTTTCATGGCGCGGTCCGGTAGATGCTGATATCAAGTGGGAGACCACTGCTCAGTATAACCTCGGTGTTGACTTCGGATGGTTTAACAACCGACTGACCTTTACTGCCGACTATTATTACAAGAAGACCCGCGACTTGCTGCAGGAGGTGAAGATACCACCTTCTACAGGCTTCTCTAATAAGTTGACCAACTCGGGTAATGTAACCAACAAGGGTCTTGAGTTGACCTTGGGTATTACTCCTATTGACAGTCACGACTGGCATTGGAACATCAATGCGAACCTGGCATTCAACAAGAATGAGATTGGCGGTTTGAATGGTGACCAGTATGCCAATACCTTGTGGTATGGTGCTGATAACGTGTTTATCCAGCGCAATGGTTGTCCTATTGGTGCCATCTATGGCTATGTGGAGGATGGCTTCTATAACAATGAGGCTGCCGTACGTGCCGATCCGCAATATACATTTGAAAGTGATGCTACCGTGAAGTCGAAGATTGGTGAAATCCGTTATCTTGACCTCAATCATGATGGCAAGATAACAGATGCCGACCGTACCATCATTGGTGATACCAACCCAGACTATACATGGGGTTTGACCAACAACCTGACCTGGAAGGACTTGTCTCTCAGCTTCATGCTTCAGGGTTCTCATGGTAACGACATCTTTAATGGCAACTTGCAGGATGTGAAGTTGGGTAACATCGGTAACATCCCTGTAGATGCATACAATTCTCGCTGGCAGGCAGATAGCTACGAGAACGCAAAGTGGCCTAAGGCTTCTTCTGGTTACGAGCGTAACTTCCTGGTAAGCAACCGCTATGTAGAGGATGGCAGCTATATCAAGTTGAAGAACATCAGCTTGACCTACAACTGGAATCATCCTTTCAAGAGTGTAGGCCTGGAGCGCCTGCAGTTTAGCTTTACTGCCACCAACGTATTCACTATCACAGACTACAGTTGGTATGACCCAGATGTAAATGCATTCGGTAGCGACTCATCCCGTCGTGGTGTGGATATCTACTCATATCCATCAGCCCGTACATTCACATTTGGTATCAATGCAACATTCTAAAGATACACATATTAAAAAAATAGAATTATGAAAAGAATTAATAAATATATACTGTCGGCTATGTTGCTGGGATGCGGAACCATGGTAACCACTTCCTGCAATGATTTTCTGACAGAAAAGCCTGAAAGTATGATAGGTCCTGATAATATCGGTGACTCAAAGGTGGCTGTTGATACTTGGGTGACAGGTGTTTATAGCAACTGGCTTAACGATATGTTCTGTTGGGGTGAGTTCCCTAAAGTATTGGAACTCGACGCCGACTATATTTCCGGTCCGGACTGGCTGTTTGGTACTCTGGGTGCCGGTAACTTCCAGGCAGAGCCTGCTTTGGACAAGATGTGGAAGGGTCCTTACAATCTGATTAATGATGCTAACATTGCTGTGCGCTATATCTCTGCCATGAGCAACGTGGATGAGAATTACAAGAACAATGCCCTCGGCGAGTGCTACTTCCAGGAAGCTTTTGCTTATTTCCTCTTGGTAAGAGCATACGGACCTATTCCGTATCTGGCCACCGATGTGAGTGCTAGTGGTGAGTTCATGAATAGTCGCCGTCCGGTGAAGGAGATTTACGGTCACATCATCGATTTGCTGACCAAGGCTTCTGAACTGATGTACCATCGTGATAACAACAATTATCAGGAGGGTCATGTCAATGCCGGTTCAGCTGCCGGTTTGTTGGCTAAGGTATATGCAACGATGGCTTCTGCTGCTATGCCAGAAGGCACCGAGGTAAATGTACGTACCGGTGAGCCTTTCCGCACGGTAACCGTGAACGGCAAGGAATACAAACTCTACCGTACCCCAGCCACCGAGACATTCAGGAAGACTCAGGTAGATGGATATCAGGATATGGATCCGCATGAGCTTTACACCGAGGCTGCTAAGTGGGCAAAGAAGGTGATTGATGGCGAGTTCGGACCATATGAGTTGAGTGCATACAACAATCTGTGGTCTCGTAACCATCGCACTGATTCCGAGATGATGTGGGGCGTGCGTTCTGCCATTTCTTCTGGTTCTGATAACCTTTGTACCAATGTCCACACCACCTATTCTGGTTATAAGGAGAGCTCTGGTAGCGAGTTCCTTACTTCTGGTGGATGGGTAGGCTGTACCAATACATGGTATCAGCTTTTCGACGACCAGGACTTGCGTATTGTGAAGGGAGTACGTCACACCTGGAGATATTATTACCAGGAAAAGTATAACGGATGTTTCTATTATCCACAGTCCTGGTGTGAGAAAATTACCGGTTATGATGTTTACGGCAACTATGTGCGTGAACCGGATGCTGAGTACAAGAATACAGGCATGACATACCAGTACAACCAGAGCAGCGAGTGTCTGGCATTCACCACCAAGTATGATGACTGTGAGAATGATGCCTTGCAGTATCCTGACAGTTACTGGCCATTCCTGCGTTATGCCGATGTTCTCCTGATTTATGCTGAGGCTGAAACTGAGTTGGGCAAACTGGAAGAGGCAATGAAGTATCTCAATATGGTTCGCAAGCGCTCAAATGCCACATTGATGAGTGCAGTGTCTACCCAGACTGGTATGCGAAGCAGCATTCTGGAAGAGCGTGCTAAGGAGTTTGCCTGCGAGGGTGACCGCCGTTGGGATCTTATCCGTTGGGGTATCTATCTCCAGGCTATGAATGCCATCGGAGGTCGTGATGAGGCAAATATCAACAAGGCTCGTTCTGAGCGCAACCTGCTTTATCCAATCCCAGCAGATGAAATCAATGTAAATGATAGCATCTCATCCAACAACCCAGGTTGGAACTAATGTGTAATTCTTTTAAAAGAAGATAATTATGAAAATCAATATCAAAAATATTAGTCTATCAGCGATGGCAATCCTCGCTTTTGCATCATGCAGTGATGTGGTAGATTACTCTGTGCCTGATAGAACCTCCAACAGTGGAGCGCCTGCTATCAGCCAGATTTATGATGTGCAGGATACTGGTTATGTGGCACCGCTCAATGGTGGTGTGCTCAACCAGATGATTCACATCAAGGGACAGAACCTGGCTAATGCCAAGAAGATTCGCTTCAACGACGTGGATGTGGATGTTCGCCAGGTTTATGCAACAACCGATGAGGCGTGGGTCAAGATTCCACGTGCCATTCCTGGTGTGCAGAACGACAGCCTTGTCTATGAGACAGATAAGGGAACCGTGAAGATGTATTTCCCTGTTTCTATCCCTAGTGTGGAGATTAGTGGATTAAAGAACGAGTTTGCTCTGCAGGGCAACCAGGTTCAGATTAATTCTGAGTATATGGACCTCTATGGTTTCAATGATTCTACAGAGACAAGTCCTGCAAAGGTATATATCGAGAATGTGGATGCTGGCTACAGAAAGGAAATCCATTGTGATTCCTGCTCGGAGAAATTTACCAGCATCGTGATTCCTGAGGATTGTCCAGACAATTCGTTGATTCATTTCTCATGGCATGAGATCAGCGGTGATAAGACTGCAACGATTCCTTATCGTATGACAGACCGGCTGATGTTCGGTGATTTCAAAGGTGACCTTGGTTGGTGGAACGATTGGGGCAAGGGCCTTGTTACTGATGGTACCAAGAGTGGTGACCCTGAGTCACTCGGCTTCGGCTTTCTCCGTGTCAAGGGTACTTATGATGCCTGGTCATGGAACAGTACTGGTTTCGGTTGCAACTGGAAATGGTTTGATGCTTCTGCTCATCCAGAAAACTATGTGCTGAAGTTTGAGGTTTGCACCAACTCATCTAATCCATTTAACAATTATGGTGACAATGGTGCCAGCGGCAGTAAGAATGGTGGATACAACTTCACCTTACAGGTTGGTGGCGAAGGAAGATGCCAGTTTGACCCTGTATCTATGGGTATCAGCAATACCTATGGCAAATGGGTAACTGTATCTATTCCTCTAACTGATGTCTTGAAGGGGGGCAGTTTGCCTACAGAGGCAGACCAGTTTATAGCATTGGAATTCGTAATGCAGCCTAATACGGCTGATGCCTGGAATGTAGACCATTGTTTCGGTCAGTTCCGTATTGAACCAAAGAAATATTAAAGACTTTTAGATTATGAAGAAGATATTATTTTTGTGTGCAGCGATGCTGGCTATGACCTTTGCTGCATGTTCTGACAACGACACCGATTACTTGCCTCCTCGTCATTTCGACGATGCAACGGCACCATCGGTGGTGTCTGTGTCGCCAGAAGATGGAACTTCTGAACTCGATACCTTCGTCAATGTGGTTGTCACATATGATGAGCCTGTATATGCAGCTCCTAACACGACAATTAAAGTATATACCGATGACTCCACCTTTTATTATGTGGATGATACCCTTTCTTATACCGAGGGTAATAAGTTGATTATTCCTTTGCATGCAAAGGGTGCCACAAACTATAAGATCCAGATAATGAAGCCTTCGGTGCGTGACAGTTCGTATAATTTCGCTTCTGAGTATACGTTCAACTTCTCTACCCGTGCTTACAACAACTGGGATGCTGAACAGTTTGATATCACTCCGAGCCTGGTGAACCCTGATGCTACTGATCCTGTCAAGAAACTCTATGCTTACCTGGTAGAGAATTTTGGAAAGAAAACCATTACAGGTGCAATGGCTAATGTAAACTGGAATATGGAGAATGCGGAGAAGATGTATGAACTCACAGGCAAGTATCCTGCGCTCAACTGCTTCGACTTCATCCATTTCAACAACAGTAAGCCTCTTGGCAATGCCAACTGGATTGACTACACCAACACAAGTGTCGTTGAGGATTGGTACAACAATGGTGGTATCGTAGAGTGTATGTGGCACTGGAATGTTCCTGCATCTAAGGACCAGCTAAATGACATCAGCTCATATACTTGTTCAGCTGACAAGACCACATTCTCTGCCAGAAACGCAACACGTAAGAACACTTGGGAGAACGAGCGAGTTAAACGAGACCTTGATGTAATCGCCGATTATCTCTTGGCTCTTCAGGAGAAGGGTATCCCTGTTATCTGGCGTCCTCTCCACGAGGCTCGTGGTAACTATGGCAAGTGGGGCGATACAGGTAAAGCTTGGTTCTGGTGGGGATCCAATGGTCCTGTTCAGTTCAAGAAACTTTGGAAACTGATGTACGAAACCTTTAAGCAGAAGGGTGTGAACAACCTGATTTGGGTGTGGACTTCTGAAGGTTACTACCAGGATGAGAATGACAATACTATCACCAATGATATGGACTGGTATCCTGGAGATGAGTATGTTGATATCATTGCACGAGATTACTACTGCAAGAACCAGAATTCTTTATATCATTCATCTCTGGTTCAGGAGTATGAGGAACTTCGCAAGATTACCAATGGCAAGAAGCTGATTACCATGGGCGAGTGTGATGCCATTCCTTCTATCGAGAATATGTTCACCGATGGAGCGATGTGGAGTTGGATTATGCCTTGGTGTGGTAAGGATGCCGATGGTATTGATTACTTCAACAGTGCATACAATACATCAACTTTCATGAAGAATTTCTTCAACAACAAGAATGTGATTACACGTGATCAAGTTCCAAGTTTCAAATAATAGTTTGAACGAATCAATTAGGTATTATATAATTCAAGGTGGCAAATCCTATAAAAAAAAAGGGGTTTGCCACCTTTTTTAGTGTGTATTTTTTAGGTTATTTAAAGATATAATAATGCATTTTTTCCTCTTTGCAAAGAAAGTGTAATCATTTAGCAAAATAGTACAAGGGTTATAGAAAGATTTATGTTAACTTTGCAACCGTAAAACTGAATGTTTAACTAACAAGATTAACAACGACAATATGAATCATCGAATTGCAAATGTTTTTAGGTTAATAATTATAGGTGTTCTGATAAGTGTGCTGGGGGCTTCAAGCCTCAGCGCACAAATCAGGGGAAACAACATCGTGGTAACGGTAACTCCTGACCATCAGGACTGGAATTACCGGGTAGGCGAGAAGGCTAACTTCACGGTGAATGTGAGAAAGAGCGGTACGCTGCTCAATCAGGTGAAGGTAGATTATGAAGCCGGACCGGCAATGTTTCCGGAGGTGAAGAAAAGTACTACTCTCAAGGATGGAACCATGAAATGGTGTGGCAGTCTGAACAGACCGGGCTTCTACCGCCTCAAGGTTATCGCTCATGTTGATGGCAAGGATTATGAGGGACTTTGCACGGCAGGTTTCTCTCCAGAGAAGATTCAGCCTTTCGCACAGGAACCTAAGGATTTCGATGCTTTCTGGAAGAAGGTGCTGGATGAGGCAAGACAGAATGACCTCAATCCTACCAAGGTGCTTCTGCCTGAGC
>ERZ1023822.337-NODE-337-length-13544-cov-10.789829_pt1 | contig 13544 bp, 12 predicted proteins | sample MGYA00380379_ERZ1023822 | MGnify/ENA primary metagenome ERZ1023822 (study PRJEB33179, sample SAMN07448988) | human gut metagenome | biome: Human-gut; feature: Human associated habitat; material: Faeces | host: Homo sapiens | place: India: Bhopal | collected... | reverse complement strand
GCGAAAGGTACTATAATGCAAAAAAACTTTGGTTTTATCAGTTCATTTTTTATAATTTTGCATCGTTTTAATCGGGTATTAAAATGAAGCAGAATGAATAAAATGACATAGAAGTATAAGCACAAAAAAAGTGCTTCCTTGACCAGGCGGTCGAATGAAGAGGTGTTCTCGTTCTTGCGCCAAGCCTCTACATTCATGAAGGCAGAAGTGCGAGAGTTTTCATCGCCATTCTTCTCATTGCGGCTGATGGCCAGTGAGAAGCGAGGATTCGTTTATCCTTTCTTAATGATTCCAACGAATTTTGTCGTCTGATTTATTAGTCAGTTGGATTGAATTGTGAGAACCATTTCACCTGATCTTCATACGACATATTGAAGTAGCGTTTCTCCTTGTTCAACTGGTGGATGCACTCCATCTCGTGGTTGGAAAGGGCGAAGTCGAAGGTCTCGATGTTTTCTTGGATATAGTCAGGATTCGAGGCACCAGGGATGACCGAGAAGCCCATCTGCATGTGCCACCGAATGATGATCTGTGCGGGACTCTTGCCATGAGCCTTGGCAATCTCGCAGATGACGGGGTCGCGCTGAGCATAGGGGTGACATTCAATCTGTACAATCTGCGGCACGATACGGCAGTTCTCGACGATGGAGTTCCAGATGCTGTCGTTCACGTCGAAATTCGAAATGCCGATGGCACGAACCTTTCCGCTTTCTAGCGCCTTTTCCATTTCTTTCCAGCCTCCAACGAAGTCGCCAACAGGCTGATGGAAATACACGAGGTCAATATAGTCAACACCCAAGCGTCCGCACATGCGGTCGATGGCCTTCAGTGTCTTACCCTCACCGTACTCATTAGGCCACAGCTTGCTTGTAATCCAAATCTCGGAGCGGTCAATGCCGCTGTCCTTCACAGCGCGTCCCACACTACGTTCGTTCTGATAGGCATGTGCCGTGTCGATATGGCGGTAGCCGCACTTCAACGCTGTCATCACAGAATTGTAGGTCTCGTCACCGTCGGGAATGCTATACACTCCGAGTCCGAATTGTGGCATCTGTACTCCATTGTTCAACGTCAGATACGTCTGCTTCACTTGTCCGTTCATAACCATTGCTGTCATCAATGCGATTAAACTAAATATTAGCTTTTTCATTGTTGTCTTTGTTCTTTATCCTAATTGATATTCAACCATGCGGATAGCAGCGATGACACCACCGTCGATGAGCAGGTCGGTACCTGTAATAAACTTGGCATGCTCTCCCAGCAGGAAGGCTGCTGCCTCGGCAATCTCGTCGCTGGTGCCTGTGCGCTGGGCGGCAGAGGCATCAATCATGCGCTGATAGCCCTCACCATTGGCATTGAACTCATCGTAAGCCAGCGGGGTAACGATGACACCAGGGCTGATGGTGTTGATACGGGCACGACGTTTCTTCCAACTTGTAGCTGCGGCGCGTTGTGCCTGCAGATGGTTCATGCGCTTGGCAATCATGTAGGCAAAGCCTGAGTTCTGCATGGCCACCTCCTGAACGAACTTCACGTCCTTCAGCTGAGCGGTCGGAGTGTTCACCAGTTGCAGTTCGATGTCGTTGGGGATGGGGTACATATAGGCTGCCTGACTCGAAATGATTAGTCCTGCACCACCCTCGGCCATTACCTCTCCGAAGGCGTCTACGGCATAGCCAGTGCCCAGCATATCGAGATTAACGATGTGTTCAGGATTGGCCTGATTGGGCGATGCACCTGCTGTATCAATGAAGTACATCACGGGCCCCAGTTCTGCTGCCTTCCTTGCTAATGCCTCCACGCTTTCCTTCTGCAAAGCATTTACCTGCAAAGTCTCTACATCATAGCCACAGCGGCGGAAATCGTCACCGACACGTTCCAATGCCTTCTCGCTGATGTCGCCCAACAGAATCTTCTTACCGGCACCAATACGGCGCACAATGGCTGTTCCCATACTACCGGCACCCAATAGTGCCACTACCTGTTTCTGTTCATTTCTGTCGAAAATCATAATTTGTTCTCCTTTTATTCTTTTAATCGTGAATCTTTGTCGTTCCTAGTTTCCTAACATAGTTGTTTTTTTATTATCCGTAATTCTCAATTAAGTATTTCACGAACTGTGGGTCGCCGAAATCTATGGTACCAGCGTCATGCTGGTTCATCTTGGCAATCTGAGCCATATCATCGTCACTCAGCGAGAAGTCAAAGATGTCGATATTCTGCGCCATGCGCTCCTTATGGCTCGACTTAGGAATAGCCACGATGCCACGCTGGGTGAGCCAACGGAGAGCGACCTGAGCGGCAGTCTTATTATACTTGGCACCGATAGTAGTCAGCAGTTCGTTCTTCACAATGCCGTCTGTTCCTTGTCCACCGAGTGGATACCATGCCATCATTTTAGTGCCAGACTCGCCAAGAATCAGCTCAATTCCAGTCTGCTGAGAAAGCGTGTTGCACTCCAGCTGGTTCACCATAGGCTTCAACTCTACATAGTGGACAAAGTCGAAGAAACGGCCTGCCTGGAAGTTGCTCACACCGATGGCACGCACCTTGCCTGCACGATAAGCCTTCTCCATAGCCCGCCAAGTGCCGAACACGTCGCCGTAGGCCTGATGGATGAGTAACAAATCAATGTACTCCGTCTGCAACTTACGCAGACTCTCATCTATGCTCTTAGCAGCCTGTTCTTCACCAGCATTGGATATCCAGACCTTTGTTACAAGGAACAAATCTTCGCGCTTGATGCCACTCTTGCGCCAGGCATTGCCAACGCCCTCCTCATTCTGGTAGGCCTGTGCCGTATCAATCAGGCGATAGCCTACACTTAATGCTTCACTCACGCAACGCTCACACTCTTCAGGGCTTACGAGAAACACACCGTAGCCCAATGTCGGCATCTGAACTCCATTGTATAGTTTTATGTATTCCATATTATTCGTCGTTAATATCCTAAACCATTCAACCACTTCTCGACCTTTTTCTTTTCCGTACGCACTTCGTGGCCATAGATGCTGAATCCCTTTGTAACATCTGCACCAGGGAATGCATCCTTCACATCCTCTGCACAGTTGGCCAATCCAGAACCTTCGTGAGTGGTAAAAGGAATGACGGTCTTGCCCTTCAGGTCATTAACATGCTTCTTGAAGAAGGTAAATATTACTTGAGGATAAGTGCCCCACCATACGGGGCCACCGATAAACACAGTGTCGTATTTATTTAGGTCGATGTCGCCTTCATATTCAGGCAACTCACCGTTTTTAACTTCTTCCTTTGCCAGATTGATGAGTGGTGTATAAGCCATGCCGTCGTACTTGTGGGTAACGATTTCAAACTGCTCTGCACCTGTCACTTCCGTGATGTAGTCTGCCACAATCTTCGTGTTACCTACCTCAATGTTTCCTACTGCGTAGTTGTCTCCTGCATGCGAGAAGAACACTACAATTGCCTTTCCGTCTTTTGCCATAACTGTTTTCCCGTTTGTCGTTGTCTGTTCATTCGCAGCAATCTCTTTCTTGCTGTTTCCACCGCATGCAGTGGAAACCAGCATACACAGAGCTGATGCAAGTATCAGTTTCAATGATTTACCCATATTATCGTTTTTAAATTTCACGGTGCAAAGTTACGACGTTTTTCTGGTACTTTACTTTCATAAATTACGTCACAATTTTCACTTTTTACACAAATTGTTCGTTTATTTATAAAATAAAGTGTATTTTTGCAGCAAAAAACAAGATATGAGTACAGATTTTCAATATTCTACAGACTTCTACGGGATGAATTCCCGTGAGTTGAGCCACACCTGCATGCACCTGCTTTGCTTGGCAGGTGAGGCAAGTTTTGTGTTCAACGAGCATTGCTACCACATTATCAAAAACGACATGGTGGTGATACCGATGCCTGATCGTATCAGCAATCTGGCGGCACATGATGACTTGCAGGTAGAATGGTTTGCTGCTGATTATAAGTTTCTTCAGAACCTGCTGCCGTCGAACAACTACAGCATCGGTGGCAGTATCTCGCTGAACCAAGACCCCGTTATCAAACTGACAAATGAACAAGCACGACATCTGCTTGATGACTTCCATCGTCTTCGTGACCGCAAGGACGACAGCCATGTACAGTTCTATCGCGAACTGATGGGCAGTCTCTGCCTGACGATGATGTACGACATATTCGAAGCCCATGCCCAACAAGAATCCAAAGATACCCATACCGACCGCACAGCTTACATCGTGAAACAGCTGATGACACTACTTTCCACCGGCATTAGCCGAACGGAACGTAATGTGAACTACTATGCAGAGCGACTAAACGTATCGCCAAAGTATCTCTCCGCCACCATCAAACGCGTGACAGGACACAGTGTCACCTCATACATCGACCGACACACCATACCTATATTGAAAGACTATCTGAATGATGAACGTCTGTCCCTCACCCAAATAGCCGACCTGATGAACTTCACGTCACTCTCTTACTTCAGCCGCTACTGCACCAAGCATCTTGGCCAGTCCCCCAGCGAATACCGACAGAGTCTTCAACCGAAATAATACGAGATCTTATTTGTTTGCAGTTTATTTAGCACATATGTTATCGTATTGTCCTCTGATACAATTGAATTTGCCTCTTGTCAAGATTCGTAATCTTTATTTGAACCTTGATTGGACGCGGTATATCATCTGACAAAGACAAAAGTAATTCTGTTATGACATGTTCAACATTTGTGAATCCCGAGTCTTCAATTACTGATATACACTCACCGCCGATGAATGCCTCTCCGCGAATAAGATTGTACTTCGACATCCTCTCAAAGGAAAGAGACTGGCAGGAACTAACACTTCATCATGAATATGAATATGGCTAAGCTAAGGACTAAACGATTAGACCTACAACTGCCAAGGGTAAGCATCTGTATGTATAGGGAAGCTGATCAGAGAAGCATGAAGCCTGAGACAAGCGGCAAACTAATGATTTTGTCACAAAAACGACATTTTTTTGTGACATGAAGCTATTGTAAAACTAAAAGGGAAACGAAATTTCAGCAAGGAGAAGAAGGTAAAGCCTTGAACCAGCTAAAGAGCAGCTGCCAAGGCAAAGCTTACGGCGCATAAAGCATACAAGTTTAAGTTTTAAGTTTACCCATGTATTATACATGTTCTTTCAAACTCAAATAGTAAACCTCTACCCTCTTACAACCACTCAAACCAGGAAGTTTACAAGTTTAAGAAAACCATATATGTATATATGCCGAAATAAACTTGTTTATTAGCATATAGTCAAGGATTTTGAGAGAATCTATTTTTCCTTGCTGAAATGCAAGAATAGTTATACGAAATGGGGCAAGGTTGCATCATTCGTCTATCAATTCTAAAAATAGTATAATTATTTGTTTTTCTTGCCTAAACATTTGGATATTTGAAGAAAAGTTGCTATTTTTGCACAAAGTTATTCATATATAAATACTTCGATGCAAAAATGGCAACTTTTACGCCTTTATACAAGATTAGGATCTTCAACTTTGAAGATGTGATGCGTGAGATGAAATTGTCTCATGCAGGAACATCCACGGCCATATCCCGATGGCAATCGCAGAAGGTTCTGAAGCCCATTAGACGAAACATGTACGTCACTATTGATCCATCGACAGATGCTCCCATGTGTGACAAGTTCGAGTTGAGTTCCAAGATTTCAGAATCTTCATATGTTGGTTGGCACACAGCCCTTGAATTACATGGAGTTGCCCACCAACCTTTCTACAACGCCTATGTTGGAAGCAAAAGCCGCTTCAAAGATTTTGCTTTTGAAGGAATAGACTTTGTGTATTATGCAGCCCCTTTTGAACCAACTGCGGAAAATGGCGTTATAACTCCCAAGGGAAATCCTTATGTACGTATAACTGATTTGGAACGAACAGTCATAGACTGCTGCAACCGTATAGAACGTGCTGGAGGCATTGAGGAATTGCTTCATTGCATGGAAGGAATATCACTGCTTGATGAGCCCAAACTCGAAAAGTATCTGGCATTGTACAATAAAGCATTCCTCTATCAAAAGGTAGGATTCATCCTGGAGCATAGCAAAGAGCATCATCACATAAGCGACCAATTCATAGAAATGTGCCGCTCAAAAGGTGCCTTGCATACCAAACGTCTAACCTCCACTGGCGATTCTGACACCTATTTATGTCGATGGAAGCTTTATGTACCAGAGGATTGTGTAATTGATAAAAAGAAATTATCAATATGAATATACAAGAATATCTAAAGCAATGTTCTGTTAAGTCCGTGGACGAACTTACAGACGAACAGGTAGTGGATTACTACAAAGAACCAGATATTTATATTGGTCAAAAATGTGCTGTACTAAGTGCTGTTAGAGATTGCGATTATAAAGGCGTAAGTAAGAATCTGATCATGGCATCTGTGCGAAAAGCTTTGAAGACAGGCCAAGATTTCAAACTCTATTACGTGGATAACGAATCTGCTAATGGACCTGTAAATAATAAAACTGGATGGGTGGTAAAACCTTAATTCGAAACTTATCTTTTATTGGTTATTTTTGCCTTTAGAAATATTGCATTAAAGATATTGGCTATTTTTCAGTGCAAAAAACCGAAAAAGTTGCGATTTCCCGTGGAAATCTGTTAAATGTTGATACATTTCCACGACTTATCGATATATTTTTGTATCTTTGCCACCTAATAAAAAGAGAATAAAACAAAGAATACGATATGTTAATAGGCAGAGAAAATGAAATAGCAACACTCCACGGACTGATGAGTTCTGATGAATCACAATTCGTGGCTGTTTACGGAAGACGACGTGTCGGCAAGACCTTTCTTATCAGAGAGGCCTACAAGAGTCATTTCGTTTTCCAACATACCGGCACATACGGAGCCACTCGCAGGCAGCAGTTAAGCGACTTTCGAGAATCTCTTTATCTTGCCGGAATGGGAAAATGTGCAATGCCCAAGACATGGTCTGAGGCATTTGGACTGCTGTGGAATTTCCTGAATACGTTTCCGGAAAACGAAGAGAAGAAGGTTATCTTCATTGATGAACTTCCCTGGATGGACACGGTTAAATCAAACTTCGTCCGTTCACTCGACCATTTCTGGAACGCATGGGCTTCTACGAGAAAAGACCTTATCCTGGTCATCTGCGGAAGCGCCACATCATGGATCATCGACAATGTGGTCATGAACTATGGTGGCCTTCACAACCGTCTTACATGCAAGGTTCTGCTGCAACCATTCACCCTCAGAGAGTGCAAGCAGTATTGCGAAGCGAAGAATCTGGGCTATAAGGACCGACAGATTCTCGAAGCTTACATGGCCTTGGGAGGAATCCCATACTATTGGAGCTTCTTGAAAAAGGGAATGAGCGTGGCACAGAATTTCGACCGGATATTCTTCCAGCCAGGTGGAGAACTCACACAAGAGTTTGATGCTCTCTACGCTTCCCTGTTCAAGAAGCCACGCTGTCACATAGCTATCATCACAGCGCTTGCCAAGAAGAAACAGGGACTGCTGAGAGAAGAGTTGCTGAAAGCTTCGAAGCTCTCAGACAACGCAGATTTCTCGAAAGCGCTGCAGGAACTGGAGCAATGCGGTTTCATCCGCAAGTTCACAGCCATCGGCAAGAAGACGAAGGATGCGACCTTCCAGCTCATAGACAACTACACCCTATTCTACTTCGATTTCATATCGGAGAACACCAATGGGGATGAGCATTTCTGGTCTTCATCCGCAGGTTCATCCATCCATTACGGTTGGGCAGGAAGAGCATTCGAGCGTGTCTGCATGCAGCACGTCAACCAGATTAAGGCAGCTCTCGGCTTCTCAGCAGTCGTGAGCAGCGTTCATTCCTGGTCATATAAGGGAACAAAAGACCCTGTCACCGGCAAGACGCTGACGAAGGGAGCACAGATAGATATGCTCATCGACAGAAATGACGATACAATTAATCTCTGTGAGATGAAATATACTAACGCCCCTTACGTTATTACAGAAGAAGAGGACAACCGCATTCGCAATCGAAGGGAGACCTTCATCAGGGAAACAGGCACCGAGAAAACGGTACTCATCACGATGATTACCTCCTATGGACTTGCGCCGGGCGGCTATTCTGATGACATCCAATGCCAGCTGACGATGGCAGATTTATTCAGATAAAAGCCGACCTCTCAAAAATGATAAAAAACCACGTTTTAGCACGAAAATGCAGATTTTAAGTGTTTACAAAGGTTAAATATGTTAAATCTTCAACCCCTAAAAATGGGTGTTTGTAAAGATATATGACATACAAAATGAATGAAATCAAGTGAAACCAAGTGAAAATACGAAAATCGTAAGTAGCTGATAATCAACATTCTTTTCATTCAGAAGGAAAGCGGCTCACAAATAGCACGTCAGTACTTAACCGATTGAGAATCAACGACATTCATTATTTGCGTGGGAAAGTGAAAGGCGTAGAAAAGGGCTTAAAAAGATACTTGAAAAAAGTAGGAAAGTGGGACTAAAAAGCACTGAATATCAGATAATTAAATAGATAAAAATCCTTACATTTTAGCCCGGATTTCATATGGCTCAAACATACATTAAACAATTGATATTCAGTTGGTTATGTGTGGTGCATCGTATTGTTGAAGAAGAGCAGCTTGGCAAGCAGCGTGCTGATTATGGAATACAGCTCATCAAGTCCATATCTCAGCAGTTGACGACTGAATTCGGCTCCGGCTATGGTGTTCGTAACCTTGCCTATTTCAAGCAATTATACCAATATTTCCCTGATTGGGAGATTTTGCACGCGCGCGTGCAAAATCTTACTTGGACTCATCTAAAGAGTATTCTAAGAGTTACAGATGCAGAAGCTCGTCTATGGTATTTAAAGGAATCGTCAGAGCAAATGTGGAGCACAAGAACCCTCGACCGCAATGTTGCCTCACAATACTATTATCGACTCCTGCAAACCAGCAATGAGTACAAAGATGAGGTAGAGAACGAGATGAAAACCCTTACAAAAGGATACGCAGACTCACCTGCCATGTTCATCAAGTCGCCAATGGTGACAGAATTCTTGGGCTTATCCCGAGACATGAGCTTCTCGGAAAGCGAACTGGAGAGTGCCATCATCACCCATCTTCAGAAATTTCTGATGGAGATGGGCAAAGGCTATGCCTTCGTAGAGCGACAACAGCACATCATCACCGATACCCAGGACTACTACATAGACCTGGTATTCTACAATTACCTGATGAAATGCTTCGTACTGATCGAACTATTATGTTGTGCACAACATAACAGGTCATATGTTGCGTAGTCAATTATGTTGGCTTCACATCAGAAAAGCTTATCCACAAAGGATTCTTTTGATTTCTACACAACATAATTTTATAAAAATCCTAAACGTTTAATTATCTGTTTTTAAAATTTCACTATATTTGAGGTGAGTTAATTCATTTATTTTCTAACCCTTAAATATTGTGGTTTATGCTTGAATATATTATTAGACGCAAATGGTATCTCCAAAAGCATTTAGATGCTCCTCTATTAAAGGAACGAGAAGAATACCTAACGCTTATGTATAAGAAAGGATTGAGCCATTCTTATTTGTTGTCAATTGCAGACTATTTGTTATTGATAGTACAAGAATTGAGATTAACAGACGATGAAAATCGTATGGTTTCCATCCAAGAGATTTTCGAAAATGCAGAATGTTGGGCACATACAATCAAGAACCATCCGATGAAACGTCGTTTTTCTCCTAGCTCTGTAAGCAAGTTTAAGAGTATAGCTTTCAAATGGTTGTCACACATAGGTAGAATGGACTACAGCTATGTCACCACGGATTGCATATTGAACAGATTGTTTTCCAGAAGCCACCACAAGCTACGCTATCTCAATTATCCCTTGAAGGATGAGAGAACATCTCACTTGGAGAAATGGGAAAGAATGGGGGCTGCAACATCAACGCTTCGACAAATCGCCGCATATCACTTGCATGCCATTGACTTGCTTCATCCAAATATGTCGCATAGTATTACTGAGGAGGAACTGTTGTCTGCCGCAGACAAATGGGCTTCCATGGAAAAGAGTGGTAAGGATAGTATTGATGGACAATATGCAAGAAAGCGTTTCATCAATATTGTACGTGACTGGCTGATACACTTGGGCGTATACATAAGAAAAGCAGACAGCTTTCCATTGAAACCTTTTGTCATGGAATACCTGGACTGGTTGAAGTACGAGAAAGGTTTGTCATTGAATACGATAGAGAGTCGCTATTCAATGCTCAAGAACTTCATGGGTACGATTTCACCTAGTAGTCTTAAAGACATAACTCCTCAAACGCTAGACAATTATCTCGCAATCCAAAAGAAAGAAAACGGGTGTTGCCGTCGTACCATAGCAGGCATAATATCTGTTCTTCGTAATTTCTTCGCCTATGGTGAAACCAAAGGGTGGAACACTGAAGTGCTGGCAATGTCGATGAATGCACCGAGGCAGTATCGCCACGATGACATTCCTTCTTTTGTTCCTTGGGAGGTCGTGCAGAACATTCTTATGGAAAAAAGCACCGCAAGTGGTGTGGGGAAACGAGACTATGCGATTTTTTTGCTGCTGTCCATATATGGTATGAGATGCAGCGAGGTTGCGAATCTCAAACTTAGAGACATTGATTGGCGCAATGAGCAAATCCACCTAAACCGTGCGAAAGGGTGCAAGTCTCAGACTCTGCCGCTGATTACCGTAGCAGGAAATGCCATCATCTCCTACCTGAAAGATGTGCGCTATAACCAAGCCAAGGACGAGCACCTTTTCTTGACCATACGTGCCCCACACTCCAAGCTCTCCACCTCTTCCATTTACAAGATGGTGAGGGACGCACTGGTGGTGCGCCAAGTGAACCTACGCCATTATGGTCCGCATTCCTTGCGACATGGTTGTGCCACATATCTTATAAACACAGGGTATAGCCTCAAGGAAATAGCAGACTTGCTTGGACACATGCGCCTGGACACTACAAGAATCTACGCTAAGACCGACATGACTTCACTTCGTGAGGTCGCTGACATGAATTGGGAGGGGTTGTTATGAAAGTGTGTGATTTAGTGGAGGCATATATCGCCTATCGTCGTTCTTTGGGAGAAAAATATCAGTCGCCAGCCGTAATATTGCGCAGCTTCGCCAGATACATTGGTGAAGACAAGAAATGTATGAGCATCGACGAGAAGATTTGCACGGCATTTTTGTATAGTCCAAACAATACCGTTTCCGCCAGTTGGTTCTTGCGTTACTCTTCATTGAAGTGGATGTTCGAATGGGCAATAGTTCGTGGATACATGCAAGAAGTAGTCCTTCCAAAGGAAAAGCCAAAGGCTCTGGAACATGTTAAGCCGTACATCTACTCAGCGGAGGAGCTAAAGAGAATCTTCGAACTTGCTTTGAGCTATCAGAAAAACAAAAGCAAGACTCCACCAAGATGCGTGCAGGCAATATTGAAGCTCACTTATGTGTTAGGTTTGCGAATCAGTGAGACCATCTCGCTGCAGCTAAAAGACTTGAACTTATGTGAAAAATACCTGGTGATACGAGAGTCGAAGTTCTACAAGTCAAGAATGGTGCCTTTCAACGACCAAGTGGTCTTGTTACTGAACGACTTTCTGGGCTGGCGAAAAGCACAAGGTTGGCCGTCTGATAACGAGACTTTTGTGTTCTTGGACAAGAACATGGACAGATTAAGTATCGACGTGGTTCGGAATGCCTTCGAACGGATAAGGGAGATGGCTGGAATCAAAAGAACTGACGGCTCCCGATACCAACCGAGGCTCCATGACCTGAGACATGCATTTGCCGTGCATCGCCTGACGGAATGGTACCGTTCCGGAAAAGATGTCAATAGACTGTTGAACTCACTGTCCACCTATCTTGGACACGACCACATCTCTAACACTTCTGTTTATCTAAGCATGACAGACGATTTGCTTAGCGAGGCTAATGATCTTTTTAACGCATATAGAAATGGGAAAGTCGAAACATGAAAAAGAATCATATTTGGGATATTGGGTAAGAGCTTTTCTTTGCACTTATCTGACCAACATCCGCAACCTCTCGGGAAATACGATGAGAGCATACAGGGACGCTATTAAACAGCTTGTCTCATTTGTCTGTAAAGACAGACACATCAGAGCAGAGGAGATACTTGTGACGGATATAACCTCAAAGGTTGCAACATCTTTTCTGAACGACATCGAAATAAGCAGAAAGTGTTCCATAAAGACCAGGAATCTACGATTATCTGCTATCATAGCATTGGCAAAATACATTGCCAGCAACTCTCCCGAGCACATAGAGTGGTGTCGAGAAATAAGAAACATACCGGTGAAGAAAGCTCCAAGGACACAGATAACATACTTGGAGAAATCTGAGATGGACGCATTATTGAACACACCTGCAAAAAATACCGAACAGGGATGGAGAGACTACGTGCTGCTACTCTTTCTGTACAATACAGGAGCACGAGCAGAAGAAGCAGCCTCGTTGAAAATCGGGGATGTTTACTTGCCAAAAGGAAAAGGACTGGCTGTTGTCAGCATACTGGGAAAAGGCGGGAAAACTAGAAGATGCCCTTTGTGGGATGATACTTGCAAGGCTTTGAGAGGCATCATTGCCGATAGATTCTCAGAGGAACACGTTTTCCTTAATCGCCAACATTTGCCGATGAGTCGGTTTGGTGTTTACGAAATGGTTACCAGACATGCAGATACTTTGTCGAAAGTAATGCCTTCGATAAAGGGTAAAAGAGTTACACCACACACGATCCGACATACAACAGCGACACATTTACTGCAAGCTGGCGTTGACATAAACACCATAAGGGCTTGGCTTGGTCATGTATCTGTAGAGACAACCAATATTTATGCAGAAGTAAATATGGAGATGAAGGCAAAAGCTCTTAAAAGTTGTGAAGTAAAATCCGAAAAAACGAATTATCGTTGGAAAGATGATAAAAACTTGATGGATTTTTTGGATAGTTTAAAATAATATAGTACCTTTGCGTAGTCAAAATCTATGTTGTGTAGAAATCAAAAGAATCCTTTGTGGATAAGCTTTTCTGATGTGAAGCCAACATAATTGACTACGCAACATATGACCTGAAGACGACCAAGATCACCCATCAGGACGTAGGACAAATGGATATGTATGTAAGAATGTATGATGAACTGAAGCGCACGGAAGGCGACAATCCGACCATCGGCATACTACTCTGTTCGGAAACCAGCCAGGATATAGCAAGATTTTCCATCTTGCACGACAGCAAGCAATTATTTGCTTCAAAATATCTCACCTATCTTCCTACAGAACAGCAGCTTAAGGAAGAGATAGAAAAGCAGAAAGAGATATTCAGACTACAACATATCAGATAAGTTAGTACCCCCAAAGATCTCTGCTACAAGATAATAGACACAAAGTAAACAAGACATTGAAGATTAGAGCATGAAGAAGATATTATTCCTACACGGATTCTTCGCCACGGGCAGTT
>ERZ1023822.334-NODE-334-length-13605-cov-9.762952_pt1 | contig 13605 bp, 8 predicted proteins | sample MGYA00380379_ERZ1023822 | MGnify/ENA primary metagenome ERZ1023822 (study PRJEB33179, sample SAMN07448988) | human gut metagenome | biome: Human-gut; feature: Human associated habitat; material: Faeces | host: Homo sapiens | place: India: Bhopal | collected... | reverse complement strand
TATTGCCTTCGGCACTTCCCCCGAAGGGGGAAGCAAGACGTTACGTAGCTAACGATTTCCTTAACTTAATAGCATTACTCGATGGTATGTCTTTTGCCTTTTATGAAAGAGGGGCAAGGGGCGACGTTCCTGCGGGGAGGAAAATGATAATAATGCGCCGCAAGGTCTTGCTCTGGGGAAATACAGAGACTCTCAAAGGCGGGAAGCCTGTGGACCTGTCTTTCCTTCGGAGCCTGCTGCACCTATGCGGATGTATCCGATGAAATCGCCATTTCTGATTTCAAACTTATATTTCGGTAAGGGGGATCCTATGCCCAATCGGTTTAAAAAGTCAATGAAGCATCTGGCAGCGGCTGTCTGCCTCACGCTTTCCTGCGTGATGCCTTGTGCAGCACAGGAATTTCTTCCTGTGTCAGAAGTACAGGAGGGCATGCATGGCTATGCCAAGACCGTCGTACACGGTACGAAGATCGAGACCTTCGATGTCGATGTGCTGGGCATCATGAAAGACAAGGGAGCGACCGGCGGAGATCTGGTGCTGGTGAAAGTATCCGGACCACTGATCGATCAGACAGAAGGCATCGCGCAGGGGATGAGCGGCAGTCCGGTCTACATTGATGGGAAGCTGCTCGGCGCAGTGGCGTATGGATTTCCACAGTCCGGCGGGCGCATCGGCATGGTGACGCCGATCGGTGACATGCTGAAGCTCTGGACCATCGATGACGGAAAGGACACCGGTCTTACGCCGCCATCCTCCGAAGGGCTGATCCCGCTTACGACGCCTCTCATGGCGAGCGGATACACCCCGGATGCGATGGATTTCCTCGCAGGGAAAATGCAGGATTTCCACATGGTCCCATTTGCTTCCGCATCTGCCTCGCAGGATGATGTGCCGCAGCCGCTTGAACCGGGAAGTGCCGTCTCGGCAACCATGGTGACAGGCGATCTCAAGCTCGGCGCTGTCGGGACGGTCACCTATGTCGACGGAAATCGCATGGTGGCTTTCGGACATCCGTTCATGGATCGCGGAAATACCGATTACTTCATGCACAATTCCTATATCTTCACTGTCATCCCGAGCAAGAATATCCCCTTCAAGCTGGGGTCCGTCGGTGCGGAGATCGGCACGGTCAACCAGGACCGGGGAGCCGGGATCGGCGGAATGATGGGGAAGCTTCCACACGCTGTCTCGCTTCATGCGTCCGTGACCGATGAAGATACGAAGAAGAAGGAAGATCTCCATGTACGCATGATCCCGAATGAAGCGCTGCTGCCGACCTTATCCGTCACTTCGGTGTACCATGCGATCAGCAATGCCATGGATCGTAAAGGACAGGGGACGGTCGATTTCACCTATACGCTTTACCCGGAGGATATGAAGCAGAAGCCTTTCACCCGAAGCAATATGTACTGGTCGTCCAAAGACATCGCGGAGCGAAGCGTAGATGAGCTCTACAATGTGGTACGGCTTCTCGAGCAGAACCGTTTTGAAAAATATCCTCTTCGCAGCATTATGGTCGACATGCATGTGACGAGTGAACGAAAGACCGCGCAGCTTCTCGATGCCTCGGCGTCTCCGATCATCGTGAGCCCGGGCGATACCATCTATGTACGCGCGCGTCTTTCTCCCTACAGGGGAGAAGTCTTCTATAAGGACCTGACATTCACCGTGCCGAAAGATCAGCCGTACGGAGATATGATCCTCGAAGTCCGCGGCGGCGGTGTCGTGCCGCTCCCTTACCTCATCCAGCAGCAGAAGTTCAATCTGACGGATGAGATCTTAGACCGCATCCGCACGTACAAGGATTTCAATGACCTGCACAGCCGACTGATGAAGGAAGACCAGAACAATCAGGTCGTCGTGGAGATCCTGGATCCGGAGGTCAGCATGATCTCCAAAGATGAAAACGGCGGCAAAAAGGCAGAAATACAGGAGAAAAAGGCACCGGAAAATCCAGACTATCTGAAAAATAAAGACGGGCTCAAAGAAGACGGAGAAAAAGAGACTCCGAAGAGCGCCGTCGATACGGACTATGTCATCTATGGTGACGGACAATTCACCTTCAAAGTTCTGCCGCAAGCAGAACGCGATAAAGCACTGAAGAAGCTCGCAAAGAGCAAACAGCAGGCCACCATCGAGATGAGCAATAAGGAAAAAGAGACGCTGGAAAAGAAGGGCGAGAAATCCGCAGATGATGAAAAGCCGGCAGAAAAAGCGTCGGTGATGATAGCGTTGTAGCAAGTCGTGACAAGGGATTGGCAGACTTGTGACTGACATTCGCTCTCTGATATTTTCCATATATTCACGGCGAAGCCGCTGGTACTATTTTCCACAGAAAGGAGGCCCATCCCATGTCGTCATTCTTAGAAACGCTTGGCCGCTATACCATCGGCATCTTTCATCAGCTGGGAGCAGTGATCCTGCTCCTCATGGCGGCGGTGAAAGAGATCGGCGCATTCCGCGGGCGGGAGACGATGAAGCAGTGCCTGGCATTGGGCGTGCTGTCCTTTCCCATCGTGGCATTGACACTGCTCTTTACCGGCATGGTGCTTTCTGTACAGATCGCGGGCGAACTCACAAAGTATGGCGCAGACTTCACCGTCGGTGCGATCGTAGCCATCGGCATGGGGCGTGAACTGGGACCGGTGCTCTGCGGTGTCGTCCTTGCAGGCCGCGTCGGGGCAGCCATCACGGCTGAGATCGGTACGATGCGGGTGACCGAGCAGATCGATGCGCTGAGGTGCCTTGCGGTGAGTCCGGTGGGGTATCTCGTGGTGCCGCGGCTCGTCGCCTGTATGACGATGCTGCCGCTTCTGACGGTCTTTGGTGTCACCATCGGCGTTGGCGGCGGGATGATCGTCGCTTCGCTCACGCATGGCGTCTCCTCCTATACCTTCATGCACTCCATCCATGTGTACTGCGTTCCTTCTGACCTGTACATCGGCGTTTTCAAGTCGGTCATTTTCGGTATGATCGTCGCGCTTGTCGGCTGTGACCGCGGGATGACCTGTACGGCAGGGGCAGAAGGCGTCGGCAAGGCGACCACCCAGTCCGTAGTATATTCGATTATTATGCTTTTTGCGGCGAATTACCTGCTCTCGTCCATTCTGTTTTGAGGCGTCCTATGATTGATATCAGGCATGTATACCAGACTTTTGGCGATCGTCATATCTTGAAAGATGTCAGTCTTTCCATTAAGGAGGGAGAGACGATGGTCATTCTGGGAGCGTCCGGCTCCGGGAAATCAACGCTCCTAAAGCTCATCATCGGTCTTTTGCGCCCTACATCCGGAAAAGTCCTTGTGAACGGAAAGGATATGGGACAGCTCAGCGAAGAGGAGCTGAATGAGGAGCGCCGCTCGATGGGGATGGTCTTTCAGTATTCTGCGCTCTTTGACTCTCTCAATGTGAAAGAAAATGTAGCCTTTGGTCTGCGTATGCACACGCGGCTTTCTGAAGAAAAGATCGATGCCATCGTGAAGGAGAAACTGCATCTGCTCGGGCTTGATGGGATCGAAGACCTCATGCCGGCGAATTTGTCCGGCGGCATGAAGAAGCGCGTGAGCCTTGCCAGAGCGATCGCGCTCGAGCCGAAGATCATTCTCTATGATGAACCGACAGCGGGGCTCGATCCGATCCGTTCGACCGATATCAGTCTTTTGATCAAAGAGACGCAAAAGGCCCTGCATGCGACGAGCGTCGTCGTGACGCACGACTTGAAGTCTGCGGAAATGATCGCGGACCGCATGGCTTTTTTGTATAAAGGCTCGTTCCTTGCGGTAGGGACAGCTAAAGAATTATATGCATCGAAGGATGAAAGAGTACGGCAGTTCATGAACGGTCTGCCATCGAATCCTGATTTTTTGAAAGAAGGTGATGCCTGATGAAATGGTCGACGGAAGCAAAGGTCGGAGCCTTTGCCCTTGCGGGGATACTCCTCTTTGCCGGGATCCTGATCGAGCTTTCCAGCCTTGTGATCTTTGGGAAGAGCGGATTTCATGTGACCGGCTATTTCAAGGAAGCGGAAGGCATAGAGCCGGGAAATCCGATCCACTATGCCGGCGTCGAAGTAGGCATGGTCGATGGCATCACGGTGGAGAACGGGGAAGCCGTCGTGAAGCTGCGTTTTTATCACGATGCCAAGGTGCCGAAGGATGCGGACTTCTCCATCCAGACCAGCAGTGTCATGGGCGGACGCTTCGTGAAGGCCTCCGGCGGTCATCAGGAACGCGGCTATCTGGCAGAGGGGATGAAGGTCGAGGGCAAGTCAGCACCGGGGATCGATCAGGCGATGGATAAGATGGACAAGCTCATCACGTCCGCGCAGACCATGCTCGACGGGATCAATAGCGTCGTCGCAGACCCCTCTTCGCAGAAGCATGTGAAGAACAGCATCAATAATTTTGATGCGATTTCCGAAAATCTCGCCATCCTGACCGCGCAGGGGATACAGACAGCGAGTGAGATCCAGAGTATCACCTCGCAGGTGAATCAGATGCTGTATCAGCTGAATGGAGACGGCAAAGCCACCGGCGATGTGCGCAGGATCATGGACAATATGGTCGTGGCATCGGAGAATGCGAAGGAAATCTCTCAGAATGCCAAAGAGATTTCCGGGAAAATAAATGGATTTATGCAGGGAAATGGTGATTTTGATGTATCTGTTTCCGGCGAATTGTTATATAATACTAAGAAGGACGATTTCTCGCCGAATCTCTTCCTCCGCGTGGGGAAGGACTCCTATGGCCTTCTGGGGATAGAATCCATGGGAAATGATCCGGTCTATGATGCGCTCTATGGTCGTATGAGAGGGGACTATGGCGTACATGCCGGCATCATTCGAAACAAGATCGGCGCTGGCGCGGACTATGCGTCCGGGCGGTGGAAATTCTCCGCAGATGTGTATGACCCCAATGATCTCTCTGTCCGCCTGCGCGGACAGTATGCTCTTACGCCGAATCTGTTCCTGACCGGACAGTCCATTTTCCCGCATAATAACCGCGGCGGCGGAGAGTACATCGGTGTGGGATACAATTATTAAATGAAAACAGCGCCCCCAAAAGGGGCGGTCTGGATACAATGACAACAAAGACATCTGTCTAGAAGGGATGAATGTTGAATGAATACAATGACCTGCAAAATTCTGACTGCTTCTATCGTGCTTGCCCTTTCCTGCGGGCTCGGTGCAGAAGCAAAAGGATCTCAGACGAAGATCATGACGGATCCGTCGATCACACAGAAAGCCATCGAGGCACAGATGAATCAGACGGTAGCGAATAAAGATGTGAACTTCAATAACATGCTGCTCCAGAAGAATCTGGCGTCTTCCATCACAGAAGCGGCAGCTCCGGAAGCAGTGGCTATGGATATCGACCTCAAAGGTGCGGTTACGACTGCTATTCAGAATAACCGTGACATCACCATCGCAGAGTTGAAGCGCAGAGAAGCGGAAGCCGATGTCAGCGCAGCGGCAGCCAAGAAGAATCCGTCCGTCAGCTACTCCTGGCAAAGAAATCAGTATCCGACCCAGCGTGGTGTCGTAGGCACGCAGAGCTCCAACCATGGCTATAGCCAGGGGATCAATGTTTCCTGGCCGATCTGGACTTTCGGCAAGGTAGAAGGTGCGATCGATGCTGCACGCTACCAGAAGAACATCGCAGATCTTGATGTCTACAAGACAGAAGCGGATACGAAGCTCGCGGCCGTGCAGGCGTACTACCAGTACCTCGAAGCGGTCAAGCTCGCTGAAGTGCAGGCACAGTCTGTCACTGACTATGCAAGCCATCTGAATAACGTACAGCAGCAGTTCGATGCCGGCATCGTGGCTAAGCTGGACGTACTGTCTTCCAATGTATCGCTCGCCAATGCGAAGCAGAAGAGCATCGCAGCGGACAACACCCGTGATGTCGCAGAAGCGAACCTGAACAACATCATGCGTGTCCCGATGAATACGACGCTGAACCCGCTGGATAAGAATTTCCCGGAACCGGAATTTGACCTCACCATGGAACAGGCCATTCTGATGGCACAGAAATACCGCTGGGAACTCGTCGAAGCAGACTATGGCGTAAAGGCAGCTGAGGCCTCTCTTCGCTCTGCAAAGGCAGGCTATCTCCCGACAGTCAGCGTCGGCGGCGGATACAGCTGGAAGGAAGCCAGTGTGACGGCGGTCGATAAAGATGACTGGGCTGTCCAAGGCGGGCTTTCCTGGTCACTTTGGGATGGCGGCGCTACCCAGGCATCGGTGAAGAAAGCGGATGCCGCGGTCAAAACAGCACAGGAAACACTCCTGCAGGCGAGAGAAAAGATCGAGCTGGAAGTCCGTCAGGACTACCTGAACGTCCTCTCTTATAAAGAACAGATCCGCGCTGCCGAAGCATCGGTCGCTCAGGCAGAAGAAGCATATAAGATCGCGACCGTCCGCTACAGCAGCGGCGTCGGCATCAACCTGGATGTCCTCGATGCAGAACTCGCCCTCAATACTGCGAGAACGAACTACATCACCGCGCTCTACAACTACAACATCGGTCTTGCTACGCTGGAACATGCGATGGGCGTACCGGCTGTCATTCACCCGGAATTTGCAAAAGCATAATTTTTAGTGACTAGTGACTGGTGACTGGGAGACATCAGACTCGCATATCGTCATTTCGAGCGAAGCGAGAAATCTTTGTCATTCGCGGTCAAAAGGATGATGTCAGGAAACCATAAATGGGAAGCCTGTTAATCGCTGACCTTCGGGCATCGCCCTATTTATACTCCGCGGCGCTTCTGATTTTTTATGCGCCGCACCAACCCCCTTTGAACCTTTTGAACTTATAGAACCGGTTTCCACCCTTTCATCCCCGAGCAAGGGGCGGCACGCCCCCGGGGCTAACCCTGAACCTTGAAACTTTATTTTTACTTTGGAGAACTTGACCTTGGCTAGCAGAATCAAATGGTGGATCAATGGTATCGCAGCATTCATTTTCGTCATGCTCTGTATCATTTATCTGCTGATCCGTCCGATCATCACACAGAATCTGGAACCTGTCATCAAAGACGCGGCAGGGGAGCGCATCAATGGCACCCTGACGTGGACCATGATGGATCTGGATCCGAACTATGACCTTTCCTTCACCGACCTGGAGCTGAAGGACGCGAAAGGAGAGGTTGTCTTCAAGTCGCCCTCTTTGGCGATCGGCTGGTCTGCTTCTGCGCTGTACAACTATGCTTTCAAAGACGGTGGCATCGCTGATGTCGTAAAGACGGTGACTATTGAGGATCCGGAGGTCCATCTCGCCAAGACGGAAGATGGACTGTGGAATGTAGAGAAGATTCTAAAACCATCGGACTCTTCGGACAACGGTACTTTCACAGGACAGGTCATCGTGAAGGACGGGAAGGCTTCCATCTCTGCACCTGATATTGGTTCGTATGATTTCACTTCGCTGGGAGGCACGCTCGGCTGGGACAGCAAGGGTACGATCACAGGCTCTTTTGCGGGAGAGGCATTTGACAGCCATTTCAAGGGAGACGTGAAGTACACGAATACGAATAACATGGAAATCAGTCTGGAAACGGATCCGGTTTCCCTGACCTCGTTGAAGCCGCTCTTAGAGCAGTTCCCACAGATTTCTTCAAAACTTGATATAGACAAAGGGACAGGACAGGTGACTAGCGCCAAGATCTGGAAAAGTGATGGCGCTGTCGCTTATCATGTCCAAGGCTCTATCAAAGATGCTGCTCTTCGCTATGATCATTTTATTCTGGCTGACGGAGCAGCCTTTTTTGATATTGAAAATGGTGAAGCTGTCATCACCGAAGCAGCGGTAAAGGTCAATGGGCAAACATTCACCGGGGAGGCGAAGGTCCTTTTTGACGTGGACGATCCGATCCTGATGGGACATGTGACTCTGAAGGATATCAAGGCGGAAGAACTGCTGCCGGAGAAAGGCGTTACCGGAGTTGTTTCCGGCAGCGTAGATATTTCGGGGACGATGGGAGATCCTTTCGTGTCCGGCGAAGCCCATGTGAAGGATGGGCAATATGAGGATCTTTCTGTCAAAGAGGCGAATGTGCGCTTTGTTTATGGAGAGGATCGGATCTCGATCCCCTATCTGAAGGCACAGATGGCGGGCGGTCTTCTGATCGGCGAAGGCTCATATACTATGACAAGCGGGGCCTTCGAAGGCGAAGCAGCCGGAGAGCACATTGATCTTTCTTCTCTTCCGGTCGGGATTTCCGCTTCCGGCATTGTGAGCGGATCTGGGAAGGCGAAGGGCACTTATAAGGAAGGCGCACTGTCTCTGGAAATGGCTTCCGGAGAAATGGATGGCGCGGGTCTTTCGTATAAGGATATGGCAGCCGGCAAGGTCTCCGGCTTTGGCAGCTACCGGGATGGTGACTGGCATGGCGTTTTCTATGGCATGGATCTTTCGTATGATGGGATGTCCATGGATACCCTCTCGGGGGAGGCGACTTCGCGCGGCGGCGTGATGGATATCGCGTATCTGACAGGCACATCCGGCGAAGGCGCATTCACCGTGAAGGGGACATATGGGCCGTCTCTCTCGCTCTCGGGCGAGGTATCGTCCATCGACCTTTCTGCGCTTTCCGGCCTTTCGGGGATGGATATGGCCGGACGTCTCTCCGGTCGTTTCGTGGTCAATGGGAGCAGGGAGAATCCATACGGCGCGGCAGATTTCACAGCGCAGGATGGGGAGATCCGTGGCATCTCCTTTGACCGTATCGAAGGACATGTATCGCTGGGAGATCAGTTGGCGACTATCATCTCGCTTCGGTGGGAAGGGCCGGACGGCAAGCATACGGTGAAGGGGACCGTCGGTCTCTTTGCGCCGCACCCTCTCTCACTCACCATCGATACCGACAAGACACGCATCGAGAAACTGCTTGCGCTTGCCGGAGAGGACTACCCGGTGACGGGCTGGGTCGAAAATACAATGACCGTCACTGGCACGATGGAAGCGCCGCAGGTGAAAGGCGATTTTCTGGCCTTCGACGGTTCGGTCATGGGTGAGCTTTTCCAGAGCATCTCCGGCGAATATACCTATGATGGAAATGACATCACCCTGAAAAACGGCCTCGCCTATATCTACGATGGTACAGCCATCGTGAGCGGTACGGTGAAGCCAGACATGATCGATATGGATGTGTCACTCAATGACATCAGCCTTTCGCGGATGCTTCCGGGACGCGGCGCAGACGGCAAGGTCAATATGCGCGGGCATGTATCCGGAACGATGGAAGATCCGGTCTTTGAAGGGACGATCTCCTCCAGGCAGATCTCTGTAGGCGGCACTGCCATTTATATGGCGTCTGCCGGCATTTGCTATCAGAACCATGTCGTAAGCCTTGATGACGGTATATTCAATCAGAAGAATGGCCATTTCGAATGGAGAGGCAGCTATCACATGGATTCCCATGCGCTGCAGGGCTTTCTCCGATTTAAGGAATGGAATATCAAGGAGATCATGCGTCTTTTCAAGCTGCCTGAGTCCGCTGCGGATGGCGCTGTCAATGGCGGCATGCAGATCGGAGGGACACTGGAAAACCCCAGCATCGACTTTAAAGCAGATTTCCTGGGAGGGCATCTGGGGGATACACCTGTCGGTCAGGGAGCGATCGATTTCTCCTACATGAATGGGGCGCTCTCGATCCGTAAGTTTCATCTTCCTGTAGGAGATGGACTGCTCGCAGCAGAAGGCTCTATGAATAGCGATGGGGAGCTTGCCATTCAGCTCGCAGCCAAAGACATGGAGATGTCCTGGCTGCCGCAGGTATTGGGACGAAGCGATATACGGATGGGCGGTCGTCTGACGGCCGGAGTCGTTCTCAGCGGGAATAAGACATCGCCGGAAGCAGACATCTCGATCGGTATCGAGCATCCGAGCTACGGAGAAATCAGCTTTGACAGCTTCTCTCTGATGGCGAATGCCAAGAGCAATGTCGTGACGCTGCAAAATGCACTGGTATCGAAGGGAAACTATCGTGCGAGTGCCAAGGGCATACTCCCCGGCAATCTTTTCACCGGCAGCACCACCGATGAGGCAGTGCCGCTTTCTGTTGATTTCAATCTCGATCAGGCAGATATGAATATTCTGGCTCTCTTCGGTAAAGCCGTGACGAGTGCGAGCGGACCGATCAAGGGACATGTACAGCTTGTCGGTGACTATCGTGACCCGGAGCTTAAGGGCAGCATCACAGCAAAGAATGGGGCGCTCGGTCTTATGACCATGAATGAAGTCATTCAGCCGATCGATCTGTCCTTACGATTTGATGGACATCGCGTGACATTTGATGGCAGTGCCTCCTTCGGCGGCGGCGGTGTCACTGCGAAGGGCTCTGCCGACTGGAAAGAAAAGGCGATCACGCATTATGATGGGGAAGTGCATATGCATACCCCTTCCATCGACTCTGCCTATTACAAAGGGGCGGTCGATGCTGACCTTTCACTGGGTGAATTCATGGATCAGCTCGGTGTCACTGGCAAGATCTCTATCCACAATGCGACCTGCGAAGTGCCGCTCGCTCTCCTTGCGGAGAGCGGTGAGTCGTCGGCCAATTTCCTGACGAAGATCGACATAGCCATCGGAGACAATGTACGGCTCTACAGCAGCTCGCTCTATGATCTCATGATCAAAGGGAATATTTCGATGATGGGCCATTTCCGTGAACCGATCATGACGGGCCGCGTGAATGTAGAAAAAGGAACGGTCAAGATCAATACCACGGAATTCAAGATCGATCAGGCCAATGCTGTCTGGGGTGGTACCCCCGGCTCCTTCCTGCCTGTCATCCATGCGCGTGCCGATACCAAGGTCGGTCATTACAATATCAAAGCCGAGCTGGATGGACCGCCCGGTGATATGAAGACGACCTTCCACAGTGATCCCGCGCTGAATGATTCGCAGATCATCATGCTGCTGACGCTCCATCAGGATCCGACCAAGGATAAGGATGGCTCGATGCAGGGAGCGCTCTTCAATGCCGGCCTCACCATGCTCTTCGGGAATACGATGCAGGACTTCCTCGCAGATAAGATCGGCCTTGACCTCATCAGCATCACGTCGAACCTGACAGACTACTATGACAACATCGATGACAACAATGACAGCTACTACTACATCAAGATCGGGAAGTACCTCTTCAATGACTTCATGCTGACTGCGACCATGGGAGTGAATAATGAGGAAAAGAGTCTGGGCTTCCATTATGATTTGAATTCGCGCATCGGTCTCTCATCGTGGTATAATAGTAATCACGACAGTTACATCGGCAGCGATTGGAGCTTTAAGTTCTAGCGTTAGCCAAAGGGGCGTGTCCCTTGATTGTGGATGAAAGCTCTGCTCGAATTAGGAATGAGGAATGGCGGTGCGCGCATAAAAAACAGAAGCGCCGCGGAGTATAAATAGGGCGATGCCCGAAAGTGGCATTTAAATCACCAGTCACTAGTCACAAGTCACTCGAGGCTCCTAATCCCTAATCCCCAATCCCTAGTCACTACTTTCGAAAACTCGGAAATATGAATATGGTCAATATCAGTTACATGGAGTATTTCTATGCTTGAAGAATACAAAGCCTGCCTGTCCCGTGTGACCTTGCTCAGCCGGGAGGAAGAGCAGGCACTTTGGAAAGAATACAAAGAGGAAGAGGAGATCGACGCGCGCCAGCGTCTGATTGAGAATTACCAGCCGCTTGTCTTCAAGGAGGCCGTCAAGTATGGCCTGCAGGAGGCGGTGACGATGGACCTTATTCAGGAAGGCACTGTAGGGCTCATGGAGGCTGTCGAGCGCTATGATCCTTTGACCGGTGTCGCCTTCTCCCTGTATGCCATCCATCGCATCCGCGGACGCATGCTGAATTTCCTGAATGCGAATAAAAAGGAGATCCTTCTTAAGGACGGGGAGGAAGAGAAGGTCTTCCTCGCACAGGCCATTCCCGACATGGCTTTCGAAAGTGCCGACCGTGAATCGCTGCATGCAGCAGTCGATGAGGCAGTGCAGCGACTCTCTGCCAAAGAGCAGGATGTCATCCGCTCGGTCTACCTGGCGGAGCAGACCGCCGCGGAGACCGCTGATGCCATGGGCGTCAGCCAGGCCTACGTCTACCGCCTTGAGAAACGCGGCATCCGGCGTCTGCGCGGGATGCTCTCGAAGCTGATCCATGAGAGAAAGTAGGGAATGACGTGGCATAGCGTTTCATGCGGTCCCATTTTCGGCACCGTCTCGTTGCCCTGCTGAACCTATCGGAAAGAGTAAGATGGAACAGAAATCGGATCTTTGCTTCTCGGACCCTGTCAAACATATCATTCCAGCCTAAAAACACTCGCATTTCTGCAAGAATGCTTGAAAATACAAGAAAATGTGAAATAAATAATAATTTTGGATGTTCACTTGTACTTCTAAAACACTGATTATATATAAGAATCATGTAACCAGTCGTTGGCAGAGATCGGAATGATTCCGGTTTTCTCAGCAGGAGGCAGTATGTCGGGGGATACGCTGAAGAGAGTGAAGTCAGTGAAGCGGTGGCTGGAAAAGGCAGAGAATTCCTATTCCAATCATAAAGAACTGACAGGCGAGATGAATCTCATCATGGCGCAGGCAGAGATGCAGCGCCTGAAAGAGATGAGAGGGACTTCGCCGTGGCGGAAGTGGCTGCTTCGCGGCGGCGCGCTGGCTGTGGCGGGAGCGCTTTTCCTCGGCGCCTCTTTTTTGAAGGACAATTTTTGGGCACCTGCGTCTACTCCGGTAAGACCGGTGGAAACAGCAGTCACGACACCGACTACGGCGGTTGTGCCAGTCGAGGAAGCGGATAAGAAAGCCGAAGAGGTCCCTTCGGTATCTGCAGAGACTGTCACGACAGAACCGGTGGAAACGGATCCGTCAAAGCCAGATCCCGAGGCGGTGCCGTCTGCTAAAGCAGCGCCCGTCGTCATGACGCCCGCGCCGGCTCCGGTGGAAGTCTCCGCTGTCACGAAGCCGGAGGTACCCGCCCTCTCCGATCAGGAGATCCAGCGTGTCGTAGGCGAAGCGGGAAGGGCTCTCAGAGGAAATTAATGATAAGAAGGATTCCAGAGGTTCGAAGGGTCTCCCCTTTAGGAGCTTCCGTCCTGCACCGAATCCATCAATCCCAATGTTATTTAAGGAAATCACACGTTTTGGCAAGTATGCCAGATACCCATCTGTATTTCCATAAATATATAGAAATTCACCATCCAATACATGAGGAGGAATTTACGATGACAGCAACATATAAGAAAGCATTGCTTGCCTCTGCGATCCTGCTTGCGCTTTCCGGCGCGGACGTCTTTGCGGAAGCACCGCAGATGACCGGCTCCCAGAACGGCATGTCCCAGAGCTCCATGATCGACGTGAAGAGCGGTAAGGAAGCGGGCAAGACCGGTGAGATCTCCGACCAGACGGAAAAAGCGGAACCATCCATGGAAGTGAAGGAATCCCACCAGACCGTTGCAGTGGGCGATGCCTCGCTCTATCTTTCGGCGGACGATGACGCAGCCATCGAAGCACATATAGGCAAGACCATCGCGCATGTCGACTTCGACGGGATCCCGGAAGAAGTCAAGACGAAGCTGTCCCCTCT
>ERZ1023822.330-NODE-330-length-13686-cov-13.051647_pt1 | contig 13686 bp, 6 predicted proteins | sample MGYA00380379_ERZ1023822 | MGnify/ENA primary metagenome ERZ1023822 (study PRJEB33179, sample SAMN07448988) | human gut metagenome | biome: Human-gut; feature: Human associated habitat; material: Faeces | host: Homo sapiens | place: India: Bhopal | collected... | reverse complement strand
CGGCAGAAATGATGTCGTTGTTGTAGTCGGGATAGTCGAGCATCATCTTCTTTGCCATACATTATTATAAAATAAGTAAATACGCTTGCAAAAGTACGAAAATGATTTTAGAAAAAGGTATAATATTCTCAAAATGTTTACGAGATATGCAAATAGTTGAGTATTTCGCAATATTATTCCTTTCATTTTGGGGTTTCTTGATTTTGTTGTTCCTAATTTGTTTCTTTCGTCATTTCACCTTCCTAATTGGTGTTGACTATCAGCATGTTATGAGCAATCAGTAAGATTTCAAGAAATCAATATCGCTTGTTTCCTAAGTACAAATGACTTATTTGCGACTCGTATCTCCGAAAGATAGGAATCTGTGTTTCGGGTTTACGGGTCGTGTCTTACTTGGACTCCCTTGTCGTTTCTCGGAGGCACAAAAGTGCTCTTGCCCGGGCGCAAAAGTGCCCTTACCTTGGCACAATAGTGCCCTTCCTTAGGCACTTTTCGACTTTAGCGAGACAAGAATATCTGCTTGGCGTTCTGTTCTCTGATTTCCTTATTATAGAAAATGTTTGTATTGGTTTTTATATAAAAATAGCGGTGGTAGATGTTTGGAAAAATCTTTATAGTAGAGAAAAATTAAAATCGAAATACGATTTTACCCTTCACCCTTCATCTTTTCGCCCGGAATGCTGATAAACACAGAGGATTTGAGGATGAAAGGTAAAATTCAACCCTTCACCACCCTTCATCGTCCTTCATCTTTTTTGCCGTTTTTAGCCCTTTATTAGCTACGATTGACTGGTTATTCGTTAGATTTGAAATTTAGTTGGTTATGAAAAATATATACATATTATTTCTGATTTAGCTTCATCTTATGAGTCTATACAGTCGTCTATTAAGACCAGAGCTTACCTTAATAGACGACCAATTTCAGCCTTCATAGTAGGTTTTTAGGCTAAATGCGTCTTTTAGATTGAGATGAAGGGTGGTGAAGGGTGGTGAAGGGTGGTGAAGGGTGATTTTAAGTTATTGCGCTTGTAAGTACTTGTTTATCAGATGTTTATGCTGATAGGGTGAAGGGTGAAGGGCTTTTCTCGTTTCGCTTTTCAAATTTCCTGTATCTGTAGCAATTCCCGCTATATCGATATAAAGATTTGGGGATTCTTCTGGTATTTGATCAAAAAGATTTGGGGATTCTTCTGGTATTTAGCCAAAAACATTTGGGGATTCTTCTGCTTTTTAACTAAAAAGATTTGGGGATTTAGGATAAATATCGTAAATTTGCACCCATCAAACAGAATAGATTATGGGAAAAGTTTTTAAGCGCAAACTATATGATAAAATGCTTAACTGGAAGCAGACCAGAGACGGTTCTACAGCACTTCTCGTCAAGGGAGCACGTCGTGTAGGAAAATCCACAATAGCCGAGGAATTTGCAAAAAACGAGTACAAAAGCTATATACTCGTCGACTTTGCTGATGCACCAACAGCCTTGTGGGAAGCTATTGACAACATCTCTGACCGCAATCATTTTTTCATGCAACTTCAATTTATATATGGTGTAAGATTATACGAACGAAAATCTGTAATTATTTTCGATGAGGTTCAAAAGTGTCCCAAGGTTCGTGAGGCCATTAAATATTTGGTTAAAGATCGCAGATATGACTATATTGAGACAGGGTCATTGCTTTCTATCCGGAAGAACACCAAGGACATCGTGATACCAAGTGAGGAAACAAGACTTACGATGTATCCTATGGACTATGAGGAGTTTCGTTGGGCCTTGAATGATAATGTTACAATTGATATGCTTAGAGAATGTTTCAACAGTAAACGTTCTTTAGGTGATGCGACTATGAGGAAGCTTCTTCGTGACTTTAGGCTGTATATGTTAGTTGGGGGCATGCCGCAAGCTGTCAATACTTATTTGGAAACAAATAACTTGACAGAGGTTGATAACAAGAAGAGAGAAATCCTGGATATATATATAGATGATTTTTTGAAGATAGACCCATCAGGTAAGATATCCAAGATGTTTAGCGCAATACCCGCCCAGCTTAGTAAAAATGCCAGCCGATACCAACAAACCAGCATCTTAGGGAAAAATGAATCCTCGGAAACAATCGCCGAGTTTTTGCGCGACATGGAAGATAGCCTTACCGTGAATTTCGCTCACCACTCAGACAATCCTAGTGTGGGACTTCCTGCACATACGGACTACGACCAGTACAAGATGTTTATGGGAGATACCGGGCTTTTTGTCACGCTGGCCTTTTGGGATAAAGATGTAACCGAGAATATCATCTATCAGAAGCTTCTTAGTGACAAGTTATCAGCAGACTTGGGATACGTATATGAAAATGTTGTAGCCCAATTACTTGTGGCAACAGGCAACAGGCTTTTCTACCATACATGGCGTTCCAAGACGTCAAACCACAATTACGAGGTTGATTTTTTACTATCACGTGGAAGCAAGCTGTGGCCGCTTGAGGTGAAATCTTCTGGCTATCAGACACACAAGTCGTTGGATGAATTTTGCAAAAAATATTCAGAGCATATAAGTAACAGGTACTTGATATATACCAAGGATCTTAAAAAGGATAAAGAAACAATACTTCTACCTGTTTTCATGACCATGTTCTTGTAAAAAGTAAGCGGCTCCGCATTTATAAGAGGGTGTACCAAAACAAAATCGTTTGATACACCCTCTTTTACTTTCTCGCCTGTATCATTCTTGTAGCTTTCAGTCCCGCTGAAATCGAGAGTGTTGTTTTTGGGGGTCAAACTTTACGTTGTTGTCTGATGTCGTTTTAATGCTCCATGTTGCCTTTGGGAAGTTTTCCTTATCCCATTTGAACTGATAATGAGAGTTGCAATTGCAGAGGTCGAGACTTGCCGCAGGGCTCATCTCACATTGATGGCCAGCTGATTCGGGCTTTGGAATGATGAAGGCATAGTTGGCAGTGACGCCATTAGCAACTTCCACTCCCATTGTTCTGAATCCCTTCGTGTCGATATTGTCGAATTTCTGTGCTTTGGCAGAAAGGAAGCAGGAAAGTATGAGTAAGATATAAAGGTTTGTACTTTTTATCTTCATTTCTTTTACTTGATTTTCTATCATTCTATATTCTATATCATCATTTCTATCATCTTGATTTGATATTTCTTTATCATCATTCAATATTCAGACCTTAATGAGTGCAAAGTTAAGGAAAAAAATAAAATCTCCAAATTCTCATTTCTGCTTTTCATGGCTAAAGTGCCTGTTTGAGGTATAAATGTTATTATATGAGGGTAATGATTTGTAGAAATAAGGGGGTTGATTTGTGTATATGTTTGACTTTTAATGCTTTATATTCTAAGGAATCGAATGTTCTTTGTATTTTTGCAGCGACAAAAAATGATAAAATAAGCCTGATTTTAATAGTTTCAGTAGCAATTATTTGAATTTGACAGCTACCTGAGAATGAGTAGTTATTGATGTAATAAGTAAAAGCTTTAAGAAAGTGTTAAAAAGCGGATTATAATGATTTAACTTATAATTTCGAAAAAGATGAAAAAGTATTTGTTGTTAATGCTTCTAGTACTTATCGGTATGGGAGCAAGTGCTTCAACTGATGAGATTCAATTGACGTGGGGGGAGAATACCAGCAGCTCTGACGGCTGGAGTTCTCGGGTGGTTACTAATGCAAAAGAGATGATTAAGCAGGGAGATTTCCTTATTTTCTCGTTTGATGAGGCTTCTTCTTCTGATCAGTATGCTATCTGCAATGAGAGTGGCGATAAGATTTACACCGTGGGATGTAAAAATAATCAAAATTGGTATAATTGTGCCAATGGTCAGAAAGACTTTGTGCTTACCGTTACTAAGAAATTCTATGATGCCATTCAGAGTGGTGGTCTTCGATTGCAGTATAAAGGTCTGAAGAGCCTCAAGGGGTACATCAAGCGAATTGATTACAAGCCAACGGGGAGTGATGTGACCGAAATAATGAGCACACCTCAGTATATTGAGAATTGGTATTCTGATGGATATGTTTTGCATACCGATCAGGATTACGTGAACAAGACCCTTCGTGTGGTTTGTATGGAAACAGGCGATGATGCTTATGCCTTTTTGAAGAGAAATGATGACGGCTGGCCTTCTCTGATGTCAGGTTCTGATAAGTTCAGTATCGCTGGCTGGAAATATTTCGAGATTAAAATCAACGGTGAATTGAATGGACTCTTGAGAGGTAACGGTCTCCGTATCGGTGGTAACAATTACTATATTGCTGGCATCTATGTATATAATGATGGTACTATGGCTCCAAACTGGACAGAAGATAATTCTGACATAGTGGATACTTATACCTTTTCACAACCTATTGATGGAACAAGTGGTTGGTCTGATTGGTCAAGTGGTAGAATCGATGGCTCTTTCTTTGAATTTGAGGGACGGGGCAAGGGACAGCCGGGTGCCGTTGAATCTACTAAGAAAATCGCCAATACCAAGAATAATATTATCAGACTGTGTCTGCAAGATGTACAACCTGATGCACTGATTTCTGCTACGGATGGGGGTGATGGTAGGGCTACTTACATCAGACAGCGCAAGCAGGATGCTAACGGTGGTTTCTATTATCAGAATTACGCAGATTGTGGATCCGTTGATCATTACGATTTCGAGTTGAGCGATGCGATTACAGTATTTGCCAAGGGTGACCAGGGGTACAGGCCAATAACAGGTGCAGCGGGCGTAAAGACTGGTATGCTCTCTACCTTGTTACTCAATGGTATGAATGTGGCCATCTACCATGGCAAGATTACGAAAGTTGAAATCCGCAAGTCTATGGTTTCTAAATATGTATCAGGCTATGCGATCTATACGGGTCATCATTTGAGCAGTAAATATTGGCGTTCTGTCGCTCTGCCTTACAACTTGAGCCACAAGCAGTTGAAGAAGGCTTTTGGTGATGATGTAGTTATCTGCGAGTTGGGTAAGTCTGCTGTGACTAAGGAGAAAACCACGGAAGAAGGTAATCTGACTCATTATCATTATGGTATTTCTTTCAACTTTACCAAGATTCCTGATACAGAAGAAGGCATCAACGCCAACTATCCTTATATGATTAAGTTGAAGAGTGGCGTGAAGCCTGCTGATTTCTATCCTATCGAAAATGTAAAGGCTGATGTTCGTGACTATCAGGCATACGAGTTCCGTACGGGTCAGTTTGATCTGAGTGCGCTGGATGCTAAAGAGCCAACTGCTGGTGATAAAAACTATGATGAATTAAATAAAATTTATAAATATGAGCAGGATATTAAGACGGATCTTACAGATGCTCACATGATATTCAAATCTACCGCCCCTGTATTTGATATTACCAATACCGGGGTGGGTAATGTGGAGATCATCAATGGTACAAGCAACAAAACAGTATTGAATGCTCCTAGAGAAGATACTGATGATCCTACCAATTACTATTTGTACGATAATGTTTTGTACCCAGTAAAAGATAAATCAGTTAAGCTAAGTTCTGGTTTGGCATACGTAGTTTTCCCTGCTGCGACACGAATTCTGTTTGAGCAGCCTGACGACACGGCACAGGCAGGTGCCAAGATTACTTATTTCTTCTGTGATGAGAATGAAACAACAGGTATTGAGGAGATTGATATGACTCCAGCCTCTGTATGCAAGGCGCAGCAGAATGTGTATAGTCTCGACGGTCAGTTGGTTCACAAAGGGCTTCCTGTAGAAGGTCTTGCTAAGGGCATTTATATTGTCAATGGCAAAAAGGTAATTATCAAGTAAGTTTTTAAAACAATTATTAAGATGAAAAAGAAAGAATATATATCGCCAAAAGTTGTAGTGAAAATAGTCGATTATACGACTATGATATTAGCTGGATCTGATAAATATAAACAATCAACAGATATAAAAGTTAATGTAGATGGTGATAATATCGGAGTTTCAACCGACCAAAAACCGGATGTAACTGATATCGATTATTCCAAGCAGCATTCCGCTTGGGAGTCTTGGGACTCTTGGGATTAATACTCTCCTGACAACATAAGTATGTAGAAGATATGATTATAAAGTTTATAAAGAAGATAAGATAATAAAAATGAAATAAAAACCACCGGCTTTATCTTTTTAAAAAGATAGAAGTCGGTGGTTTTATGTTTTTACTCTTAATATTTAAGCTCTTAATTTTTAAATTCTAATTTATGAGAAAATTTCTTTTGATAGCGCTTTGCTTGCTAAGTATGAATGTGCTTGCCGTCACAAAAAAGGTGACGGTTTGGCAGGCGTCCGCTTCTGGCTCCTCGGGTGATAAACTGGTCAAGGGACTGAAAAATGCGGATGGCAGCGATGGCTCCGATGCATTCCAAGCCTCTGATGGTAATTTCTATTTTAATACGGGTGTAGATCCTTCGTGGAACTGGGACCGCTACATGACTATCGCACCTGCTGCTTTTGCTAACATCGACATGAAGGAAGGTGACTTGCTGAATGTTATGCTCAACTACACGGATGGAAAAAGTCAGATAGCCCTCAAGCAGGCGGATGCCTCCAAGTTTGATGGCTGTAATGCGATTGCTCCGAGCAGTAGCGTGAGCAGCGGCAGTTATTCGCTGCCACTTACCTCTTCCATCATTAGTCAGATCAAGAACAAGGGTCTTGCTATCGGAGGAATCAATCTCAACTGGAATGAGGTTTCCATCTCTCCCGAAGGTTATACGCCTCCCGTTACCTTGCTCGATAAGCCTGGTTTCCATACCGATGGCGTCAGACTGCTTGATGCCAACGGCAAGGAGTTTCTGATGCGTGGCTATAACTATTCGTATGCTTGGCAGAAAAACTGGTGGGGAGCAGCATTCTCCACAGCAAAAAAATATAAATGTAATGCCCTGCGTATCCAGTTGAGCGATGGACAGAAAGATTTGGGAGGATATTGTAATGCTAATCAAGTTAGTGATCTAATCAGTTCTTGCAAGGACAATCATTTCATCGGTGTTTTCAACGTACAGGATACGGGTGGCGGTAATGATGCGAATGTGCTCCTCCATGCTGCCGACTACTGGGTAGGAATCAAAAATGCAGTCATCGGACAGGAGAAATATTGTATCGTGAATATCGGAAACGAGTGGATGGGAAGTCCTGGACGCGACTGTAATGGCAAATGGGGCGATTATCAGGAAAATCTCTGGTCTGATACTTATATAGAGGCTGTCCGCCGTATTCGAAGTGCAGGCATCAAGAATACACTGATGATAGACTGCAATGGTTATGGCCAGTATGCAGACATTATCTGGAAGGAAGGTCAGCGCATCCTCGACGAGGACAAGAAATACTTCAAGGATGGCAAACCTAACATCATCTTCTCCATTCACTTCTATGAGAAAGCCTGCTATTGGGACTATGAAAAAGGAGTGGGTTCTCGTGTGGCACATTCCATCGACAAGGCGCTTTCCATTGGTGCACCAGTCTGCATTGGCGAGTATGCTTATTCTCGCAAGAGTGAAGAATGGAAGATGGACTGGGAAACCATTCAGGACTATTCCAAGACTATGAACATCGGTTATCTCGGCTGGTCGTTTACTGGAAATGGTGATGCTGAATCACAGGGACTGGATATGTTTAATAGTGATGGTTCGCAGATGTATAAGAACGGTGAATGTATCATCCTGCATCCTAACGATGGTATTAAGGTTACTTCTGTCATCTGTTCTGTATATGATAAGGGCGCAGAATCTCATATTACTGAAAGATATGTTTCGGGCGGAGAGGCTTCTGCTGACGTGCAGTCTTATCTCAAGGATGCAAACGGCCAGGCGCTGGACTATGTAAAGCTCAATATCCCAGAAGCCTCATTGGAACTCAATCAGGAGTCTGGTCTTACCTTGAAGGGTGCTGACCTGAAGAGAGCTGGAGCCTTGGAAGGCAGATTCTTCCGCATCTTCCTGAAGCCGGGAACAACTATTACCAATGGTGAGAAAGATAAACTCTATGGTGCTGCTTTTGCGGCTACTGCCAATATCACCTACGGAAATCTGAAGACTGGCGACCGTTCCTTGTCTGAATGGAAATACATCGACCTGCCTTGTGACAGAAATTCTGCTGATCTCACCATCAAGGGCAAGTATTGTACGATAGAAGGCATCTATCTCATGAAACCGGAATATCTCTACAAGGCGGGGCAGGCAGAAACGGAACTGAAGGCAACCTACAGCCTTGGCAGCGACCATGTATATAATAAAGGTAATAAATGGGGAACAGAACTACATGTACCTGGTGACTTCTTCAAGGATGTGCAGGAAGGCTGGTCGATGGTGCTCTCTTACAAGGATGCAAATGGTCAGATTAGTGTGAAGGACGGAGCACATTGCGATGCAAGTTCTGCGGTAGAGGGTAACTACTATGTTTGGTTGACAGGCTATGATAGCTATAATGGTAAGGTGGTAGATTACAGCTCTATATCGGGTAGCGGTTCTATGTCCATTGCCTTAGGTGATGAGGCTTCCAAGTTTAGTGATTATAAGACTTACAAAGGAACTGCGACAGGTATGTTGGCTTCGTTGAAGGCGAATGGTTTGCGCCTCAATGGTCATGACTGGACGCTGATAGGAATTGCACTCTATGGTCCGAAGACAACGGCTGCTTCTAATGGCCTGACAGGCTGCATAGATTTCAAGCGTTATCTCTCTGCCAGTCAATGGAGAGCCATGTCGCTGCCTTACAATTTGGATGAGGAGCAGACAACAAAGTTGTTCGGAAATGATGCAAAGATTACGACCCTGACATCGGTAGTCCGCGATGATCAGAAGAAAACATTGTCGATTTCCTTTGGTCCTGTCAATAGCATTGAGGCCAACAAACCTTATCTCGTGAAGGTAGCTGCTGATCGTCCGGAATTTGTGCTTGAAGGAGTCAGTCTGGACGTGGATAAGTTTATATCTACTTCGGTCAACATCAATGGAGTCAGTTTTGTTTCTACAGCCCCAGCTGAGGATGGAACAGATAGAACCGAGTTGCCGATGAATGCTTATTATCTCAGCAATAATGTATTCTATCCGCACAAGAATAATAAGGTTACCATCAAGGCAGGACTTTGCTATATGGTTCTCGGAGCAGAAGCTGCAGCCAAGGGCTACAGTCTGAACTTCCAGAATGAAGACGGATCTGTGACGGGGATTCAGGAAATTCCTGCAGCCAGGGAAAACAAGGCAATGGAAATCTATACCTTGCAAGGGGTAAGAGTGCTGTGCCCAGGTAAAGGTATTTATATCGTCAACGGAAAGAAAATGGTTTTCTGAGGTTGATGATTTCCTTGAGTTAATACAAGTAGTTAGGTTTATAATTGATAGTTTTTTGATAGTTGATGTGAGGATAACATCAAGGAAAGGGTCTTCGACAAAGCGTTGTGGAAGACCTTCTTTGTTTAATAATGCTAAAAAATACGTGATGATATGGTGCTTCCTTTTTTTTTTATTACATTTGTATAATATATTATAATTATTAACTATAGAATGCAGCAAATTAGAAACTTTATATTGTTCTTAGGATTGTGGTTGACATCGCTGGTTGCTCAGGCGCAGCAGATATTGCCTTTTTCCCAACATTTCGAAACCGGTAGCAGGACGATATTCTGTACATTCCGGGATGCTGACGGCATCTGGTGGAATGGAACTTCTCAGGGGCTCTTTACTTCTGCCCAGTTGATGGGAAGCGCCAATCGTGTGTATAAGCGCCATCCGGAATTGGAGAATAATATCGTTCAGATACAGCAAGACAATATGGGGGGGCGCCTCTGGTTGAAGACTCAGGCTAATAAATACATGATTTATACCCCGCGTACTAATGAACTGATCTGCGACGTGGAGAAATATCTTCGGGAAGCGAACCTCAGAAATGTGAAATACGATTTCCGTACGCATATTGATGCTGAAGGAAAGGTCTGGATTTACAAGGACAGAATGCTCTATGTGCACGACTTCCGAAATCATGTTACCAAGTTTCTGACATTGCCTGCTTCTACGGGTCGCATCATTGATATTGCCAACTGCGAGAAGCGTAGTGTGGTGCTGACAGAGAAAGCGGCTTATCTCACCTCTTCGGTGATGGGGAAGATACGCCCTGTTTTGTTCACCCGTACTCCGGAATCTTTTCAGTATGGTCAGACTTTATGCGAGATGAACAGTAAGGGCGACCTCTGGGTGTATGCCAATTCCCATCTCTATACTTATTTTGCGCATTCCAAGACTTGGAAACTGCGTCAGGAAATTGTGCCTGATGTGGCTTCCATATTGCGCCTGCCGGATGACCAGTTTTACATAGCCACTTCCAATACAGGAATCTTTGTCTATGATAGCAAGGGTAATTTGAAAAGCCATGTATTCCAGTCGCTTCCGCTGGTCAACGGTCTGGTCAACAATCATATTCAGAGCCTGTTCTACGACCCGCAGTCTCATGTGATAGCAGTGGCTTATCACAAGCATGATATGAGTCTTTTTCTTGCTGATTCCCATGAACTCCGTGAACATTACGTGCAGTGGAGCGGCAATCATTTTAATGTAGAAGATATCATCTGTTTTGCACCTGCCGACGAGCAGTCGGTATGGGTGGGAACAGAAGATAATGGTGCATATCGCATCATGACAGATGGTTCTGATAAAATCGTAGAAAACCGTTTCCCGAAGACTGCTGTTACTGTGCTGATGAAGGATAAGCAGGGTAAACTCTGGGTAGGAATCTATCATGGTGGATTGTGCTGTAGTGATGGGAAGAAGTTCTTTCCAGGAGAGTCGCCTTATCACATCATTGAGGTTTCACCCCGCAGACTTATCGTGCTGCTCAATGGTAAAGGTATTTTTGCCTTAGATCCGCAGACAGGACAGACTACCCCTATTCCTACGGAGAATCCTTGGATAATGGATCTGGCACAGATGGGCAACTATATCTATGCAGCCACACCGTTGTTCCTGTATCAGATCAACATGTATACACTCAAGAGTACCACGATTCCTGCTTCTGCCTTCAAGCATTCCAACTTCAGTAATGGCACCAAAACCCTATTGGCAGATAGACGAGGGTGGATTTGGCTGGTCAACTACAAAGGTCATTCGCCAGTAGATATTTATGATACGAAGACCGGGCGCACCTTCCAGTGCCGCCAATTGCAGGACTATGATATCAGTTCGCTGCGGGAGGATGGGCACGGACATATCTGGTTTGCCACAGACCAGGGAATGGTCATCGTAAGAGTGAATAAAAATAAGGATGAAAAGATCTCGGCAGAGGAGCCTTATAGCTTCGACCTTTACTGTTTTGACAAGAATGCGACTTCATTGTTCAACTTGCGTGCCATGATGAATGTTGACAGGAGCAGGCTGATAGTAGGAACAACCCTGGGTTTCCGTTTGTTGGATGTGAATCAGTTGGAGAAATCTATAGTTCCCAACCAGGTTCCCAACCAGATGATAATCTCTTCGCTTCGTGTGAATGACAACTATGTTTCTCCTGGTATGGAGATGGATGGTAGGGTGCTCGTTTCTTCAGACTTACCTTATCTGAAAGACCTGCACCTGAGGTATTATGAAAACAACCTCATGATAGAGTGCCATCCTAAGGGACTGGAAGTGAATGAGCTCAGTTCCTATAAATATAAGTTGGAAGGACTGAACAAGGAGTGGCTGCCGATGGAAAATCATATCATCACGCTGTCCAACCTTCCATCTGGTAAATACAAACTGCTGCTGAAGAAGCAGGACATCAATCATCATGAAAATCAGGAAATCGTTCTCCTGAATATAGAGATAGATTCGCCTATATGGTCCACAGGTTGGGCATATTGTCTGTATCTCATCATCGTGGCACTTCTCTGCTACTTCGGTTATCGCTATTATCATCGTCGCCAGGAATTCAGAGAGAAGATGAGAGAGATTCGGACTGCTGCTAAGCATGAGAAAGAAGTGAATGATATGATGTTGCGGTTCTTTACCGACATCAGCCATGACCTCCGTACTCCGCTTACGTTGATTATCACGCCAGTGGAAACGCTGATGAATACCGTCAAGGATGCGGATATACAGCTAACGCTCAGCATTATCTATCGCAATGCCCGTAATCTCTTCGGGCTGGTCAACCAGATTCTTGATTTCCGTAAACTGGAACGTTCTTCTGGCCAGTTGAACCTTTCCTATGGAGACGTGGTGGCTTTTGTGCGGGAGAAAATGGTGGGGTTTCAGCTGATGGCAAAGGGACAGAATCTTAGCATGACTTTTGAGTCTGATATGGATAAATTCCTATTGGCTTTTGATAAGGATAAGTTGAGTAAGGTCATCAACAATCTTCTGTCGAATGCCATCAATTATACTCCTTCGGAAGGTGAAATCGGCATCAGAATGATGCGTAAGGAGAATCAGCTCTGTATGGAGGTGTGGGATACGGGCAATGGTATTCCTAAGGAGGAAAGACCGCATATCTTTGAGCGCTTCTATGCTTCTGCACGGGCAGGCGGTAAGTTCGCAAGTACCGGTCTCGGCTTGAATATTGTAAAAGAGTTCGCTGATTTGTGGGGAGGTAAAGTGGAATTGGAAGACAACCTGCCTAAGGGCACTCGATTTAAGGTTTATCTTCCAATCTCGCAGCAGGAAATTGAGAAACAACAGGAAATTGAGAAACAGCAGGGAAAACTGGAACAGCAGGGAAAACAAAATCTGCAGGATTCAAAGGAAGCTGATCTCAAGTCTTGCGCTCTGCCTTTGGAGAAGCGCGACGCAACCATCTTATTGGTGGAAGATAATGTTGACTTGCTCACTTATATGTCTCATGTCTTGTCTCGTGAATACAATGTGTGCCAGGCTACTGACGGCAATCAGGCATTGCAGGTGCTGAAAGGTTCTGAGGTGGATCTGATTATCAGCGATGTGATGATGGAAGGTATGGATGGCTATGAACTCTGTAGAACCCTGAAGTCAGATATCAATACTTCGCATATTCCTATCATCCTCTTGACTGCCAAGACGATGAGCATGGATGAAATCAAGGGATTGGAACTCGGAGCGAGCGATTATATCACCAAGCCGTTCAATTTTGATGTTCTCCGACTCCGCATTCGGGCTTTGCTCGATAGCATTCTACAAGCACGTAACAGAATCGTAAGCGATGAGGAAATCAAACCTTCTGAAGTGACGGTAACTACGCTCGACGAACAGCTGCTGGCTGATACAATCCATATCATAGAGGAGAACATGGGCGATGCGAAGTTCAATGTAGATGACCTGAGTGTGAAACTCTGTATGCATCGCACCAATCTCTATAAAAAGTTGCAGTTTATTACCGGAAAGACTCCTTCGCAGTTCATCCGCATGATGAGACTGAAGCGTGGTAAGCAGTTGCTGAGCCGTGGCAATGTGCTGATTTCGCAGGTTGCCTACGAGGTAGGTTTCAATGATCCTAAGAAGTTTTCCCGATATTTCAAGGAGGAATTTGGAATGTATCCAAGTGAATATGCCAAGGAGATGGAGCGAAGGGGGTAGCGTGCTTAGCCAAATTTAAAGTTCAACTTAAGAAATTGAGGATGAAACAAAAGCAGGAGTCTCCGGGAGGAGATTCCTGCTTTATGGTTGTTATTGAAAAAGTATTGTTGTAAAGCCCTAAGATTAAGAGTAGCGGATAATCTGACCTGGAGTCAGCTTCTTATCCTTCTT
>ERZ1023822.311-NODE-311-length-14564-cov-8.371838_pt1 | contig 14564 bp, 10 predicted proteins | sample MGYA00380379_ERZ1023822 | MGnify/ENA primary metagenome ERZ1023822 (study PRJEB33179, sample SAMN07448988) | human gut metagenome | biome: Human-gut; feature: Human associated habitat; material: Faeces | host: Homo sapiens | place: India: Bhopal | collected... | reverse complement strand
ATGATACTTACCGTAGTATGCCATAGAGATCTCTCGCCAACGCTTTTGATGACGACGGCGCGAAGCGCTATCAAAATCTGCGGTGCTTCGTTATGTTTGCGCCGAACCAACCCCTTTGAACCTCTTGAACCTATAGAACCCAGTCCCAAGTCACTATTCTTTGGAGTTCCCTATGACGAATACCATCAAACTTCTTTTCCTTGCGTTTCTCACCCTCTTTGCCCTCTGGCGGACGCGAAGCCATGATGACGCCATGACACTGGTGACGGCAGGCATGGTGACACTCTGCTTCGTCCTTTCTGCGTGGCATGTGTGGAGAAATCGGAAATAAAAAGAGCCTTCGGGCTCTTTTTTTATGGAGATAAGGAGACTGGGAGAAGTCAGAGGTCTGAAGTCTTTGGGCTAAAGTCTTCGACTCTCCCAGTCTCCCTGCCTTTAAGAGATTTGTCTCTTTTTGAGAACGCCAAAGAAGATACCTACGATATGAGCTGAGCTTGAACCTGTAACCTTGAACCTTTATACTAAAGCCATAGAGACGAAATCGATTTGACCATTTCCCAAAGGAGATCTTCATGGCAGTCAGAAGAAAAAGAGCAACGAAAAAGAGCAATGGACATCCATTTCTGGTCCTTCTCTTCTTTATCAGCCTCGTGGTGGGCTCGGCATATATGACAGACCGGATGACGAACGCACCGACGGCGGACAATGCGGATCAGGTGACGGCGATCCGTCATATTTTTAATGACAAGGAAATGCAGGGGCTCGTCCCGAAGGAAGACCAGGGGACGCCCGAGAGCGTGAAAGAAAAGATCAAGGATATCATCAATAAAACCGTCGTCGTCGAAGCCAAAGCGGACGATGAGGATACGCCGAAGGCCGCCGAAGTCACGAAAGCTGACGGGAAGACAGAGCGCTTGAAAGAGGATGAGGCGAGAGAGCCGGAGCCAGAGAAGGAGGTCTTCAGCATCAGCCGTGTCGTTTCCAAGATCACAGGCAAAGAAGAGCCGAAGGCGGAAACACCGATAGAAACGGTCGTGGCTTCCGCTTCTTCGGAAAGGACAGAGAGCGCAGTCTCTTGTGAGAGGGAATCTGCGCCGGCTCCTTCCTCCGTAAAGAAGACGGAGCCCGCAAAAGCAGCACCTGCAAAGTCCGGCAAGAGTGAAGCCCGTGCGAATGGCAGCTCCGAAAAAGCATTGCCGGCCAAAGCGGCATCCATCTTGCCGCCGAAAGAAAACGCCGGCGGGCAAGTGACCGGCCGCCTTGCCATCGTCATCGATGATGCGGGGCGTGATCTGGATTCCCAGCATATCTATGAACAGATGGGCATCCCGCTCACGCTGGCTGTCATGCCGGATCAGATCCATACCAGAGATGCCGCACTCTCGTGGCGCGCGCACGGACTTCCCGTGATTCTCCATCAGCCCATGGAGTCCGTCTCTGGCACCGGCATGGAGCCGAAGGTCATCTTGACGTCCATGAGCGATATGGCCATCCGGCAGATGCTGAGGGACTCGCTTTCGCAGCTGCCGGAAGCCATCGGCATCAATAACCATCAGGGATCGAAGGCTACCATCGACGCGAGGACCATGGATATCGTCATGAATGAGCTCCACCATCGCGGGCTCTTCTTCTTCGACAGCCACACAAACAGCACGACGGCTGCGGACAGGGCTGCGAAGACCTATGGCGTTCCCTACGTGAGAAATGATCTCTTCGTCGATAATTCGGCCTCCGTTTCTGACATCTGTGCGATGATCCAGGAGGGCGCCGATCGCGCGAAGAAAAAGGGCACGTATATCATCATCGGCCACTGCCGTCCGCACACCGCCGAAGCCTTCCGCCAGATGGTGCCGAAGCTCAAGGCACAGGGGATCGAGTTCGTGTACCTGTCGTCATTGAAAAAGTGACCAAGGATTAGGGACTAGGAGCCTCAACTGACTTGGGACTTGAATACTACTTTTAGGCATCGCCCCATATATACTCGCGGCGAAGCCGCCACCTTCCCCATAGAACCCATAGAACCCATAGAACCCATAGAACCCATTTGCCCAGCCCAAAAACATTTTTCCATACAAAGGAGCATACGCTATGTCAGATACACGAAATCTCGTCCTCATTTCCGGCGGCACGTCCGGCATCGGGCTGGCGGCGGCGAAGGTACTTTCTCGTGACGGCTATGAGCCGATCCTTCTCGGGCGAGACGAAGAGCGTGGCCGCGCCGCCCTAAGGGCAGTCTCCGGCTCTCATTTCATCCGCTGCGATGTGACGAAGACGGAGGAGTGTAATGCGGCCGCAGAGGCTGCTTCTCGTCTTGGGAAGATCCATGGTCTGGTGCTGTCCGCTGGTATCTATGGAGAGCAGCTTCTGGAAAATACGACGGACGCAGACATCGAGGAGTTCTTCTCCGTGAATGTATTCGGTGCGATGAAGCTCGCCCGTGCGGTGATCCCCCGGATGCGCGGCGCAAAGGGGAGCATCGTCTCCGTGGCCTCGGATGCCGCACTTGAGGGCAATGTGCAGTGCAGCCTTTACAGTGCGACCAAGGGGGCGCTCACTGCGTTCACACGTTCGCTGGCCTTAGAGCTTGCTATCGATGAGATCCGTGCGAATGTCGTCTGCCCGGGGGATGTCGATACGCCGCTGCTTGAAAGGCAGCTGGCAGTCTATGGCGGTAGCCGCGAGGAAATGGCAGAGTGGTATCCCCTGGGCCGCATTGCGAAAGCATCTGAGGTGGGCGAAGTGATCGCATTTCTGATCTCCGAGAGGTCTTCCTTCATGACAGGGGCGGTGATCCCTGTCGATGGCGGACTGACAGACTGGTGACTAGTGACTGGGGACTAGGAGACATCAGACTACCATATCGTCATTTCGAGCGAAGCGAGAAATCTTTTTTGCAGACCGCTAAACGAAGAATGTGTGAAAGCAGAAATACGTAGCACCAAGGCGTTGTTTCCGTACCGGTGTCTATGTGATACTGACAGTAGTGCAAGAAAGACTCTCGGCTGCGCTTCCGATGATGACGGCGCGAAGCGCTATCAAAATTCTGCGGCGCTTCATTATTTTTGTGCCGCACCACCATTTCTCATTTAACATTTCTAATTTCTCATTCTAGCAAAGCTTTCATCCACAATCAAAGGACGCCCCGCCCAAGGGCTAACCCCGAACCTTCCTACTACCCACTCCCAGAGAAATACGTTATAATAAAGACAGCCTGATCCTTGTAAATTAAAACTGAAAATCCGGGAAGGCCGGAGAAGGAGGGACTTATGAGTGAAGAAATGGAAAAGACACCGGTTGTCCGTGCAGAGAATGCTCCTGTCGTGAAGGAATCGCAGCTGCCGGCAGAGAAGAAAGCCGCTGAAGTACCGGCAGTCGCCCGAGCAAAGGAAGAAGCCCATGTCGACTCTCCGGAAGCTGATGTAGAGATCCGTATCATTGATAACCGGGATGAAGAAGCCGAGAGCCTCATCCGCTGGGCGGCAGGACGCGCCGGCGTGATCGTGGCAGCTCCTGTCCTCGGGACGGTCGCTCTGGTCGCTAATGAAGTCTACATGATCGCGAAGGTCGCAAAGGTGTATGATGTCGAAGTGAACCAGACCGCGATCCTTTCCTTCATCGGTTCGCTTGGCGGGACAGTCATCGGCACGACGCTTGCGACACTGATCCCGATCTCCATCATGCAGATCCCGATCGGCGTCACCGTCACCTATGGCGTCGGCAAGGCCGCGCAGCGCTGGATCAAAGACGGCATGCCGGACGATACCCGCCCGTATCGCGCTGTTTTTGAAGAAGAAAAGGCGTTGGCTGCGTCTGAAGAAAAGGAACTCGAAGAAAATCCGAAGAAAGACGAACCGCTCGGAGATGAGAAGAGAGATTTCACCAAGGAATTGAAAAAGAATTGGGAGGACGTGTACCCGGAAAAGGCACATGCCAAGATGAATGAACTGGCCGATCAGCTTTCGGAATCCGTCACGGTGCTCGGCGATAAATTCCTCTCTGCCCTGAAAAAAGTCGGCGTGACCGATGAACAGATCGAGAAGGCGAAGTACACCGCACTCGGTGCTTCGGAGATCGCACAGGAAACGGCAGAAAAGGCCGCCAAGGATCTGCAGGCTATCGCGCGCATCAAGTCGAGAGAATTCAAGAAGGATGCGGCGAAGAAGGCGGAGGCCGTGAAAGCGCAGGCCAAGGACCAGATGGAAGTGCTCCAGCAGAAGCGGGAAGAGATGAAGCGCCAGTCCGAAGTCCAGTCCCAGCAGATGAAGCTCAAGTCCGAAAAACTGAAAGCGCAGGCACGCGTCCAGATGCAGGAAGCGAAGATCCAGGCGAACAAGTTGAAAATCCAGGCCGAAGAATTCAGAAAGCAGGCGGAAGAGCAGGCAGAAATGGCGAAAGCCTCTGCTCAGGAATTTTCTGAAAAAGTAAAAACGCAGGCGGCAGAATACAAAGAAGCCGCCCAGGCCAGGGCCGCAGAAGCGAAAGAAAGCCTTAAGCAGACCGCCAGCGAATACAAGGCCAAGATCGAAGAACGCGCAGCCAAGAAGCAGGCAGAAGCCAAGAAAGAAGGAAATCCCGGTGAAAATCCTGGAACAGCTGAAGAAACTGGTGGCACCGCTCAGAAAGCTCCTAAAAAAGACTGAGCCGGCGTCTTCGGTAGACGGACTTCATAAAGAGGAGATCGGCGGCGTCCTGCGCCGCGAGATCTCACCTTGGGCGCGCCGCCGCATCCGCCACCGCCGTGCGAATCACCCGTGGGTGAGAGGACGGCGCGAGAAGCTCTCCTTTTTTGAATGAAAAGGTTATAGGTTCCGGTTGATGGGTTCACGGTTGAAAGCAGGGATGAGTGACTGGTGACTAGTGACTAGGAGACTCTCGTATCGTCATTTCGAGCGAAAGCGAGAAATCTTTGTCATTCGCGGTTAGGTGGGCAATGATTAGAAAGATCAAAACTGGAAACCTGCTATCCGCAGACTTTCGGGCATTGCTCTATTTATACTCTGCGGCGCTTCTATAGCATTATGCGCCGCACCACCCCCTTTGAACCCGTAGAACCCACAGAACCCGCTGAACCTCTTTCGTACGCAATCAAAGGGCAACACGCCCGAGGGGCTAACCCTGAACTCTGAAGTTTGAAAGCTGGGATAAGCGGCTAGGGATTAGAAGCAAGCAGTGATTGAAGTAGCGCATTTAGCACGTTGACTGTTCTGCAAGGAAGATCTCTCGACTTCGCTCGAGATGACGATACGCGCGAAGCGCTACCAAAATTCTGTGGCGCTTTCCTGTTTTTATGCGCCGCACCGCCCCTGTTGAACCTGTTGAACCCATAGAACCCGCTCCCCTCTTCCCTCGCAGTCAATGGGGCGCCGCGCCGGGGATAACCCTAAAACCTGAAGTTTGAAAGCAGGGATAAGTGGCTAGGGATTAGGGATTAGACGGCTCAAGTGACTAGTGACTGGTGACTTGAATACCACTTTAGGGCATCGCCTATATATATTTGCGGCGAAGCCGCCACCTTCATTCCTAATTCCTCATTCGAGCAGAACTTTCATTCACAATCAAAGGGCAGTACGTCCCACGGGCTAACCCAAAAAACTTCCTCTTGACTTGCCTTTCCAATCAGCCTATAATAACAAAAGTTATGTAAAGGCAAGGATGAAGACGTTTCGCATGGACCTCATGCACAGAGAGCTTTCCGATGGTGGGAGGAGAGCGTTGGGGCTGCGGATGGATCACTTCAGAGCTGCGGGGAAGAAAAGCCCCGACGGGACATCGTTAATTGTACCGAGTGGCCATAAGGTCATGAGGGTGGTACCACGGGAAATCAATTCTCGCCCCTTATCGGGCGGGAATTTTTTATTTTGGTCATTTGTATGACCCCAGGAGGAAATTCGTCATGGACTACAGCAAGACCCTGCACTTACCGGAAACTGAATTCCCGATGCGCGGCAACCTTCCGAAAAAGGAACCGGGCTTCGTAGAATTCTGGCAGCAGAATCATTTGTATGAAAAGAGAATCGAAAAGAGAAAAAAGGAAGGCGCACCGACCTTCGTACTGCACGATGGCCCGCCTTATGCAAACGGCAAGATCCACATCGGTCATGCGCTGAATAAGACACTGAAGGATATCATCGTCAGATACCACCACATGGCTGGCAATGAAGCCATCTATGTACCGGGCTGGGATACCCATGGCCTGCCGATCGAATACGCCGTACTCAAGGACTCCGGCGAAGATCGCGCGAACATGACCCCGCTGGAACTCCGCAAGAAGTGTCTCGCTTATGCGAAGAAATGGATCGAGATCCAGAAGGAAGACTTCATCCGTATGGGCGTTGTTGGCGATTTCGCACATCGCTATGTCACCTTCGACCCGCATCTGGAAGCGAAGGAACTGGAAGTTTTCGGCGAAATGGCGAACAAGGGCTACATCTACAAGGGCAAGAAGGCCGTTTACTGGTGCACCCACTGCGAGACGGCACTGGCCGAAGCAGAGATCGAATACAAGGACAGAAAGTCTCCGTCCATCTATGTCAAATACCCGATGATCGACGTCCATGGCCTCCAGCCGGAAGGCGTAGATCCGAGCAAGGTCTTTGCCGTCATCTGGACCACCACCCCGTGGACCATCCCGGCGTCCTGCTACATCAGCGTGAATCCGAAATTTACCTATGTCTGGGTACACAACAAGGCTGCTGATGAATATTATCTCATGAATAAGGAGCTTGCTCCGGCATCCCTTTCCGACTGCAAAGTCGAAGACTATGAATTTGTCGGCCGTGAAATGCTGGGCTCTGAACTTGACCTTGCGAAATTCGAACACCCGCTGGCTCATTTCGCTCCGGAAACCTACGGCGACCGCACCATCTATGTTCTGGAAGGCAACCATGTCACGCTGGATGCCGGCACCGGCTGCGTTCATACCGCACCGGGACACGGCGTCGACGACTTCGAAGTCTACAAGACCTATGAAAATGCAGGCAAGCTCCACCAGCCGATCGTATGCCCGGTCGATGAAAAAGGCCACATGACGGCAGAAGCCGGCGAATTCCTCGTCGGTAAGACCATCTGGGAAGCGGAAGGCCCGGTGATCTCTACCCTCGCGCATGAAGGCAGACTCCTCGGCAAGAAATCCCTGCACCATCAGTACGCGCACTGCTGGCGCTGCAAGCAGCCGGTCATCTACAGAGCGACCGATCAGTGGTTCGCTTCCATCAATGATTTCCGCGACAAGGCACTGAAAGCCGTCGATGACACCCGTTTCATCCCATCCTGGGGCCATGACCGTCTCTACAACATGATCCGTGATCGTCAGGACTGGTGTATCTCCCGCCAGCGCTCTTGGGGCGTTCCGATCCCGGCTTTCTACTGCGATGACTGCGGCAAGTGGATCATCACGCCGGAAACCATGAAGAAGGTCGAAGAGATCGTCGAAAAAGAGGGCACCGATGCATGGTGGGCGCATTCCGCAGAAGAACTTCTGCCGGAAGGATTCAAATGCCCGCACTGCGGCGGCACACATTTCCATAAAGAAAAAGACATCATGGACGTATGGTTCGACTCCGGCTCCACATGGAACGGCGTCCTCCGCTATCCACATGAAGAGTCCTGGAAGGATATGTCTTATCCATGCGATCTCTATCTCGAAGGCTCTGACCAGCACCGCGGCTGGTTCCACTCCTCTCTTCTGACTTCTGTCGCTGTCAATGGCCATGCGCCATACAAAGCCGTCCTCACCCATGGCTTCACCATGGACGGCGAAGGCAGAAAGATGAGTAAGTCCGTCGGCAATGTCGTCGCTCCGCAGGATGTCATCAACAAATACGGTGCTGATGTCATGAGACTCTGGATCTCCTCTGTCGACTACCAGGGCGATGTCCGTCTGTCTGACAAGATCGTGAAGTCCATGAGCGACGTCTACAGAAAGATCAGAAATACATTCCGCTACCTGCTCGGCAATCTGTCCGACTTCGATCCGAAGACCGACTCCGTCGCTTACGCAGATATGGAAGAACTCGACCGCTGGGCACTGCTGCGCATGGAACAGGTCAAGGAGACGGTCCTTAAAGCCTATGATGACTATGAATTCCATGTCATGTACCATGCTGTCCACAACTTCTGCACGGTCGATCTCTCTGCGATCTATCTCGATATCCTGAAAGACCGCCTCTATACGGAAAAGGCTGACTCCAAGCTGAGAAGAAGCGCGCAGACCGCGATGTATGAGATCCTGACTACGCTGGTCCGCCTCGTCGCTCCGGTCCTCTGCTTCACCTCCGAAGAAGTATGGCAGGCTCTTCCCAATAAGGAAGAAAGAGAATGGTCTGTCCATATGTCCGATATGCCGAAGGTCAATGAAGCATACCTTGACAAAACACTCGATGAAAAATGGAAGAAGCGCCTCGCTGTGAGAAGCGTCGCTATGAAGGCACTCGAAGAAGCCCGTCAGGCGAAGGTCATCGGCCATCCGCTTGATGCGGAAGTCACCGTTTATGCGGACGGCGAAGCCTATGACATCGTCAAAGCGATGGAAAAAGAACTCGCAGACTTCCTCCTCGTGTCCCAGACGCACATCGTTTCCGGTACAGCAGCGGCTCCGGAAAATGCTGCTTCGAATGAAGAAGGCACGGTGAAAGCATCTGTCGCTGTCTGCACGCTCGCCAAGTGCGAACGCTGCTGGAAACGCTCGGCGGATGTGGATGCCGATCCGAAGCATCCGGGCGTCTGCGCTCGCTGCGCACATGTCCTCACCGAAATGGGCGAATAACCTTTGCCAAATAAAAAAGCATGCTCCGAAAGGGGCGTGCTTTTTTTAGTGACTGGTGACTAGGGGAGTTCCTTCCTTCAATAGCTCGCTATTCGCGTCGGGTTATTCTTTGTCATGTATAAAAATTCAAGAGTAAAATCTGACAACGATTGAATCAGTGTTTCCCTAGACTTTATCTTCGATGTTGACTATAATGTGGGTAAATAACAACATTATAGTCAGAAATGTAGGTAAATAACAACATGGGAAGAGGAAAAGTCATTCTGTATCCACAGGTACAGAAAAAATTAGAAGACTTGGGACACCGCATCAAACTGGCGCGGCTTCGCCGGAAACTCACAATAGAGATGGTGGCAGAGCGTGCGAAGATTTCGCGTTTCTCTGTGCGCGAGGTAGAGAAGGGCTCGCCTTCTGTAGCGATTGGCATCTATGTCAATGTGCTGATGGCGATCGGGATGGTGAAGGAACTGGACAATTTCCTGGCAGATGACCCGTTGGGACGCATGCTGCAGGATGATGAGCTGTTGAAGTATCAGCGAAAGGGAACTGAATGAAAGACGAAAAAAGTTATGAATTGCACGCCGCCTGGGAGGAAGGACACCGCATCGGACGCCTCATCATCAGCCATGACCGGCGGGGGCAGATGATTGCGTTCGAGTATGAGGAAGACTGGCTGGAGAAGCACCCGGGCTTTATGCTGGACCCAGCGCTGTTTCCTTTTCCCGGGCGGCAGTATGCAGAAGCGGGCCTGTTTGGCTTTTTGGAAGATGCTTCACCGGACCGATGGGGACGGGAGCTTCTGAAGCGGAAAGAACAAGAGATGGCCGAAAGGGAAGGGAGATCTCCAAGAGAGCTCGATGCCTGCGATTTCCTGCTCGGCGTGGAGGATGATGTACGGATGGGCGGTATCCGTATCTATGATGGCAGCGCATATATTTCTCACGACAAACGGCGGGTACCACCGCTGACAAGCCTCCGGGCGCTGGAAGACTGCGCTCACGCTTTCGAGCGGGCAGGCGCTGTTTTACAGAATACCGATTTTCAGGATTTGATTTCCATTGGTTCCTCCTTGGGCGGTGCCCGCCCGAAAATGAATGTCATCGACGAAGCAGGCGAAATCTGGATTGCCAAGTTTCAATCCGATCGGGACAGGGAGCACACGGAAAGCTGGGAGTATCTGACTCATGAGCTGGGGGAGAAGTGCGGCCTTCATATGGCAGAGGCGAAGCTGGAAATGATAGGAAATCGGAGCTGCTATCTCACGAAACGCTTTGACCGTGAACAGGATGCGCGGATTCATTTCGCTTCTGCGATGACGATGGTCGGCAAGCGGGATGGAGATGATGCTTCTTTTTTTGATATTGCGGAATGTATCAGCTCCCTCAGCTGTGATGCCAGAAATGACCTGCAGGAGCTGTGGCGGCGTGTGACTTTTAGCGTACTCGTAAATAATACGGACTGTCACCTCAGAAATCACGGCTTCCTGCTGACCGAAAGAGGTTGGCGTCTCGCACCGGCGTATGATATCAATCCAAATTTCTATACTAAAGATTTCGCACTGGCTATCGATGAGAGAAATCGAAGACCAGACCTGCAGGCGGTGATAGAGACGGCTCCCTACTATGAAGTGGCATGCCCTCGCGAGGAAATCGAGCGCATGCAGGAAATCATTCAGGTGGAGTACCCCTTTCTGGCAGAAAAATGCCGGATTCCGAGAGAGGAAATCGTAAAGATAGAACGCATCTGGCAAAGATGGCGCATATGACGTGTGGTGCCTGGTACAAAAAAAGCAGCTCTTCGGCTGCTTTTTTATTTGATATACATTTCATACACGATCTTGCAGAAGAAGATCGAAAGGACCAGAAGAATGATCGGCTTCACATTGCGCGCGCCGCCCTTTTCAAAGTAGAGCGCCCCCAGATAGTTGCCTGCCATCCCGAAGAGGCCGGCGATGATGCCCAAGGGGAAGAGTACCTTGCCATGCAGGAGGAAGATGCAGAGCGCAGCGATATTCGTCGTCGAATTGATGACCTTCGTCACGCCGTTCGCCTCTTTCAGAGGAAGATGCGCGATGCCCGTCAGAAGCAGCAGCAGGAAGGTGCCGGTGCCGGGGCCGTAGAAGCCATCATACACGCCGAGGAAGAGGGCAGTCACCATGCTGAGGATGACCGTTTTCTTATATGTGTACGGCGATTTCTCTGTGACCAGTACATTGCCGCGCGTGAGGTAGAGCCCTGTCGCGGGGAGAACGATCAGCATGAAGATCATGAAGATCTTCGCATCCATCAGGAGAGCCAGATTCGCGCCCAGCGAGGAACCGGCGAAGGCGCAGACCACGCAGGAGAGCGAGAGTTTCCACGGGATGAAGCCGCTTTTGGCAAATTTGAATGTCGCAAGCACGGTCCCCATCGTCGAGCTCATCTTATTTGTCGCAATGGCATTATGGACGGGAAGCCCGGAGAGCAGGTAGCCCGGCAGGGAGATCAGCCCGCCGCCTCCGGCGATGGCATCGACGAAGCCCGCAAGCATGACCAGCGGGCAGATGACAGCATATTGAAGAAATGTTTCCATGGGTAGCTCCTTAGTGACTGATGATGAGAGATTGCTTTGGTGGATTCTGTTTTCTGAAAACAGCCGATTTCCTTATCATAGCATATCTGAGGAGGATGGGAAATAAAAAAACTGCGGGCCTGCGAATGAAAGCCCACAGTTTTTTACTAAGGAAACACTGATTCAATCGTTATCGGATTTCATTCTTGGATTTTTATACAGAGCGAGGAGACAGAGGGCGCGAATAGCGAGCTATTTAAGGAGAATGTCGACGACACTATGTACAAAAATCCATATGAAATCCGATTCTGCGATTTAATCAGCGTTTCCTTAAGGGAAACCCAATGCGAGGAAAGCAGCATTTCCTTACGAAAGGCAATGGATAGAGAGCGCACTTGGTTTTTCTTTTTACTGATCCATTATTTCAATGTACCTATGATCTCGGCGCAGGCGCTGCAGGCCGGGCAGTCGCAGAAGCGAGCGCCCTTTTCCTTGATGTCCTTCGCATGAGCGAGGAGGGCAGCGGCTCTTTCCTCCCCGAAGAGTGCTTTGCCGGCGTCGGAGCCGGCAAAGCCGATCAGTCCATCGATCGGCATGATGTCTGCGTTGACTTCCTTTTTCAGAATAGCCGTGGCTGCTTCTTCGTCAGCGGTGCCGGCTGCAGCGAGCCACTTTTCACAAGCGGCCTTTGCTTCCGGGCAAGCAGAGGGAGCGGCGATGAGCTTCTTGACTTCTTCGGTGAGTGTGTTTCTGATTTCTTCTGTCATAAGGATCATCCTTTCTTTCAACCAATGGATATATTTATTATACGCGCAAGGCAAAGGGACGAACACCCCTGTCTTGTGTCTGATCGCAGGGAAGTATGACGCCATAGGGGATGTTCCCATACTGTCAATGCCCTCTAAAATACGGTTCCAATATCAGTTTTAAATAGGGACGGCTAGTCCTGCTCTGAGTCTTAGCGGCGCTCTTTCCCTCGTCCCGCTCGTCGGCCGCTCTTCCATTTGACAACTGTCCCCTTGTCCTTTATCATCGAAAGGAAGGACTTTTTTAATTGCGGGCTAACATGGGGGAATGTGGATGAGAGAGAGGAGAATAGAAGGATGAAGGCGAGACTGAAAATTGCGTACAGTGATGAAGCCTGGAGCATGATAGGTGAGATCAAAGGACGGAAGAGTGTACGTCTGGAAGACTGCGATCTGCCTGAAGCAGCTGCTGTCATCATCACGAAGAAGGATCGCGGGATCTTTAGGGATCCGCATCTGAAAGCCTTTGGCATCCCCGTGTTTCTGATTGTCCAGGAAGGGGAAGAGCTGTGTGAGGACGTCTTGGGGGAGGCGTATGGTATTCTGGATCTTTCCCGGGCTTCGCAGGAATACTACAAGCGTCAGATCGAAAGTGCAGCCGAGCAGTATGAGGCCAGGATCCTGCCGCCTTTCTTCAAAAGTCTGATGGAGTATGTCGAGAGAGGAAATACGGAATTCGACTGCCCGGGCCATCAGGGCGGCGAGTATTTCAGAAAGCACCCCGGCGGACGTATTTTTTATGATTTTTATGGTGAGAATGCATTCCGCGCGGACTTGTGCAATGCGGATGTAGATATGGGACATCTGCTGATCCATGAGGGGATGCCGCTCAAGGCGCAGCAGCATGCGGCGAAGGTCTTTCATGCAGACAAGGCCTATTTCATACTGAACGGGACATCCGGCGCCAATAAAGTGGTGATGAATGCGCTGCTCTCGCCGGGAGATCTCGTGCTGTATGAGAGAAACAATCACAAGTCCATGGGCTATGGTGCGCTCATTCAAGCGGGCGCTATCCCGATCTATCTGGAGACGGCGAGAAATCCCTTCGGACTCATTGGCGGGATGCTCGATCACTGCTTCAATGAAGAGTACATCCGTATGCTGATCGCAGAACGGGATCCGAAGCGCGCGCTCATGGATCGTCCGATCCGCGCAGCGGTGCTCCAGCTCGGCAATTATGACGGCTGTATCTACAATGCGCGGCAGGTGGTGAATAAGATCGGCCATCTTTGCGACTACATCGTCTTTGACTCGGCCTGGGTGGGCTATGAGCAGTTCATCCCGATGATGAAAGACTCGAGTCCGCTTCTTTTGGAGCTCGGGCCGAAGGATCCGGGCATCATCGTGACGCAGTCAGTACATAAGCAGCAGGCCGGCTTCTCACAGGCATCCCAGATCCTCAAAAAGGATAGCCACATCAAGGGGCAGAAGCGCTATGTGCCGCACAAGATCATGAACAATGCCTTCATGGTGAATTCCTCGACATCGCCGAATTACCAGATCTTCGCATCGCTGGATATGAATGCCAAGATGCAGGAAGGCGAAGCGGGCAGGCTTCTTTGGCATGAGTGCATCGTGACCGCCATCGAAGCCAGAAAGTCCGTGCTTCGCTGCTGCAAGTACCTGCGCCCGATCGTGCCTCCTGTCGTTCATAACCAAAAGTGGGAAGAGGGCGACACGGAGAACATGGCGGCGGATATTTCCTACTTCACCTTTGAACCTGGCGGCAAATGGCACTCCTTTCAGGGCTATGGCAAAGGGCAGTACTTCATCGATCCTTTGAAGCTGCAGCTCATGACGCCCGGCATCTCGATGGAGACAGGAGAGTATGAGGACTTTGGTATCCCCGGTATCATTCTGGCAGAGTATCTAAGAGAAAACAGCATCATTCCGGAAAAATGCGACCTGAATGACATCCTCTTCCTCATGACGCCAGCTGAGACAAAGACCAAGCTGGATCATCTCATCACGAAGCTGGTGCGATTTGAAAAGTATATCGACGAGGATGCAGCGATGGAGATCGTGCTGCCCTATATCTATCAGAAGTTTGAGAAACGCTATCAGAATTATACGATCCGGCAGCTCTGTCAGGAGCTTCATGATTTCTATAAAGCCAAGAAGATCAATGTGCTCCAGAAGAAAATGTTCCTCAAAAAATTCTTCCCCTCGTACTTCATTTCTCCGCAGGAAGCGAACTGGGCGCTGGTGCGGGGCGAGGGTGAGCTGGTGCCTTTGAAGGAGATCGAAGGACGCGTGGCACTTGAGGCAGCTGTCCCGTACCCGCCCGGCGTCCCGTGCGTACAGCCCGGAGAGCGCTGGACGGAGATCGTCATGGACTATATCCAAGACTTTGTGGCGGGGTGGAATGAGCTTCCGGGCTTTAGGCCGGGTCTCCAAGGCGGGTAGAGGTCGCGCATTCAGGGGAAATTCGAAGCGAAGGCGTT
>ERZ1023822.310-NODE-310-length-14565-cov-46.147278_pt1 | contig 14565 bp, 9 predicted proteins | sample MGYA00380379_ERZ1023822 | MGnify/ENA primary metagenome ERZ1023822 (study PRJEB33179, sample SAMN07448988) | human gut metagenome | biome: Human-gut; feature: Human associated habitat; material: Faeces | host: Homo sapiens | place: India: Bhopal | collected... | reverse complement strand
CTTAATCCTCATACAGTTTCATTGTGTCCTGTCTTGTGAAGGCAAGTTCCTTATAGAAGTCTCTCAGATAAGCTGAGATTTCATTTTTATCATCAGACGAAACAAAGAGATTCTCACCCAAACGTCTCTCCAGCGAACTCAGATTATCTGAGAGAGTTTCTATTTCTCCCTCATAATCTCTGCCCTCATCCGGGCTCTTACGAATGCGATGATACTTGATGTCTTCAGCAAGCGCATTCTTCATCTCCACCAATTTCTCTGCCAAAGGAGCAAAAAGAGCACGGATCACAATAGTACGGATGGCATTCCTTTCCTCCGGTTCCTGCCAGAGACAATGATAGATAGGAAGCAAGTCGCAGCAATCAACCTCTTCCCTGTCCTGCATGAAAGCAGAAGTACGGAGCAGACGGGCAATATTCTTCCAGCGACGATCGCTCACGTAGATATTCCTGCGCTCAGCAGCCTCATCCACATTCACGGCTCTCAAGGATTTACGAATGACGGATATGACATCCAGCACCTCCTCCTTTACACCTATCTTATTGATATTCTCCGACCATTCCGCATACTCTTCTGCAGTAATAGCATTTGAATTTTTCACTCTTCGTTCTTCACTCTTCACCTCCAAGAGCATCGCCCTGAAATTCGATTCCTTCTTAATCGGACGACTCTCAATGCGAATGACAAATCGGTCCCAGAGAGCCTCCAAGCCCTCGCCCTTTGCCGGCAACTCATTGCTGGCAGCCACGAGAAGTTTCAGCGGAAGGTGCATCTCCCGATTACCATTGCGGAACAGTTTTTCATTGATCACCGTGAGAAGCGTATTCTGAATAGCAGGCCCCGCCTTCCAGATTTCATCCAGAAAGACCACATCAGCAGTAGGCAGATAACCATCCACCGCACGCTCATAAGTATCAGAAGACTTTAATTTCTGAATACTCACAGGACCGAAGATTTCATCAGGAGTAGAGAAACGCGACATCAGGTACTCAAAACTATGAGCATCTCTGAAAGCAGTCTTCAACTGACGGGCCACCATACTCTTCGCTACTCCAGGAGGACCTAAAAGAATAACGCTCTCGCCTGCCAGAGCGGCAAGGAGCGAGAGCGAAATTTCAGTATCTTTTTCATATATGCCCCGGTTCATTTCCTGAAGCAAAAGTTTAAATCTTTCCAGCATGCAATTACTTTACGTTGCCCACCTTAATCAAGTACTCAGCAATCTGCACAGCATTCAGGGCAGCACCCTTACGAATCTGGTCGCCAGTGAGCCACAAAGTATTGCCGTTGTCATCAGCCAAATCCTTGCGGATACGACCTACATAGACATCATCCTTACCAGCGCTCTCCAAAGGCATTGGATAAACGTAGTTCTGAGCATCATCCTTCACAGTAACGCCTGGAGCAGCCTCCAGAGCCTTGCGGATATCCTCTACAGCCAATGGCTTCTCTGTCTCAAACCATACACTCTCTGAGTGAGAACGGAGAGAAGAAACACGCACACAAGTAGCACTTGTACGAACATCAGAGTGCATGATCTTGCGAGTCTCGTTATACATCTTCATCTCCTCCTTGGTGTAATCATTTGGAGTCATCTTGTCAATTTGAGGAATGACATTGTAAGCCAACTGATGAGGGAACTTATTGATATGATCAGTCTTACCTGTCTCAATGATGTCCTTATACTGCTGCTCAAGTTCAGCCATAGCTGCAGCACCAGCACCGGAAGCACTCTGGTAAGAAGAGATATGAATCTTCTTGATATGACTCAAGTCATCGATAGGCTTCAAAACCACTACCATCATAATAGTAGTACAGTTAGGGTTGGCGATGATATTACGAGGGCGGTTGAGCGCATCCTCAGCATTCACCTCAGGCACAACCAGAGGCACATCGTCGCACATACGGAATGCACTTGAGTTATCTATCATGACAGCACCATACTTAGTAATGGTCTCTGCAAATTCCTCAGAAGTACCACCACCAGCAGATGTGAAAGCAATATCGACATCTTTAAAGTCATCGTTATGCTGCAAAAGTTTGACCTCATAGTCCTTTCCCTTGAAGTTGTATTTTCGTCCGGCAGAACGCTCAGAACCAAACAACACCAAATCATCCATAGGGAAATTTCTCTCAGCAAGGATACGCAGGAATTCCTGTCCTACTGCGCCACTTGCACCAACAATTGCTACTTTCATAATCGAATCTTTTTAATTTAAAAGTTGTTATAAGTGTGAACTTGGAAACGAGAAACAGCAAAAAATTGCATATTATCTCAAATCCGCTGCAAAGTTAAGACTTTTTCTGTTAAACCAAGCATATTTTTGCAAGAATTGTTGCTTTTTGCTGCATTTTTCTCATTTTTACTTACATTTCTATCAACAAGCCTGCATTTTTACTAAAAAAACATGCATTTCTATGGTTTTAAGGGTCAATACAAGCGATTTATTAAGGTCTAATGAAGCGCATCGTTAGGTGTCATTGTTTCCGTCCCTATACCCACTTTTATTTTTCCCTGCCCAAGGAAAAATTCTTGCGTGGGCAGGGAGAAAAAAATACCTGGGCAGAGAAGGGAAAATATAAGAGTATTTGTAGGAAATGGGAGTGTCATCAAAAAAGAGTATGATTTAACAATTATTGTAGGAAAATACAGATAGAAAAAGGGGTGCGTCCTGTAGTTATGACACACACTCTTCTTGTTCAGCAGCAAACGCCTGCATATAACTTTTTCAGAAACTTTTCCCAGAAAGCTCTTGCGGGTTTGGAAATAAAGTCGTAACTTTGCGCTGTAGATTTTAAAACAGATGGTTATGAAGTACTTAGATCCTAAGGCAGACCTCACGTTCAAGAAGATATTCGGCAATCATCCTAAAAGACTGATCAGCCTTCTGAACGCACTCCTGCCACTCAGCGAAGAGGAGCAGATACACGAAATCAAGTATCTGCCCACAGAACTTGTACTCCAGCTCGAAGGGGGCAAGAACACCATCGTGGATGTACTCTGCACAGATGTAAGCGGCAGGAAGTTCTGCGTGGAAATGCAGATGGAATGGTCTGAAGCCTTCCAGCAGCGAGTACTGTTCAATGCATCCAAACTCTATGTGAGTCAGGCTAAAAAGGGAGGAAAATATAGTGAACTCCAACCTGTGTATTCTCTCAACCTAATAAATGATATCTTTGCGCATGATACTCCAGATTTCATCCACAACTACCGCATCGTGCACGATAAGGACAGTAATAAGGTAATCGAAGGCTTGCATTTCACCTTCATAGAACTTCCAAAGTTCACTCCACATTCCATTGCCGACAAGCGCATGATGGTTTTGTGGCTCCGTTTCCTCACGGAAATCAATTCCTATACGAAGGAGATTCCTGCCGACCTGCTTAATGATCCGGAGATAGGAAAAGCCGTAGAAGAACTGGAGATTTCCGGTTTCACTGATGCCGAGCTCTGGGCCTACGACAAATTCTGGGATTCCGTAAGCGTTGAAAGAACCCTTATAGATGACAGCTACCAGAAGGGTAAGGAAGAGGGTAAGGAAGAAGGCAAACATGAGGCCAACACAGAAACAGCACAACGTTTGCTGGCAATGGGACTTTCTGCCGAACAGGTTGCCAAAGCTACCCAGCTACCTTTGGAAATCATTAAGAATCTAAGCAATTCATAAAAATACAATAGCGGAGATGTAGATTACGAATATCAACATATAATCAAGGGTCTATACGCCACCTTGTCATCGTGGCATATAGACCCTTGTCCTGTCACATGAAAAAAGCAATCTCTAACTTTTTCAGAAACTTTTCCCAGAAAGCTCTTGCGGGTTTGGAAATAAAGTCGTAACTTTGCGGTAGCATTTTAATATAGTTGATTATGAAGCAGGTAGAAGAAAGATATATCAGCTTGCTGACCGACTTCGGTTTCAAGCGAATTTTTGGAACAGCAATGAACAAGGATTTGCTCATTTGCTTCCTCAACAGCTTGTTTAATGGCAAACAGGTTGTGAAGGACGTATCGTATCTGAATCCAGAGCATGTCGGAGATGTCTATACCGACCGCAGAGCCATCTTTGATGTATATTGCGAGGGCGAAAACGGCGAGAAGTTCATCGTTGAAATGCAGAATGCTTATCAGGCGTATTTCAAGGATCGCTCCCTCTTCTACTCTACCTTCCCTATCCGTGAACAGGCACCCAAGGGGAATGACTGGGATTTCAAACTCAATCATGTCTATACCGTAGCCCTGCTCAACTTCAGCATGAACGAGGACGCCTTCGACAAGGAGAAAATCCGCCATCATGTACAGTTGTGCGACACAGCTACCCACAAAGTATTTTACGACAAACTCGAATATATCTATGTAGAGATTTCCAAGTTCAACAAACCCCTGGAAGAACTGGATACGCTCTACGAGAAGTGGCTCTATGCACTGAAGAACCTCTATAAGCTTACCCAGCGCCCTAAAGAACTGTGCGACAAGGTCTTCGATCGCCTCTTTGAGGAAGCCGAAATAGCCAAGTTTACTCCGCAGGAAATGAGGGAGTATGAAGCTAGTAAGAAGGCATATCGGGATATCAAGAACTCTATTGATACGGCAAAACAAGAAGGTCTTGCTGAAGGTATAGAAATAGGCATGGAAAAGGGTATGAAGCAAGGCATGGAAAAAGGTAGAGCAGAAGGCAAACATGAGGCCAACACAGAAACAGCACAACGATTGCTGGCAATGGGACTTTCTGCCGAACAGGTTGCCAAAGCTACCCAGCTGCCTTTGGAAATCATTAAGAATCTAAGCAATTCATAAAAAATACAATCGCGGAGATGTAGATTTCTAATATCACCATATAATCAAGGGTCTATACGCCACCTTGTCATCGTGGCATATAGACCCTTGTCGTTTTTCCGTGAAGTGCGGGTGAAAACCCCCGATGCGTATGAGTGCCAAGAAGGAGGCAATTAATGAGCATGAATATAAAACATGCAAACTGAAAGAGAAATAATACCCTTAGATACCACTAAGAAAATAATTCTCCGTAATTTTGTATGGTCAATTCAAAAAAACGACGTATCTTTGCACTCACAAACAAAAATATAATGTCTATGCTGAACTTAACACATTACTTCCCGATAACCGACCCTACGTTGATCTTCTTCGTAGTGCTACTCATCGTTCTCTTTGCCCCTATCATTATGGGTAAACTGCGTATTCCACACATCATCGGCTTTGGAACAATTGCCGAGCCTCTATTGATGGTTTGAGATAGTTATGGTCTAACCTATTTACATATTTCAAATGGAAACAATAAATTTCTTGGAATTCGGGCGGCAGAACAACAACTGCTATGTTATGGACGAAGGGTTTACCCTTTGGAAAATAATCCGCAAAGAAAATGAGTTACCAGTCTTTCGGGGAGAAAATGGCAATCATATATTCGTGCATATTCTCGTACTATCGGGAGAGCTAAAGGCTGAATGGGAAGGCATTCAGTATCCATTGACGAAAAACAGTTTTGCTGATTTCATAGATGGACGTTCTCTGGAAATACGAGATATATCCGAAGATATCCAAGCGTATGTACTGTTTTTTACCGCCCCGTTCATCGCCTCCCTGATGAAAAATACAGCGCCGTTTCCGCCTTCGTATATATTACACACGAAGGCATGGCCTGTATCTGTATTATCTTCTGAAGTGACAGAACGCATACAAAAAAGAATGAGCTACATTGTGGAGTCTTTAAAAGACGAAAGCCACCACTTCTATACAGAAATGATGAGTTGTACTTTGCAAATCTACATGATGGACATAGCCAATGAATTTATCCGGCAGGAAAACGAAGGTAGAGCAAAGATGGAAGTGAGCCGCAAACACATCCTATTCAAGCAATTTGTTGGTCTTCTGCTCGCACATATACGGGAAGAACATTCTGCCAACTGGTATGCTTCCCAACTATGTGTTACCCCTCAGTATCTCAATAGAGCTATAAAAAGCATAACACAAAAAACTGTTTATGAGCATATCAGCATTGCACTGACAGGAAGTATCATAGAGCAGTTGGAAATTTCAGAAAAACCCATTTCGCAGATTGCAGAAGCTTTTCATTTCCCAGATTTGGCTACGATGACCAAATTCTTCAAGAGACAGACGGGAAAGACGCCCACGGAATACAGAAAAAGTGCGAGAGCTTAAATCTATCACAGACTGGACTCTCGCACTATATATAATATAAATAGTTATTGAATTCCTCCTCCTAAAGCTTGATAGAGACTTATTACCCCTTCTATCTCATCATATTTATCTGACACTTCTGACAACTGCGCATCCAGAAGTGTCTGCTGAGCAGTAAGTACCTCAAGATAGTTAGTACTGCCATGCGTCATCAGAAGCTGTGTACTGCGTACAGCCGTATTCAAAGCCTCAACTTTCTCATGATCCAGTTTCAGACTTTTCCGTGCAATCTGCCACTGGGTCAACGCATTGTTTACTTCAGCCCCAGCTTCCAACAGTTTTTGCTGGAAAGCAACCAGCGCTTCCTGTTGCTTCGCTTGGGCTATCTTCAGGTTGGCTACATTATTTCCTTTATCAAAGAGCGGCTGCACCAGCGATCCCAGCGCAGTGAGCAACCATCTGCCCGGATTTACAATACCAGCACCAGAACTATTGGTCCATCCGGCAGAACCGCTCAAGGTAATCTGCGGATAAAAGGCAGAGCGGGCCTTATTGGTTGCATAAAAAGCCTCAGCCAGCTGCCATTCTGCCTGTCGCACATCAGGACGCTTACTGAGCAACTGTACAGGAACTCCAACCGACCATTTTTCTGGGAACGAAAGTTCCAGTAACTGCCCCCGTTGAATATCTGAAGGCGCAATGCCTACCAATGTAGAGAAGGAATTCTCCAGTTCGTGCATCTGTTTTTCCAACGACAGTGCAGAAGATTCCGCATCCAGTCTGTTAGCCTCCGCTTGTGCCACGGCAGCTTCATCCTTTTCTCCAGCACGTTTCAAAGCCTTCATTATACGCACATTCTCTCCCCACTTACGTGCAGCATCCCGAGTGATAGCCAGTTTTCTATCCAGCGCAAGGAGCGAGTAATAGGTTTCAGCAATGGTAGCCACCAGTTGTGTCTGTACCGCCTGCTCGTATGCCCTACTGGCTTCCAGTGCAGCCAAGCTTCCTTTCTTGGCATTGCGTAGCCCTCCAAAAGCATCAATCTCCCATTCTGCCGTACCTCCCAGCGAATAGGTTTTCGATGGTTTTGCCCCACCGAAACTACTCAGTGAGCCTTCTGGCGTCAGCGATACAGATGGCAGAAAAGCCTGGCGAGAGGCTTGCAACGATGCCTGTGCCTCTTGCGTGAGAAGCCGTGCCGTCTGAATATCACTGTTCTTTTCCAATCCCACCTCTATCCATTTTACCAGCTGAGAATCTGTAAAGAGTTCTCGCCATGAAAGATTGGCTATAGAGGAAGTATCCTGCAGGCATCCCGGCACATCACGGTAAAGGCTGTCAACCGTAAGCGTTTCCGAACGCTGGTAGTTTGTGTATATTCCGCAGCCACAGAACAACAACAAGGCCGGCAGGAAAAATATTATCTGTTTATAGTTCATATTTTCTTCTATTTAATTAATTCTTCTCCTCTAAAAGAGGTTCTGTCCTTATCTCCTGTTCTCTATGTCGCCGTTTAGGCATTACCCTCTCTTCTATAGTCTGGAAAACGATGAAAAGCACAGGAACAACAAACAGTAAAGCAACCGTTCCTATCAGCATACCACCTACAGTACCCACGCCAAGCGAGATATTGCCATTGGCTCCCGCACCAGTTGCTATTACCAATGGGAAGAGACCGATGATCATTGTCAGGGCAGTCATCAGGATAGGACGCAGGCGGACAGCAGCAGCCGAAAGAGCAGCCTGAACTATGGGCATACCATGGCGGCGGCGCTCGGAAGCATACTCCGTGACAAGGATGGCCGTCTTAGCCAACAGTCCAATCAGCATGATGAGTCCCGTTTGCATATATACATTATTCTCAACACCGAACATCTTGGCGAACAAGAAACTACCCATCAATCCGAATGGAATGGAAAGCATTACCGCCAAAGGAACGAACAGACTTTCGTAGAGAGAACAAAGGATGATATAGATAAACAAGACACAGATAACGAAAATGATAACAAAGGATGTGCCCGAAGAAGCCTCCTCACGGGATGTACCTCCAAACTCATATCCGTATCCTGCAGGCAGCGTCTTCTTTGCCACTTCGCGCACTGCCTCGATAGCATCACCCGAACTGTATCCCTGGGCAGGTGTAGCATTCACCGATATGGTGCTGAAAAGATTAAATCGGCTCAGAATCTCAGGACCATAGGTTTTGGATAAAGTAACAAACTGTCCAACAGGTGCCATGCTTCCAGAAGAGGAACGCACGTACATATTATCCAGAGATTCCTTGTTCAATCTGTATTCTGGCTTTGCCTGTACCATCACACGATAAATCTTAGAGAAACGGTTTATGTTTGAAGCATAATTACCGCCCACATAACAAGACAAGACATCCAGCACATCCGATGGAGAAATACCAGCACGCTTGCAACGTGCCGCATCCACTTCCACAAGATATTGAGGGAAACGGGTATCAAATGTAGTTACTGCACTTTGAATTTCCGGACGTTTGTTCAATGCCGCAATGAACTCTTTGGTATGCGAATAGAGCGTACTGATGTCGCCACCTTTCTGATCCTGCACGTAGATTTCAAGACCATTGGTCATACCATAACCCATAATCATAGGTGGAGAAAAGACGAATACCTGCGCATTCTTGATATCAGTAGTCCGCGCCATCACTTCAGCCATAACGGCATCCTTGCTGTTCTCATCACCTTTGCGTTCATCCCAATCTTTGAGACGCACGATGAGCGTACCTCCCGCACTGCTTTGTCCGCTACCCATCATATTATAACCTCCGATGGTGGAATACAGGTATATCTGCGGAATTCCACTGATACGCTTCTCAACCTCCTTCATGATGCTTTTGGTTTCAGAAAGCGTACTACCTGGTGCAGTGGTAACAGAAACAAACAGTGTTCCCGTATCCTCATCCGGAACCAATCCGGTTTTGGTGGTCTTGACCAATACAGCCAACAAGATACAATTCACAGCGAGTGCTACTCCTACCAGCCATTTGCGGCGGAAGAAGAACTTCACACCCATTTTATACTTGTTGACCAGACGGCCGAAAGCAGTATCAAAAGCGATGTGGAAACGAGACGAGAAACTTATCTTTTTACCTTCTTCTGCCTGCATGTGGGGTGTCATGATGAGAGCACAGAGTGCCGGACAGGTAGTCAGGGCGTTCAATGCCGATATACCCACAGCTACAGCCATCGTCAAACCGAATTGCGTATAAAAGGTACCCGTAGTTCCACCCATAAAACTAACCGGAATAAACACAGCCATGAAGACCAGTGAAGTGGTAACGATGGCCGAAGTTATTCCCCCCATCGCATCCATTGTAGCCTTGTAAGGCGATTTATACCCCTCATCAAACTTCGCCTGCACAGCTTCCACCACCACGATGGAGTCATCAACCACCGTACCGATGACCAGAACCAAGGCAAAAAGAGTCAGCAGATTGATGCTGAATCCCGCCACATAGAGGAAAGCAAACGTACCCACCAGGGAAACCACGATACCTACTAAAGGAATAAACGTAGAACGCACACTCTGCAGGAAGACATAGACCACGATGATAACCAGGAGAATCGCCTCGATGAGCGTCTTGATGACATTCTTGACTGAAGCATCGAGGAACGATTTGATACTCATCATCGTATCCAGTTTCAGACCATCAGGCAAATCGGCTCGGATTTCATCCGCCATTTTATTGATTTCCTTTATGATTTCGTTGGCGTTGGATCCGGCAGTCTGCATCACCATAAACGTAGCTCCAGGATAGCCAGACACGCCACCGCTGAAATTATACGATGTGGTACCCAACTCTATATCTGCCACATCCTTCAAGCGTAAAGTATTGCCATCGTCTGCGGTTCGGACAACCAAATCTCCCAATTCCTCGCTGGTTTCATAGCGTCCCCGATATTTCAAGGTGTATTGGAATGTATTCTGAGAATCCTCACCAAGAGTACCGGTAGAAGCCTCTATATTCTGTTCGCCCAATATGGTAATGATATCCGATGGAACAAGCCCATACTGTGCCATCACATCAGGTTTCAACCAGATGCGCATAGCATAGTCGTTACCCATCACCATCACTTCTCCTACACCAGAAATACGCTGGATGCGAGGAACAACATTTATCTTGAGATAGTTGGCAAGGAATTTCTCATCATAGTCGCCTTTGGTACTATAAAGCGACATCAGCATCAGCTGGCTATTCTGTCTTTTCTGTGCAGTGACTCCTATCTTCGTCACTTCACTTGGAAGTGTACCCTGTGCCTTGGTCACACGGTTCTGTACGTTGACAGTGGCCATGTCTGGATCTGTACCCTGCTTGAAATAAACATTGATAGTGGCGCTACCGGTATTAGAGGCCGTGGAAGTCATGTACATCATATTTTCCACACCATTGATTTCTTCCTCCAGTGGCACGATAACCGCTTTCTGCACGGTTTCGGCACTTGCGCCCGTATAGGTGGCAGACACCTGTACGGTTGGAGGAGCAATATCCGGATATTGTTCCATCGGAAGATTCACGAGCCCGATGATTCCCAGCATCAGTATCAGTGCCGAAATACATGCCGCCAATATCGGACGATCTATAAACAGTTTCGCTTTCATATTATTTTCTCCTATCTTTTCGTGTAGCAGCTGGGGCAGATGCAGCTTGATTTACCGAAATGCCATTACTGAGCAATCCGGCTCCTTCTGCAATGATGACATCACCCATATTCAGACCTGATTCCACGATATACTCTTTTCCATCATTGACTTCAAACACCTTAACTTGGGTTGATTGGGTTTTACCATCTACAACCTTATAGACAAAGACCTTATCTTGCAATTCGTATGTAGCTGTCTGCGGAATGACCATACAGTTCTTTTTCGTATAAGGGAACTTTATATTTCCGGTACTACCGCTGCGCAGTATATTCTTGGAATTCGGAAATACAGCCCTCAGGGTCACAGAGCCTGTCGAGGTGTCTATCATACCACTGACGGCATCGATGTGGCCTTTTTCCTGATATTCACTTCCATCACTTAACAGAAGCTTAACTTCCGGCATGGTCTTCAAGGCATCAGTCAGCGAACCGTTCTGGCGCGAAAGTGCAAGTATCTGTTTTTCCGTCATAGAGAAATAGGCATACATCTCACTATTGTCTGAAACTGAAATCATAGGAGAGGACATGGAAGAACTGACCAAATCACCTACGCGATACGAACTCATTCCGGCTATGCCATCCACCGGACTTTTTATTACCGTATAGGAAAGATTATTACGAGCGTTTAACAGTTCTGCCTGAGCCTGCGCCAAAGTGGCGTTAGCCGAACGGAGCGAGTTGCGCGCCGTCTGCAGGTCAAACTGAGAAACCACATTCTCCTTAAAGAGTTCCTCCTTGCTGTCAACAGTCATCTTAGCCGTTGCAACACTCGCCTCCGCCACTTCTACATTCGCCTTCGCAGTTCTCAGAGCAGCTTTATAAGGAACCTGGTCGATGATGAACAAGGTCTGCCCCTTTTTCACGGCAGCACCCTCTTTTACTAAAACAGCAGTAATCAATCCTGAAATCTGAGGATAAACTCCCACATCCTGTTTACCTTGAATGGTAGCCGAGAAAGTGGAGTACAGCGTTCTGTCGGAAAGTGTCACTTTCTGCGTTTTGTAATCACTACCGGCAGTCTGGCTCTTTTGCTCCTTACAGGAAGCAACAAGGACCAAGATACATGTCAGTATCAAACTTCTAAACATTTTTTCTTTCATTTTCATAATGGTTTTCTACTATAACATTATTCTTTTTTTTCCTTACCGTTACCCATGAGATAGGGCAAGAAGAATATTGATTAAATCTTTTATATTTTTGGGTGCAAAGGTAGGGGTTTTCTTCGAAAGCTCTATTGTCTATGACATTCCAAGATTTGTCATATTAAAACCAAATGAAGAATAAATGAGCAAAAAATTGATTTTTTTAAACAGAATTAGTCAATAAGAAACCAATTTTTAATCAAAAACTTATAGAATCAAGTTCATAATATACCTTATTATTTCGTATTCAAAACCAGTTTTCTGGCTTTCATCTTATCCGAAGAAACCATCAGTTGTTTACCAATCACAAATGACTTGTTTATGGGTCCGTAAAAACATAATTTTGAAAAAAACAACTTTAACGTACCATTAAATGCCACTAAGAAAATAATTCTCCGTAATTTTGTATGGTCAATTCAAAAAAACGACGTATCTTTGCACTCACAAACAAAAATATAATGTCTATGCTGAACTTAACACATTACTTCCCGATAACCGACCCTACGTTGATCTTCTTCGTAGTGCTACTCATCGTTCTCTTTGCCCCTATCATTATGGGTAAACTGCGTATTCCACACATCATTGGCATGGTGTTGGCAGGAATCGTTGTCGGCAAGTATGGACTGAATATCCTGGAACGAGACTCCTCCTTTGAACTGTTTGGAAAGGTGGGCCTCTACTACATCATGTTCCTCGCAGCCTTGGAGATGGACATGGAAGGTATGAAGAAAAACAAGTCGCGACTACTCATCTATGGCTTGCTTACCTGCTTCATTCCGTTTACGCTGACCTATTTCATGAGCATCCACCTGCTCCACTACTCCACCAAGGCCTCGCTCCTCCTCAGCTGTATCATGGCTTCCAATACGCTGATAGCCTACCCGATAGTTTCGAGATACGGATTGCAGCAGAAACCGAGTGTCACGCTGAGTGTCGGGTCCAGTATGCTTTCGCTTCTGATAGCGTTGGTCATCTTAGCAGGTCTCGTTGCCTCATTTGGCGAGCATGACGGCGTACTCTTCTGGATATTCTTCGCCGCCAAGTTTGCAGCCTATTGCGGTTTTATGATATTCCTCATCCCCCGTCTTACCCGCTGGTTTCTGCGCCGCTACAGTGATGCCGTCATGCAGTTCATCTTCGTCATGGCGATGCTTTTCATGAGTGCAGCCTTATCCCAGATAGTAGGCATCGAGGGCGTGTTCGGAGCTTTCTTTGCCGGACTCATCCTCAACAGATACATTCCCCACGTATCTCCGCTCATGAACCGCTTGGAGTTCATCGGCAATGCCCTTTTCATCCCTTATTTCCTGATAGGAGTAGGCATGCTCATCAATGTCAACCTGCTCTTCCAGGGCGGTCATATCCTCTGGGTAATCTTCTGCATCGTCTTTTTCGGAACGTTAGGCAAAGCCATAGCAGCCTATGCAGCATGCCTCGGTTTCCGCCTTCCGCTTTCCTCAGGCCACATGATGTTTGGACTCACCTCAGCCCACGCAGCCGGCAGCATCGCCATGGTCATGGTCGGAATGAATATCCTCATCGGTCCCAACACTTATCTGGTGAATGATGACATGCTCAATGGTGTGGTCATCATGATCCTCTTTACCTGCATCATCTCCTCGCTCCTCACCGACTGGTCGTCCCAGAAGATTATCCTCCGAGACAAGGAATTGCCGGAAGCTGAAGACGAGAAGAAAGGCAATGACGAGAAGATTCTCATCCCTGTGAGATACCCAGAATATGCCGACAGCCTGATGGATTTGGCACTCTTAGTGAGAAATCAGAAACTGAACCGGGGACTGGTTTGTCTGAACGTGGTTTACGATGATAAGGACATGCGATACAACCAGGAACAGGGCAGACAACTGCTCGACCATTGCAGCCAATTAGCAGCAGCTACCGATGTGATGACCCAGACGCAGGTTCGTATTGCTGCCAACATCGCCAATGGCATCAAGCATGCTTTCAACGAGTTCCAATGCTCTGAGATTATCATCGGCATGCACATGCATCCGGAGCGTTCTCCGAAATTCTGGGGCGAATTCCATCAGAGTCTTTTCAATGGTTTGAGCCGACAGATTATCATGGCTCGCGTCATACAACCATTGAATACAATACGCAGAATCCAGGTAGCCGTGCCATCACGAGCAGAGTTTGAACCAGGCTTTTACCGTTGGCTTGAACGCCTCAGCCGAATGGCAGGAAATCTCGACTGCCGTATCCAGTTTCATGGTCGCACCGAAACCTTGGCGCTCATCAATGAGTACATACAGAACCGCCATCATGAAGTGCGTGCCGACTATGCCTTGATGAACCATTGGAACGAAATGCCACAGTTGGCAGCCCAGATTTCCAACGACCACATGTTGGTTGTGATTACTGCCCGCAAGGGAACAGTATCCTACAAGACAGCCCTGGAACGTCTGCCAGAGGAGATCACCCGCTTCTTCTCGGGCACCAATCTGATGATTATCTTCCCAGACCAGTATGGCGATTCATCCGGTGACCAACTTACCTTCGCTGAGCCACAGCACCAGGAGGAAATCAGTGCTTACGAGGCATTCAGTCAATGGATCAGAAAGAAAATGAGACG
>ERZ1023822.308-NODE-308-length-14652-cov-76.192094_pt1 | contig 14652 bp, 13 predicted proteins | sample MGYA00380379_ERZ1023822 | MGnify/ENA primary metagenome ERZ1023822 (study PRJEB33179, sample SAMN07448988) | human gut metagenome | biome: Human-gut; feature: Human associated habitat; material: Faeces | host: Homo sapiens | place: India: Bhopal | collected... | reverse complement strand
TTACAGGGCGACAGGGTTGCGTCCATAATAACCCAGGGCGATGCCCTGGGCTAGGAGCTTCTGCCCTTTCAGGGCGTGTGGAACATACTTGCGAAATTTCAGTTTATTAAATATTTGCGGAAACTTTTAGCGTGTATTTTTTGCAAAGGTATCTGTCGGGTACCTTTTATTTATTTACTTAATTTTTTTTGCTTATGATGAATTCAAAAATCAAAAAGGCAGAGGATGGCAAGAATGCCGGCTCTGCCAAAAAGAGTGTGCAGACTGGTAAGAAGGTGGCCGACAAGAAGAAAGCCAATAAGAAACAGGCTGCACAGGTGGCTGTTTTTGAAAATCCGGAGTTCGGAACGGTAAGAACCGCTACTGATGAGAAGGGCGAGCCTTGGTTCTGTGCAAAGGATTTGTGTGATGTGCTCGGGTATAAGAAAGCGTCAGAGGCTGTAAGACAGCACGTTAATTCTAGTGACACCGTAAAACGCAGTGTCACTAGAATTGTTAAAAACCGCTATGGCGTTTGCGAGGGAAAGCTGAAGATTGTTCAGATGAACTTCGTTAACGAGAGCGGATTCTATGCCCTGGTACTCGGTTCGAAACTGGCTACGGCGGTGAAGTTCAAGGATTGGGTTACCTCGGTGGTGCTGCCGCAGATTCGCAAGACGGGCGGTTATATCCCGGTGCATGAGGGGGAGAGCGAGGAGGAGACGATTCGCAATGCCGAGGAGATTCTCCGTGCCACCCTGAAGAAGAAGGAGAAACTGCTGGAGCAGCAGAGAAAGCTGCTCCAGGAGAGCAAGGTGATACTGGCTCATCAGAAGAAGCTCATCGGTGAGCAGGATGTGGAAATCCGAAGACTGAACGGCGTGGTGGATGAGCAGGTGGTGAATATCGCCCGAAAGGGTGAAAACATCATCCATCTGGAGCACCAGGTGGATGGGCTGATGCCGAAAGCGATCTACTCGGATAATGTCTTGGATTCCGTTTCCTGCTTCACTACGACTCAGGTGGCGAAGGAGCTGGGTATTACGGCGCAGGAGCTGAACCGTTCGCTCTGTGCCCTGCATATCCAGTACTACCAGAGTGGGCAGTATATGCTCTATGCGGAGTATGCGCACATGGGACTGGCGAAGAGCCGCACCCGATACAATGCCTTCCTGGATCCGAACTGCGATGGCAGAAAGGAGAAAATGGGCAAGGCGGTTACGCATACCTATCTCGTATGGACCGAGAAGGGCAGGCGGTTCATTCATGATCTGACCCACAGATTCTGGGAGCTTGCCGAACTGTATGAGGTGAAGAATTTGGGATAATCATTAAAAATGGAAATATGGCGATAAAGCAACAGGTAATGGCTTTAAATCCGGCACGCAAGGGCAATATGGGAAGGTTGAACTCTTCCCAGCCCCTGTATGTCTATGACACCCTGATAGCACAGCCGTGGCTGAAGGGTGTGATTGCGCAGATACGTGGGGAAAAGGCAATCCCCGGCGTAGATGCTGGTGATGAAAAGGCGGTGAAGAAGGCACGCGAGGGGCTGAAAAGACAGCTGCCTATCCGTGCCATTCATTATTCTAAGTTCAGGAATAATCACCGCTCCAGTGAGGATGCGGTGCCTGAAAGCTTCCTCTTCCAGACGACTATCGATGTGGATGATGTAGAGTATGTGGATGCTGCACTGGAGAAGGCTCGTGAGCTGAACTGCAGCAACACGATATGGAAGGGGAAACTGCTGCATCTGGAGTATTCGGCTAGAAAAAAGCTGCATATCGATATCCGTATGCCGATGGGTATGACCATCGAGGAGACGCAGAAGGCGTATTGCGAGGCGGCTGGGATTCCCTACGACAAGAGCTGCATCACGCCGGAGCGAATCATCTTTATCACGGATAAGGACTCGGAGATTTACCGCTCCAAGGAGTGGTATGGGGTTCTGCCGGATGAGGAGATTAAGGCTCGCAGAGAGGCTTTTTTGAAACGTGGGCTTACGATTGACGGTAAGGGGACGGCTCGCTATAGCTTGCTTGCCGGGGATTGCAAATCCCCGGAACGCCTGGCGGGAGACTTTCAGGGGCAAGTACCTAATGATAGTAATCATAAAGTTCAAAGTTCAAATCTTAAAGTTCAAAGTAATGACGATGTTCAAGACAATCGATTTCAGGGCACTGACAGCCATTCTGCTGTTCCTTCTGGCGCTGCTATTCAGCCTGCCCAACCTGGTAATAGCCATCGTGCTGATGATGATTATATCAGCCATACTGGAGGTTCTCAGAATGCTGATGCCAAGAATCTGATAGCCTTCGACCTCTTCCAGGATTCCGCAGGACTGAAGGGGATGAATATCGATACCGTCGGGTCAAGGCATTCCTCCCTGCTCGCTATTATGAGTGCCGGCGCTTCTCGTGTGATGAGTGAGGAGGAACTGATGAAGGTGGTGGCGATGAGAATGCCGAGCTATTATCAGGAGAATGACTGTCATCAATTAATCCATGACTTCTATTCGAAATATGGGGATAGCTCCAAGCCGTTTTCTAGGGATGTGATTCGGGTGAATGCCTTGGCGGAGCAGGCTGCTAAGAGCTCGCTTGCCGGGGATTACAAATCCCCGGAACGCCTGGCGGGGGCAAATCTCTATGTTCAAAGTAACGCCTGTGTTCAAAGTTCCGAAGACGAGGAATATCCAGCTCCGCCTCCGATGCCCAAGAAGCTGCCGAAACTGGTGGAGCTGCTGATATCCAAGACTCCGGAAATCTATCAGCCTGCCGTGGCTTGCGCCATTTTCCCTCCGCTGGCTACCCATCTCTGGAGAACGAAATTCAGATATATCGACAACGTGGAGCACGAAGCTACCCTGATGACCTGTCTGCTTGCAGGCACAGGCGCTGGTAAAAGTTGTGTACAGAAACCTATCGATTTCATCATGGAGGACATCCGTAAAAGAGATGCCGAAAACCTGAAGCGTGAGAAGGAATGGAAAGAGGAAATGATGCGTAAGGGTGCCAACAAGGATAAGCGCAAACGCCCTGAAAATCTGATTATCCAGGAGATTGATGCTGATATGACCAACCCTGCCTTCGTGATGCGTACCGCTGAAGCCAAGGAACATTTCCTTTATACTTCGCTGAACGAAATCGACCAGTTTGATGCGCTGAGAGGTATCGGCAATCAGCAGTTCCGTATCATGTGCCTCGCCTTTGACCCTAGTAACAAATTCGGACAGTCTCGCGTGGGAATCCAGAGCGTTACCGAGCGTGTCTGCGTCCGCTTCAACTGGAATGCATCCACCACCATCGACAAGGGACAGCGGTATTTCGCGAAGGTGCTGACGGATGGTCCGCTGAGCCGTATCAACTTCTGTACCATCCCGGAGCGGGAGATTGGCGAGGATATTCCCATCTATGGCACATACGATGATGAATTCAGAAATTCTCTGAAGCCCTACATCGAAAATCTCTGTATGGCGTCGGGATTAGTGGAATGCCAGGAGGCGTATGATCTTGCCGTGGTATTGAAGAATGAGAATGCCGAGTTTGCACGTACTTCGCAGAACCGCATCTTCGAGAATTTCTCGTTCCGTGCCAACGTCATCGCCTACCTCAAGGCGTGCGTGCTCTATGTTGCCAACGGCTACAGATGGGAGCCGGAGATGGATGACTTCATCCGCTGGAGCGAGCGTTACGACCTCTACTGCAAGATGCGTTTCTTCGGCGATATGATAGCCCGGGAGAACAGTGCCGGCGAGAAGAGTTCGAAGCGTGGACCGGAGAATCTGCTGCAGCTGTTGCCTGATATCTTCACCATGCCGCAGTTGGATGCCATCCGTATGGAGCATGGATTGAATGCGAAGGGTACCCGGAATGTGATCAAGCAGTGGATTTACCGTGGGTATATCGAGCGAATCTCTCCGCCCGGCGAGGATGGGAAAAGCGGTTACGGTTACAGTAGTTACAGTTTCAAGAAGCTGAAGTACCGCCACGACGGGCTGGTGCTTGAAGCTTGATTTTTAAATTAATTGAATATTTATGGAAATAGTATTGAAGCGTATAGCCAAGAAGAACGGCTATACCATTGGTCGCCTCTATATCCTGAAGGATGAGGAGGTAGAGAGAGTGGTTCACTCTTCATGGATGAACCCACAGTTGAAGCGTTGGTTCGAGCATAAGATAGATGCCGGCAAACTGACGCAGGAGTGTTATTTCTGCGATACCCTGGAGCCTACGTGGCGCAACCTGAAGGGCGTGGAACTCCAGCCCGAGGAGGTGAACGTGCGCCTGGGCAGGGTTTCGGGCAAGAAGGCGCAGAAGATGAAGGGCACTACGGCGATTCCCGAGGGTACCTATCCGTTGCTCATCACCAAGTCGCCCCGCTTCAAGGAGTGGCTGCCGTATCTGCAGGGTGTTCCTGATTTCGAGGGCATCCGCATCCATGCCGGCAACTACCCTGATGATACCCAGGGCTGCATCCTGGTGGGCGAGAACAAGGTGAAGGGCATGATGGTAAATTCCCGCATCTGGCTGCATCGCCTGATGAAATGCATCAGCGAAGCGAGAGAAAAGGATGAATCCGTCTGGATTACCATCATCTGATACTTACAAATATCATCAGGATTCTCGGTCTTTTTTATAATATTAAGACCGGGAATCCGTTATTATTATCGAAGATAAAAGTAATCAATAATAAAAAAAAAGAAAGAAAAGAAGAAACAATGCTCAAGATTGTAATGATCATGCTATGCGGAATAGGTACGGGGTACCTGCTCCGCAACAAGAAAATGAGTTTTATCGGCCGTGTCATCACGGCGCTTATCTGGGTACTCCTCTTCCTGCTCGGCATCGAGGTGGGAGCGAACCCTCGTATTATCAATGGTCTTCAGACCCTGGGACTCGAAGCCATCGTGCTTACGATAGCCGGAAGTCTGGGTAGTGCAATCTTTGCGTGGGCATTGTGGAGATATGTCTGCAGAAAGGAGGCTGGAAATGAAAGGTAGTCTGATTATCGTAGGCTTCTTCGTGCTGGGCATCATCGTGGGAGTGTGGGATGTGATTCCTGCCAGTTTCCTGGCGAGCGACGTGAGCTATTATGCCCTCTGCTGCCTGATGTTTTGCGTGGGTATCAGCATCGGTTGCGATACCTCTATCCTGAAGAGTTTCAGAAAGGTGAATCCCCGATTGATGATGCTGCCGGTGATGACCATCCTGGGAACCCTTGCCGGATGCGCGGCTGCCTCCCTGATACTGGGACACCGTCAGCTCTCCGACTGTCTCGCCATCGGTTCGGGCTTCGGATACTACTCATTGTCGAGCATCTTCATCACGCAGTATCGGGGTGCCGAGCTGGGAACCATCGCCCTGCTTGCCAACATCTTCCGTGAGATTCTCACCCTTCTTGGTGCGCCTCTGCTGGCGAAGTATTTCGGCAAGCTGGCGCCTATCAGCGTGGGTGGAGCCACCACGATGGATACCACGTTGCCTATCATCACCCGCTATTCGGGCGAGAGCTTCATCATCGTTTCCATCTTCCACGGCTTCTGCGTAGATTTCTCCGTACCGTTCCTGGTTACCTTCTTCTGTTCGCTCTAACGGCTTCCTTGCCGCTAGAGCTTTCTTGCGTGATTAGAATCCATCCAGCTCGATGTATTCATCATCGGCTTCAGATTCTGGTGTATTCGAGTCATCGAAGTAAATGCCGGTATCGGTATCTTCTGCGGGCTGGCCCTCGATATCGATTCCATTGTCTTCAGGATTCTTCTTCTGAGAATCATTTTCTTCCTTCAGAGCATCTTCCTCCTTCTGGGAATCCTTATCCACTACGATTTCCGTTGGCTCCATCAGCAGGCGCATCTTGCTGATCTTCAGCGGTGCAAAGTGGCGGGTATAGAACTTGTCGTAATCATCATACGAGAGATTTCTGCCCAAAAGCTCGAGGTTCGGCTCGCTGATCACGTAGCTTCTCGCCTTGGAAATCAGACGGAGGATGCCGGCTTGCTGATGCAGCTCGTTGGCATACTGGCGCGCCTCGTCGTAGTTCTGGAAACCGCTTACCTGCAGGCGATGCAACCCCTGGAGGTCTTCGATGCTGATGTCGAAATTGCGCGCCATATAGGTGGTGAAGTTATATTTGGCTACCTCGAAGAGCAGCTGGTTCTCGTTGACGGAATCTGGACTGTAGGCGAGCAGGAAGACAAAACGGTCGTTGCGGTCGGCTGAGAATCCTTTCTGCCGGGTGGAGTCCTGGGAGCTGAGCACATCGCTGCGTTTCGCCCAGACATTACTCAGGTCGAACTTTCCGCCGTAGAGTCGTCTTCCGGCATTCACGCCGTTTACGATCATTCCCGCCATCTCGCTCAACCGGCTGTTGGGATATTGCGCTATCACCTGGTTCATCTTTTCCAGGCATTCGGAAACCTTGCCCTCGTTGAGCTGGGTCATACCGCTGATGAAGAGGAACTTGTCGCGGTTGGCGCCAGTAGGGAACCGCTTGTCTGATATTTCCGAGTTGTGCATCACCACCTCGTACTTGCCCTCTTTGAATGCCTGGTAGGTGAGGGTGTAGATGGAATCTTCGATGTGTACACCCATCCTCGCATTCTCCAGATAGTAAGGGTCGGAGAGGAGGGCTGTGAACTGGCTTTCTGGGTAATCCTTCTTTAATTTATCGACATAACTGTTCGCCATCTGAGTCTGCTTCTTTCGGGAATAAAGCAGATACAGATGGTAATAGGCTTCGTCGAGATGCTTGAAATCAGGGTAGTTGTCCACCAGCCGGAGCAGCATCTTCTCGCTCAGTGCCAGGTTGTCGAGCCGGTCCTTGAAGATGATTCCGGCATGGTATAAGCCATTCGCCAGGAGCTGGTTGCTCGCTGACATCTGCTCTGGGGTGAACGGAATCTGAGCCAGATAATAAGCCCGCTGATGAGGGTCGAGGCTGGCGCTATCGGCAGATGGTTTGCCGGATTCTTCCTGGGATAAAGAATGGGATAGAGAATCTCGTGATGCATCAGGCTGAAGCTTGGAATCTTGATCAGAATCTTGACTTTGAGCAGAATTTGTTCCTTGCTCGGAATCAGTTCCCTGAGCGATATCGGTATCCTGTGCAGAAGCCACAACTGTTTTGTTGATTCGCTGCCAGTTGTCGAGGTTCTTTCGCTTGCCCCAGAGTTTCTCGAAGAGCGCCTTACCCTGGCTCACGGCTACAGGGGAATAGAAATACCAGGTATTGGTGTTCCCGAATCCGTTTCCGGAATCATTTCCGAATCCATTTCCTGATGCATTCCCGAATCTGTTTCCGGAATCATTCCCGGAAACATTCCCATCAACTCCTCCTTCATATTCCGAATTCTTCTCTGCACCGTCTTCCCATCTCTTTCTTTCTTCCTCTTTCTCCTTTCTTTTCAGGGCAGCTATCACACGGTCGATGGCTGCATTTCTGTCTCTCTCGTCCATTTTGGCAAGAGACTGCAGGGAATCCTGGAGGGCGATGGCATCGGTATAAGGCACCAGCTCGTCCAGCACCTTGGAGCGATGAGCCAGTTGCGGATAATCCTTTCTGTCCTGATCGAGCAAGCCGATTGCTTCGCCATAGCAGCGCTTGGCATCAGCATATCGTCCGGTTTCCCAATACAGATTGCCCAGACGCAGTAGGAGTACACCCTTCTCTATACCGTTTCGGGTAGCCTTCCGGTTGCCTTTTTCATAAGCATAGATGGCACGCAGGGTATCTTTCTGGGCCAGGTGGATGTTGCCGATGGCATAATATACCTGGTCCTGATATTCCTTGTTCTTATCCGATGCCGCCATGCGCTTGAGTCGGCTGATCATCTTCCTGCTGTTGCCCGAAGCCAAGACCTCGGTGATGGCGATGCGGGCATTAAACTCCAGTTCGTAGGGCGGATTGAGCCGGATGACGTGGCGGAAAGCCTGATAAGCCTCCTGCTGGTTGCCGATGGAAGCCTGCAACTGTCCCATCAGATACCACTGGCGGGCTTTCTGCTTGTGTCGCATCTCATGGCTTATCACCTTCCTGAGATAGGGAATCGCCTTCCGGGCATCCCCCGTGTGGATATAGTAATCGGCGAAGGCATAATCCCATTCCTTCTGGGCACGCCAGTGGATGGAATCGCGCTGTATGTTTCGGATCACATCTTCTGCATCGTAGGTCCATCCCTGCTCGATATAGCATTTGGCAAGCCAGGCGCGCGCCTTGCCGTAGATGGCAGGCTGGGTGGAGTAAAGGCGGCTCATATAGGCGAAGGTGGCAGCGGCCCCCTCGAAATCCCCCTTCTGGAATTGCGATCGGCCCATCAGCATCCACGCTTTCCATAAAAACGGATTGTATTCCCTGCGACTGAGCCATTCGATATCTTTCGCCGTCTTTCTCTTCCCGGGTTCCCATACAGGGCGGCGCTTGATGCTGTGCTGATGGATGGCTTTCTCGCATTTCTCGATGGCACGGTCGAAGTTGGCTTTGCCCAGATCGCGGCTGTTCCTGTTGCCTACGGTATAGAGCGGAATCTGCTCCGTAAAGTTGTCCCGGTTGCCTTCTTCCTTCTCCAGCGCCCCGTCGATATAAGCCACGGTACCATTATAATAGGTATTGTATCGGGCATTAAAGGCATGCCACCACCTGCTCTGCGCCGTATTCTTCTGCGTAGAGCATCCCGTAAGGATCGCTGCAATCACAGCGAGTCCTATCAGAAAAAGGAGCTGGATGGGGCTTTTGCCTTTCATGCTTTCTATTGTTTATCTGGCATCTTTCTCCTGATGCCCAGGACGATTTTGGCGAGTGCGAATACCACAATGCTGATGAAGATGATGGTGGCACCTGATGGCACGTTGAGTAGATAACTGATGTAGAGACCGGCGATGCAGTCTATCCATCCCAGGATGATGCTTGCCCATATCATCTGCCTGTAGTTGTAGGTGAAGAGGTTGGCGGTCATCTGCGGAATGGTGAGCAGACTGATGGCGAGCACGATGCCCACCATCTTCAGTGTAGCCACGATGGTCATGGCGATGAGCGTCATCATCAGGTATTCGATGGCTGTAACCGGCAGGTGCTGCGAACGGGCGAAGGTACTGTCGAATGCGATGTTCTGGATAGGGCGCAGGAGAAAGGTGAAGAGGAGGGCTACGATGAGGGCGAGTCCGCCCAGCAGCCACAGGTCTGCGCTGTCGATGGCAAGGATGCTTCCGAAGAGGAAGGAGGGCAGGTCGGGCATGAATCCTGGAGTCAGGAAACAGCAGATGATGCCCACGCTCATTCCCAGGGTCCAGAACATGGCGATGGCGGAATCCTTTCGCACATCTTTCTTGCGTGATATCCATTGCACTCCGAAGGCGCTGAGGATGGCGAAAACCATGGCGGAGAGTATCGGATTGATTCCTGTAAACACGCCGATGCCGATGCCTCCGAAAGAGGCATGGGTGATGCCGCCGCTGATGAATACCAATCGGCGGGTAACGATGTAGGTTCCGATAAAGCCGCACAGGATGCTTGCCAGAAAGGCGCCTATCAGTGCGTTTTGGAAAAATGTATATTGTAGTATATCCATGCGTTTACTTTGAACTTTGAGCTGCAAATTTCTAGCTTAAAAAGCCGATGACTTCATCCTTCAGTTGGTTGGGCAGGTTGATGCCTCTCAGTATCAGGCTTCTGTTCCATCCTGCCACTTCTTCCGGCTGCATGGTATAGAGCACTTCCGAAAATTCCTCAACCTCCTCATCGGTATAGGCGTCGGCATCCCGACCGGCAAAGCGGTCGAGATCCTCATCATCGTAATATTCTATTTCTTTGGTGGCGGCTTCCATCATGCACTCCTGCTCGCACTTCGAGTTCTCACCGTTGCAGGTGTTGCACGATACGCCTTCCTGCAGAGGCTCCTCGTCCTCTCCCCTGCGGTGGGATACGATTCCGAATATGGCGCTGATCAGGCCTAATGCCACCAGGGCTAAAACTAAATATAGCATAAACAATTAACTATCAACTATTAACTTTCAACTATCTCAAACCCTACTTTCTTCAGGTCTTCCCAATAATGAGGATAGGATTTGCTCACTACCTCCGGATTATTGATCTCGATCTGAGGGAACTTGAAGGCGAGAGGGGCGAATGCCATCGCCATACGGTGATCCTCGTAGGTATCGATTGGAGCAAATGAAGGATCGCAGGTTTCGCCATCCCAATACAGGGTGTTGTCGTTTTCATCGTGGATGACATAGCCCACCTTCTTCAACTCTGTCTTCAGTGCCTCGATGCGGTCGGTCTCCTTGATCTTCAAGCTGGCAAGACCCGTGAACCTGAACTTCACACCCAAGGCACAGCAGGCTACCACGATGGTCTGAGCCAAATCTGGTGAACCGGAGAAATCGTAATCGAATTTCGGCAGAAGACAGCGGTTCGCCTTCAGCATGACATTCGAAAGATGGTCATGGTTCTCAAATTCGCTCTTCACTCCCAGCAGACTGAAGATGTATTTCACCACGGAATCTCCCTGCTTCGAGCAGTCCATCAAGCCTTCGAGCTGGATTCTGGAGTCGATGTTGCCATTCAGTGCCATCATCTCATACCAGTAGGAAGAAGCACTCCAGTCGTTCTCTATCATATAAGATGTCTCCTTGTAAGGCTGTGGCTTCACGGTGATGGTGTCCATATCCGTCCAGTCGGCATCGGCACCATATTCCTTCATCGTCCAGAGCGTAAGGTCGATGTAAGGGCGGGATGCAATCTCTCCTGTCAACTTCAGTTCCAGTCCGTTCTTCAGAATCGGACCGATCATCAGAAGCGCCGAGATGTATTGCGAACTGATATTGCCCACTACCTCCAGGTGCCCGCCTTCCAGCGCCTTGCCTCGGATGTGGAGTGGGGGATAACCTTCCTTCTTCTCGTAAGTGATGTCGGCGCCCAGATAGCGCAGGGCATCTACGAGGATGCCGATAGGACGGTTCTGCATGCGCTCGGTGCCGGTGATGGTATGTTCGCCGGGGGTGGCAGAGAGATAGGCGGTCATGAAACGCATGGCTGTGCCGGCGGCCTTGATGTTGATGACCTCTGGCATATTCTGAAGGGCTGCAACGATTACTTCCGTATCATCGCAGTCGCTCAAGTTGTCGGGTTGGATATGGCTTCCAGCCATCGCACTGATTACGAGAGCTCGGTTGCTGATACTCTTGGATGCTGGCAAGTTGATACTTGCGTTCAGTTGGCTTGGTGCCTTGATGGTATATTTTATCATACGCGTACCTTATATTATATATATTTTAGTGCAAAAGTACAAAATAAAAAGTATATACGCTAGTTTTCTGGCGAAAAGTTTTCAAAATATCTCAAAAAAAAGCATGGGGTGCCGTGCTCTGTTTCTATCACTTGCTGTCAATATGTAAACGAGATAGGGGTATTATGGGGGTATATTGAGATATGCCTATTTCAAAGTGTAAAAAACGACCCCCTAAAATGTCAAATTGTAATTTTGTGTGCGTTTTCTTTCAAAAAGTAAAACCGACCCCAAAAATAAGATAAAATAGCGTTAAGGAATGATACAACTTACCGGAATTTGTAGTACCTTTGCATCAGAAAAAAGAAACAACAAACAATAAGTAACAATCTAAAAATAAAGAATATGAAACGAATTATATTATTCTCATTGATGGCTCTCATGACCGTAGCTACTTTCGGTCGCAAGCGCGTAGAGAATGCAACAGTAGTAGCAGACACTATTTTCTATGCAGAAAATATGAGTAATGTGGCTAGTGCAGATCAGGCTAGTTATTACAGATTGCTGATGACTACCGGCGCTGGCATCAATAAGAAGGATGTGTTCCAGGACTTCTATATGAACGGTAATCTTCGTGCCGAGGGTGGCTACAGCTTCATCGATCTCGGTAACGACCGCAATACGATCTTCAATGGTGAGGTTACCACTTACTACAAGAATGGTAAGGAGAAGTGGCACGGAAAGTATGTTAATGGCAAGCGTGAGGGATACTTCACTCTCCAGCTCCGTGAAGGTGGCGTGGCTGTTGTTCAGTTCAAGAATGGCAAGTCTATCCACAATTATTTCATGATAACATACAAGGATGGTACCACTGAGAAGAGAAATCTCTCTGAGATTCAGTCTTTGATGTAGAAGATCTCTAGAATAGAAGATCACTAGAATTGAAAATCTCTCTTAAATTAATAGAAAAATCTCTCTTATATAAATTAAAATTTTATGTTGATATGACCAATATGGGGATGGCTTCCGGGAGGAAGGTACATCCCCTTTATTTTTCTGATATATGCATAACTGAAAAAAGGTCTGGCGATGATATTCGCCAGACCTTTTTACAATATTTAGAGTGTCAGGTCAACCTCTACCGGGCAGTGGTCGCTGCCCATGATGTCGGTATGGATCTTGGCTTCTGTAATCTGTTCTCTCAAGCGGTCGGATACCAGGAAGTAGTCGATACGCCAGCCGGCATTCTTCTCGCGTGCCTTGAACCGGTATGACCACCACGAATAGGTAACCTCATCGGGATGCAGATAGCGGAAGGTATCTGTAAAGCCGTCGTTCAGAAGCTCGGTCATCTTCTCGCGCTCCTCGTCGGTAAAACCGGCATTGCGACGGTTGGTCTTCGGATTCTTGATATCTATCTCCTGATGTGCCACGTTCAGGTCGCCGCAGACCACCACAGCCTTCTTGGCATCCAAAGCCTTCAGGAACTTGTGGAAATCATCTTCCCAGGTCATACGGTAATCCAGTCGCTTCAACTCGGTCTGGGAGTTCGGGGTATAGCAGGTTACGAGATAGAAGTTGTCATACTCCAGGGTGATGACTCTTCCTTCGTGGTCGTGCTCCTCCACGCCCATACCGTAGCTCACGCTCAGTGGCTGGTGGCGGGTATAGATGGCTGTGCCCGAATATCCCTTCTTCTCGGCATAGTTCCAGTAGCTTTCGTAGCCCTCGAACTTCAGGTCGAGCTGACCTTCCTGCATCTTGGTTTCCTGCAGGCAGAAGAAGTCGGCATCGAGCGCCTTGAACTGGCTCTCGAAGTCCTTGCCCACGCAAGCACGCAGGCCATTCACGTTCCAGGATATAAACTTCATATTACTTTGAACTTATTTAGATTCTCTTGCTCTCACCTCTGAGCAGGCTCATGAACTCCTGACGGGTGTTCAGTGAATTGAATACGCCGCTGTAATCGCTGGTAGTAGTGATGGAGTTCTGCTTCTCCACGCCACGCATCTGCATGCACATGTGCTTAGCTTCTATCACCACCATTACACCCTGAGGATTCAAGGTCTCCTGGATGCAGTCCTTGATCTGCTGGGTAAGGCGCTCCTGCACCTGAAGGCGGTGGCTGAAGATATCTACCACGCGGGCAATCTTGCTCAGTCCGGTAATCTTGCCGTTAGGGATGTAAGCCACGTGTACCTTGCCATAGAAAGGCAGCATGTGATGCTCGCAGAGAGAGAAGAAATCAATGTCCTTCACGATGACCATCTGGTCGTATTTCTCCTCAAAGAGGGCATCGGTCAACACCTTGTGGGCATCCTGATAGTAGCCGCGGGTCAATACCTGCATCGCCTTGGCTACGCGCATAGGAGTCTTGACAAGTCCTTCGCGCTCTGTGTCTTCACCCAGGAGCTTCAATACTTCCTTATAGTGTCCTGCGAGTTCATCCAATCCCTCGCGAAATTCTGTTTCTGGATTCATATCTTATTTACTTTGAATTTTGAACTTTATGAATAGTAAGACTGTTGAATTCTTCACTCTTCACTTTAATACTGTACTGTAATCTGTCCCTTTACCAGGCATGCCTGTCTGTATCCCAGGGCTCTCACCTTGGCAAGCACCTTCTTAGCCTCGCCCAGTTCGCGGAAGTTGCCCATGCGGCAAATCCATCTTGGTGAGTAGAAGTGTACATATACAGGCTGGTCTGGGAACTTCATCTTGATGTTGTTGCCCGTCTGTTCAGCCTTCAGTCGGTCGTTGCGTGAGTTTCCTCCGGCAAAGATCTGTACTCTATATCCTGTAACCTTATAGCTTCTGCGCATTACCTTCTTGCGCATGTCCACTACAGGCATCTCGGTTTCTTCCTGATGTGTCTCAGCCTTCTGTGCATTGTTTCCATGCTGTTTCTCCTTGGCAGTTTCGTGCTGTGGCTCGGCCTTCTTGAGCGAGTCTGGAGTCTGCTTGTGAGAGTCCGGAGTCTGCTTGTGCTGGGCAGCTGGAGTTACTTCTTTATGCTGAGTATCTGTTGGTTTCTTCTGTGGTTGTGGGGTAGTCTTAGTCTTATCGTCCTGTGGATTCACCTGATTCGTATGGGTTGGAACCTGTTTTCCGTTCACCAATTCGTCGATAGCCTTGCTTTGGTGTACGGTCACGACACCCTGTCCTGGATTCTTCTGCTTGAGATGATCCAAGTAAGTCTGCGCATTCATCTGGATAGATGAGCAGAGGATGAAAATCAATAATGTGACGAATTGTTTCATGACTATACCTTATTTAATATATATATACCTTTTATTAATATATAATGTGTCAGCAATCTGTTTCTGTCATCCTATTAAGATAGGGAAAGGGATGCCCCCAGGAAAGAAGGCATCCCCTTTGGTAAATATCCTTGTGAGATTACTTCTTCCAAGCGTCGATGATACCCTTGAAATCAGCAGCCTTCAAAG
>ERZ1023822.307-NODE-307-length-14664-cov-33.357314_pt1 | contig 14664 bp, 10 predicted proteins | sample MGYA00380379_ERZ1023822 | MGnify/ENA primary metagenome ERZ1023822 (study PRJEB33179, sample SAMN07448988) | human gut metagenome | biome: Human-gut; feature: Human associated habitat; material: Faeces | host: Homo sapiens | place: India: Bhopal | collected... | reverse complement strand
TCCTTCTTGCGTGTACACGTCCTCTCATTACTGAATTATCAGATAAATTGAGGCAAAAGCACCCACTTCTGCCTACAATGATTCTGCAAATGTAGTTGACACCACCGCTTCTAATAAGGACAATGTGGATTTGACGTCTGTTGCAGGAACGTATGAGGGAACTCTCCCGGCAGCAGATTGCCCGGGTATAAAATAAGGTTAAGAATGCCAACAGCATCATTATGACAGATTCTATGGGTGTAGAACCTGAAGGTGAGACTGCAAAATTGTATGTACTGAAAAAGAAATAGTACAAGGAATCAAAAAAAACGTGGACAGACATTAAGTCTATTCACGTTTTTTCAAAGATGTATTCAGAGCCTTATAACTTACTATGACTGATTGAACATAAAGCATTTATTTTCAATGCTCTTTGATATTTAATGATGTTATAGATTGCGGTCTCACTCTGATTTCTCAGAGTGAGACTTTTTGTTATCTTACAGGACGAATCACGAATTTGAATGCATAGTCCTGATAAGGAAGCATATATTTCTCAATAGGTAATGCGCCCCATGTATTGATACATCCCAATCCCATCTGTCTCTGACTAATGTGTACAGAGGTAAAGTCTCGTGGTACAAGGTCTCCAGAATGTTCTTGGTTCTTTACCGGTCCGCGGTAAAGATCTGAAGTCAGATAGTTCAGGCTTGAACACTCCATTGGCTCATTGGAGAAAAACTCCAGACCTTTATTGTCTTTTGTCAGAACCTTCCAATATCTTACCTGCGTCTTGTTGCCAGACTCCTGTGGACGGACGTATGGATAATACTGATCCTTTACCAACTGGGTAAAAATGCCCAATCTGTCGGAATTGTTACGGTCTGCATAATTCTCGTTAGGACCCTTTCCGTAGAATTCAACTCTATCAAACTCCTTAGGCATCTGCAATTCCATTCCATAGCGCAGAAGATTTGGCTTGTTCTCCGCATCAGGATTTACCTTCAGATCTTGTTCAACAGTCAGTTCTCCATTATTATTCAATGTATAGGTAAGAGTCAGTGTTGACTCTGTTTCTTTGAGATACAACTCGGCAACAACAGAACCATTCTCCTTACGGGTAAAATTCTTCAGTTCCATACTTGGCTTATTCCATGCTGCACTTAATGTAGGCATATGTGAACCAAAATCGTTGTCTGTGCATGCTCTCCAGAAGTCTGGAGTCAAATCAAATCCTCTTACAAGCATAGGTGTTTTGTCAACATCCAAATAAGAAACAAGTCCTGTTGCCTTACTGATGGTAACATCCACACCATTGGCTGAAAGAACGAGATACTTGGCATGATCTACAGCCTTGACTTTGGCTGTTTCAGAGGAATTCAATACTGGGAACTTATAGTCGCTAATCACAAACTGCTGGTGAGCGATTTCTTCATCCTTACTAAGAAGAAGCGAATCACTGTTCAATTTGTACGAAAGAGTCAGTGTCTTTTCCTTTCCTCTGTACTTCTTGTCTGCAACTATCTTTGCATATCCAGGAATTGCAATGGTCTTGCTTGTCTGAGGAAGAATATTGTATTTGCCAAGGTTGATTAAACCGTTTGCTATACTTTTTCCCTCAACCTCTATTGAATATACGAGATTTACGTTATTCAATGGAACAAAGAAGTTCTCGTTGAATACAGAGACTGTACCCTTGACCTTGTTCTCAAGTTTGCTCCAGATGTTCTGATGGAAGTATTTCACTTCGTAAGCATGAGGATTTGGTCTTCTGTCCGGACTAACCAAGCCATTGTTGTTGAAGTTCTCGTCAGACATAGGGAAACGACCATAATCACCGCCATAGGCATAGATCTGATTACCAGTTATCTTGCTCTTGTCGCGCAGACCCTGATCTACAAAATCCCAAATAAAACCACCCTGATACTGAGGATACTGACGGACCAAATCCCAATACTGCTTGAATCCACCCATAGAATTACCCATGGCATGGGCATACTCCTGCTGAAGAAGAGGTTTGTCACAATAGTCCTTTTCCAGATATGCTCTACAACTGTCGTAATCAGCATACATAGGACAGAAGATGTCAGTCTTGCCAGCCTTCAGACCAGCCAACTCGTATGACTCAACAGGACGGGTTTCATCATGATTGCCTGTTGAACATGCCATTTCGTATTGTACTGGACGAGAACTATCATATGCCTTCACCCAATCGTAGGCATCCTCCATGTTCTTACCATAACCTGCTTCATTACCAAGACTCCACATAATGATACAAGGATGGTTTTTGAGAACCTTCACATTGTGCATGTTACGCTCAATGTGTGTCTTGTTAACAACTCATTTTTAGCCAGAGTCTCTTTACCAAATCCCATTCCGTGGCTTTCCAAATTTGCCTCAGCCATAACATAAATACCATATTCATCACACAAATCATACCAGCGTGGGTCATTTGGATAGTGGCTGGTGCGTATAGCATTGATGTTTAATTGCTTGGCAACCTTTATGTCACGAATCATGTTCTCAACACTGACAACATATCCTCCATCAGGATCTATCTCATGACGGTTCACACCCTTGATAAGAACAGGCTGTCCATTTACCAAGAGCTGTTTTCCCTTGATCTCGATCTTTCTAAAACCGACATTTTGGCGAATGACTTCCAATACTTTATCTCCATCCATCAGTGTCGCTCTGAGTGTGTACAAATTCGGTGTTTCCGCTGTCCATTTGGCTACATTCTGAATGGTTGACTCTACTGTTGAACTGCCACCCTGTAACTGTTGCTTTCTTTCAAAAACCGTATTGCCAGTTTTCTTGTCTATCAATTCTACCAGAACATTCTTTCCATCACATGATTCTGTAGAAAAATGAATGGCAAAGATACCGTCTTTATAATTATCGGACAAGGAAGAGGTTACGTTCAAGTCCTTGATATGTGACTTCGGCTGAGCATAGATATAGTTCTCTCTGGCAATACCGCGAAGTCTCCAATAGTCCTGATCCTCAAAATAAGAGCCATCGCACCATCTCATCAGCTGCATGGCTATCAGATTCTCTTTTCCTGGTTCTACATATTTAGTGATGTCAAATTCCGCAGCAACCTTATTGTCTTCAGCATAGCCAACAAACTTTCCATTTACATATAGGTTGATATTGCTGGAAAATTCGCCGATGTGCAGTATTATATTGTCACCATTCCAATTCTCAGGAATTACTATCTTACGTCGGTAAGATCCGACATAGTTGCCAAGATCCTGCACATAAGGAGGATTTGATTTCCATTCATTTTCCCACTCATATTTTATGTTGGTATAGACTGGCACGCTATAGCCATTCAACTCCCAACATCCAGGAATTGGCATCTTACCCCAATTAGAATCATCAAGATTGAGAGAATAGAAATCTAAAGGACGCTCATTGGCATTCTGCACCCAATTGAATTTCCAATTTCCTTCAATAGACAAGAATCTCTTTGAAAGCGTCTTATCATTTCTGTCAGACAGTTCCTTATTCTCATAGCCGAAGAAATCAGAAACAGGCTCGTTACGATTGATGTTGTTCACCAAAGGGTCATTCCATGGTTCTGTCTTCTGGGCATATATATTACCTGACAAAGCCATAAAAAGTGCCATAAAATTGCATAATTTATTCATAATCAATAGGTATTTATAATTTTATACTTGCTCCAAACTCAACAGTGAAAGGACGAAGATAGCGTCCGGACATTACGTAGCCATTGAATCGCTTGGCTTCTTCCGGACCAATAAGCTCTGAGCCGGATATTGTACCGCTGGCACCTTTTTGGTTCAGGAAGTTGACTACACCAAGGTTGAATGATAATTTGTTGGTAGCATTCCATTTCACACCTGCGAAAGTTTCCCAATGGCCGTTAAACCAAAGGGCATTTGAAAGGTTAGCATACGTTTTTCCAAAATATCTGAAACTGCCCCATACAGTCATCTTATCCTTGTAAAAGGTATAACTTGGGTCAAGTTCAATCAGTATCTGTGGTATTTCCTTGACGATGTTACCAGTGGCGTTTAAGTCTGCGGTCTCACCATCATCAAACTTTACTGTCACAGAATAGTCCTTGTATGTTGGTTTCTGATAAGTAAAGAGGGCATGAAGATGCGCACCCTTGAAAGGGTCAAGTTCCACATTGGTTGTCCATCCAACAGTCTGAATGCTATAATTTAATGATGTTGTCTTTGAAATACTAGTGCCAGGTTTGGTTATATCCTGCTGGTCTGTATTGTTCGTCTTCTGAATCCAGGTTATCATTGATGTAACATCAATCCACTTATTGCGATAGTATATACCGCCACGGAGCAATGGAATGCGGAGACGCAGGTCCTGTGGTCCCATATTGGCATAATCTGTCATGCGAGGAGAGCGTTCCATTTGAGTGAAGTCAGCGGTGAGTCCCATACCTTTATAAAAGGACCATGTAGCCGAAACTGTAAATGCATAATTGAGCTTATTCTTTGTTCTGTGCTGTGGAGTAATGGTTACACCGTCTGCATTGGTTGCACCGACATACATGTCTGCAAATCGTGCATAAGGCAACTGGTCTACAGACATACGACACCACTCTAAGCGTGCGCCATAGAAGAAACGAAGGCTTTCAATAGGACGCCATTCGTCTGTGAAATATCCTGCTAACTTGTTCTCATTACCGATAGCATAGTCTGTAGATATCTCATTGAACCCATAATAAGTTGTTCTTGCAGTCGGGTCTGAAACCGTGGAATGTGACAGAAACTCTGGATACTCATTTACAGTGGCATCCCATTGTGTTGACGCAGACCAGTAGTTTAAGTCAAAGTTCCACTCGTTGAGACCTATTTTAAGATTATGCTGGCCATAGTTTCTCATCACCTCAGAGGTGAGAAGGAATGATTTTGCCTTTGCAGTATGAAACCAGATTCTTCGACCATCCATCATACCTGTATAAAGCTTTCCATTCTTGTCATAATACGTATTCGTATTACCCTCAACCTTTCCATCTTTGACATTCATGATGGAACTGCCGCCAAAGTCGGCATAGTTAGCATCAGCCCAGGTATATTTAGCCTTTGTATCCAAGTTCCATGCATTACCTAAATCCCATTTGAATAATACAGCAAATTCGTGAGATTTGTTTTTGTTCCAATCATTGATAGTAGTGTTTTTCACTTCACCTGTCTTCATATCACGGTACATGAAGTTCTGAGAAGCTGGAACGTATGAAGATGTACCCAATTTAAAGCCATCCAATTCTGTCACATCACCATTAGTGTGATAGATAAATGGTGCAAAACAGGTTACGGTACCCATACGCTGACTGTTTGAGAACTTGTAGAGGAAAGACAACTGTCCTCTGTTTCCCCAATGCTTTGTCAGGGCACCCTTATAAATCTGGGTACGGTCATTATAGTTGGTAAACTTCAAGTCAAAGGTTCCCGGATCAAAGTTCTGATACATATTCAAGGCATAAGTCCAGCCTTTAGCCAGAGGTCCTGAAACGTTCAAATCAAACTGATGCATACCATAATGGTTGCCTTTGTAATTCAAAATACCCTTGAACGTATTACTGCCTAAGTCGCTGAAACTGTTTACTGAATAAGCGATGTTTCCTGTAGCTATGGCTGATTCCTGCGGGTTCATCAATCCTACTTCAGCCAAGCTTCCGTCACTTCTCCAATGAGCAGATAGAGGATGGATGTAAGAAGAATAAACGACAGGTAATCCGTTCTCGTACACATTTACATCTTCACTTGGAAGACCTATCTGAATGTAACGAGGTGCATTAGCATCGGATGCATTGAGCATCACATTGCGTTCTGCTTTCTTTTCTACCATTGTAGTGTCTGACTTCTCTTGAGCACTACAAATGCTTGGGATGACCACGCAACAAGATAAGAGTAAAAGTTCTCTTCTCATAACTTTAAAACATTAAAAACGCTAAATACATAATGGATTTATTTCAACCATACATGCAATTACGTTTTATGTCCAATGCACCTATATGGACCCAAAAAACTACTGAACACATACATAAGGGAAACGGCATTGGTGCAGTACGAGCTACTCAGTCAAACAGTCCTGAACTCCTAAAACATCCTATACAAGCCAGTAGTGGAATACACTTTGTTACCTATAAGATAATTATGAAATTTTACTATACGTTATATACTACTAATACTAATGGAACTATTCTGGTGTAGCTGATAATAAGTTTTCTATTTTAATAATCTATTGGGCGGTCCGTAACTGCCTTGTATATTCCAGATCCTGATTTGATATTATAGAATCCAAGTGTGTGTATAACCAAGTGCGCTTGTAAACGCCATTTCCAATATGCTTGTCCTTCCCGTCTTTCTCACTCGGCATTCGTCAATTAAGGTAAGGCGTGAAAACGATTGCAAAGATAAGACCCAAATCTTAATAATCAAAAAAAAAAAACAATATTATCAAACTTTAACGATAATAACCGAAGCGTTTATCAGATTTCAATATATTCTTACTTGTAGGTACGGATCTTTAATCCGTAACCCTTTATAAGTAACATCTGTTTTTACGTTATTTGTTGCTTCTTTGTTTTCTTCTCTGCTTTCTTTCTCAACCTGCGGCGCAAGTTCAAGCTGTATTTTTCGGTCCAATGCAGCCAGTTCCGCTTTCAGACTTTTCAGCTCTTCTTCTCTCTTCCAAACCTTGGAAGCTATTTCCTGTAGTTGCGTTATCTCCTTCTCCAGTGTTCTGCATCTTGAATCATACTTTTCAATGTACCCTTGTATCTTCTGCAGGGCATTCACGACACACAAAGATAAAGAGGGTGCGTCATGGACTTATGACACACCCTCTTTAGACAATGAGTATCAGGAAGGATACTACATCAAGATGCTATAGCGAAGAGATTTTCTCTATAGTGCAAACTACAGCTTGCGCTTAATTCCCTTGTCACCGACAACATATACCTTATCCTCATCTATCAGGACAGCCCTGCCACGCTGATGGTTGTAGTTATCCAGATTGTCGACATTCACGGCTATGACCTTTCCCTTATAGAAACGCTTGATGTCCTTGAATATCGTATGACCAACATAGATTCTATCCACATCGTAACGCTGAAGCACCATATCGAGAGAATCGTTTGACAAAGGCGACCATTTCTTGGTCTTCAGCACCAAGCCACGATACCAAATGGGACCACGGTTGCCATAAAGGAACTTACAGAACTCAGAATGAGCCTTGCGCTGCTTGCTCTTCATAAAGAGCACACTACTGATAGTGTCGTTGACTACAGGGATTTTCAAATCACGGTCATAGAATTCCTTGCTGATACCGGCATGCACAAAAAGATTGCGGCCAATCACCTGCATGGCATTACGTGTGGCAAGCCATCGGCCCAGCTCGGTATTCGAACCGAAGAGATGGCGATAAGAAATTCCCAGGGTGTCGGCAAGCATCTTATATTTAGGCTTGGCGTAACGCATATCGCCAGCCAACTCCATCGGCTCGTGATTGCCCAACAACACAGAAACACGACCGCCACACTCGGCAGCCTCGGCCTCAAGTTTATAGAAGAGCCAAAAAATCTGAGGTACATCATAACCTCGGTCGAAGATGTCGCCAATAACCACCAGCTGATTGTCGCCATAAGCCCAGCGTAACTGGCTGTCAATAACACCATTGGCCTTCAGCAGGCTGACTACCAAGTTGAGTCTGCCATGAGGATCGGACATCACAAAGGTTTTCCTTGCCTGACTCTGCTTCCATGGCTGACGAGCGATAGGATGCAGACGTACAGAGAAAGGGTATTTCCCCTCATGGTCAGCCACATGCAGAGTAAAATCCTTTGGCAAGACTGCATAGACAGTATCTTTCACCTCGCCATTCTCAGTTACCGAGATAACTCTTACACTACCGTCAGTCTGATAGACCACATAGGGACCATCGCACGACAACTTCTTGTCGTCGGCATGCTCCTTAGCCGAAATGGTGATGCTGAACATCGTCAGCATCACCATCATCATTACCAATAAAAACTTATTATTTTTGTTCATTTCCTTTATTTACTTTTACCTGTTCAAGGATTATTCTCCGTAACCAGGATTATTCTGCAAGTGACTAACATTGCGTTCTGCCAATGGCAGAGGAAGTACTATCTTGTAGAAATTGTCTTCTCCCTCGCCTATGGTCATAAAATCCTTGCCACAAGTATGCTTGGTCTTGCTCAAAGTGCTGTTGCTCTCTTCCACACGCACCACCTTCTTGCCATTTCTCAGCAGGTCGAACATACGATGTCCTTCACCCACCAACTCCTTGCGACGCTCATCAAGCACCTGGTCTACTGTAACCGTAGAAGATGCATCAACCGATTTAGCAGGATTGGCTCTGCTGACGATAGCACCGAGATATTTCACAGCTTCAGCATTATGGTCGCTACCTGCTGCTGTCAACTTGGCTGCAGCCTCAGCAGCATTGAGATAGGCTTCAGAGAGACGAATCAAAGGAATATTAGCATCCTCAACACCCTCACCTTGCTGTGGCTGATACTTGTTGACATATCCACGTCCATAAACAGATGAAGAATAACCTTGAGCCTTGGTAGCCACATTGATAATCTTCAGACGAACATCATCGTTGTCTTTCTTGAGGAAATTGTAGAACGATTTTGTGACACAACCGTCATAATATCCATTAGGAGAATAGAGATAACCTAAACTTTCCTTACCAGGAGAATCGGTAGTAAGGTTGATGATCTCGAAGAGCACCTCGCCCTTATTGGTAGAAGCTTCACTCACATCGTTCGACCATGCTGTGGGATACTCTGCGTTGGTCCACAGCTGATATTGATGACTTTCAGCGCCCTCTATGGCAGCTTTGGCTGCATTAAGAGCCTTCTCGTTGTCACCATGATAGAGATACACACGACTCAAGAGTGTCAGGGCAGCCCACTTATTGATCTTGCCCTTATTGAACTTCTCGCCAAGCAAATTGATACTTGCCTCCAAGTCATTAATAATCTGTTCGTAACATTGAGCCACCGTACTGCGCTGAGGCATATAGTCCTTATCCACCACATCTGTTACGATGCTGGCACCCAGAGAGGCACCATTGTCATAGGTATAGGGATAACCATAGAGCTTTGTCAAATCGAAAAGCGACATACCACGGAGGGCAAGAGCCTGACCCTTATAGTCGTTCATGATTTGCTTGTCGGCATCCGCAACCTCAATTTTATCAATATTGGTCAAAATCACATTACAGTTCTGAATAATACTGTATGGATAAGCCCAATAAGAAGAAGGCACATTGCTCTTGGTAAAGCCATAAAGGTAAGCGGATGCAGTACGCTTGGTAGAGCTGACAGCCTGCATGTCGTCGCCAGTCATATCGCCATAATACACCAAACGACCAGAATAGGCATAAGGATCCTGCATGGTACTATATATACCGTTCAGAGTGGCGTCAACCTCAGACTTTGAGGTAACCTTGGTAGGCACAGATGTTGATGGATCAAGATCGAGCCAGTCATTGCCACACGAAGACATGCTTATAGCAACGATTCCCATCATTACATATTTATATATCTTGTTCATAATCATTCATTTTTAGAAATTAACATTCAAACCGAAAGTAACTGTCTTGAGTGGTGGAGTAGCCTGTGTGGCACTACCATTGACCACAGACTCAGGATCATAATAATCCCAAGCCGCCCATGTCCACAGGTTATTAGCCGACATATAAATACGAGCATTGCTCAAGCCCATAGAAGAAAGCCATTGCTTGGGCAAGGTGAAACCAAGGGTGAAGGTCTTCAGACGCAGGAAGTCGGTGCTGTGCAGACGACGGCTGTTGGTAATCTTGTGCATTGCCACACGGGAACTCTTCTCATAGAACTGCTCATACTTGGTGACATCGCCAGGCTTCTTCCAACTATCAGCATAATATGTTGGGATGTTGGCCTCCATATCATAGCCACCATGCTCGGTCTTCTGCGCCCAGGTGTCGTACGACCAACCACCAAACTGATAGTTGAAGAGGAAGCTCAAGTCGAACCACTTATAGCGGAAGCTATTATAGAGACCACCAGTAATATTAGGCTCTGCATGCTTGTCGAGCATAATCGACTTAGCCTCGCTTGCCTTCTCGGTTATTTCCTTGCTATAAGAGCCATCCTCCAGCAAGTCGTTCTTATAGAACTGAGGATTACCATTCTCGGGGTTGATGCCGGCAAATTCTATCATATAGAAGGTACGATAAGAATGACCTATCTTGTGAATCTGAGTACCGCTTACTATCTCTGTCTGATCGCCATCGAGGTTGACTACCTTATTGGTGTTGTGCGAAAGATTGAAAGTGGTCTTCCACTCAAAATCCTTGGTCTTGAAATTGGTAGAGTTGATTTCCAATTCCACACCCTGATTTCTCAACTGTCCTACGTTCATGAGGTAAGAGCTGAGACCTGTGGTCATAGACACCGGACTGTCCATGAGAAGGTTCTTGGTGTTACGCAGATAATACTCCAAGGTAACGTTCACACGATTGAAGAGTGAGAAGTCGAGACCTAAATTCAGGTTATAGTTGGTTTCCCACTTCAGGTTGTCATTGGCAAGCTGCGAGATGATGATGGCTGGCTGCTCGTTGTAGCCGTCGCTCAGACTGCTCAATGCCATATAGCCATAATAATCGGAAGGCAAAGTACCATTCACACCATAAGATGCACGAAGCTTCAAATCGGTAAGCCAGTCAGATACTGGTTTCATGAAATCCTCTTCGATGATACGCCATGCACCCGATACAGACCAGAAGTTACCCCAGCGATGAGAACGCTGCATACGAGAGCTGCCGTCTACACGATAGCTGAGTCCAAGATAATACTTGTTGTCATAATCATAGTTTACACGTCCGATATAAGAAACCATACGTGTGCGACTATCAGAACCGCCTACCGACTCCGTCTTCTTACCATTAGAGATGTCGTTCTTATCGGGAGTGGCGAAGTTGGTAGCATACCCTGACAAATAGTCGCGATACTGATCGTCAATCTCATAGCCCAAGAGTTCATCCAGATGATGTACGTTTGCAAAAGTCTGCTTATAGGTAAGCTGGTTGCCCCACATCATTTTACGACGCTCATAGAACTTCTTTGACATACCACCGTTGATATCATCACCATTAGAGGTACGTGGGTCAGCCCAATCTTTTCCCTTTGTCGTGATATAGTCATAACTGAAGGTGGTCTTGAACTTCAAGTCCTTAATAAACTCATACTGACCATAAATGGTATTGAAAGTACGGGTGACATACTCACGCTGAGAATCATATTCGTTGGCGAGGGCTGGATTGCGATCACCGATACGAATCAGTGCGCGGTTCCATGTACCATCCTCGTTGTATACAGGATCGGAAGGTGTCACAGCACTTCTCGAAGAATAGAAAGGAGAAGTATAGGAGAATCCCTCACTGTAAACATCCTGATTGACACTTGAGAAGAGAATATTGGCACCAAGAGTCAACTTGTTGGTGGCCTTGTAGTCCACATTCAGTCTTCCCGAAAGACGCTCCAGACCAGAACGCTGTGTGATACCCTCCTGCTTGAGATAGCTCAGTGAAGAATAATATTTAAACTTGTCTGTTCCGCCAGACAGAGATGCCTCATACTGCTGATGGCTTCCTTTCTTGAAAAGCACATCGTCCCAATCTACAAATCCACACCATGGCACGGGTGCATAAGTATCGATGTTCTCGTCGGCATAGGCCTTGGCAGCATCTTCACTCTCACCGTCACGAAGCGCACCCGCATAGAGACCATTGTAGATATAGTCGCGTCGCTGCTGTCCACTCATTACCGGGCGATACTCCATGGCGAAGTCAGAGAATCCCCAGTCTGCCTGCAGAGAAACCTTAGGCTTGCCCTGCTGTCCCTGCTTGGTAGTAATAATGATGACACCATTGGCTGCACGCGAACCATAGAGTGATGCTGCGGCAGCATCTTTGATGACGGTAATACTCTGGATATCATTGGTATTTATGGTCGACATAATGTCGAGACCAGAATCTGAATCCAGCGAGCTGATGTTGCCACTGATCATCGGCACACCATCAATCACATAAAGCGGTGTGTTGGCTGCATTGATAGAGCCCATGCCTCGGATATTGATACTTGATGAGGCACCTGGCTGACCAGAGGCTGATGTAAACTGCACACCAGTGGCATTACCCTGGAGCATATCCTGGAAAGATACCGAAGGAACATCGGCTATCTTGTCGGCCTTCACATTTGCCGCAGAACCGGCATAAGCTGATTTCTTAAATGTACCATAACCTGTGACAATCACTTCATCCATCATCTGTGTGTCTTCTGTAAGGCTGATGGTAAGGGCACCATCAAAAGAGGATACCTTCACTTCCTTCTTCTGATAACCCACGTATGAAACCACCAATGTTATAGGAAGTTTGCTTACCGACAGCGAGAACTTACCGTCGATGTCTGTTACTGTACCTTGAGAACTACCTTTTAACATAATGCTTGCACCAACAATCGTTTCCTGTGTGTTTGCATCGATAATTACTCCACTAACTGTCTCTCTCTGTTGAACCGAATAGCTTGTTGCTGAATAAATAGCCTGGGGCATTACAATGCCCAACAAACAAAGCAACAGCATTCTGTTAATGAAGGAAGCACTAAACCTGATGCTTCCAGCAGAATGTAGATACTGCTTCTTCATAAAATACTAATAAAAATTAAACTCTAAAACGCTTTATCAAGTGCAAAAGTACAAAAAACATTATAAATATAACAATATTTATTGAACTTTTTTAAAAACAACAGCAAAAACCTTTCATTTTGTAAGCAAAAATACCAATAACATGACAAAAAGCCACACTTGTAATACTATACTATCTTCTATCATAGCGCTATTTACACAATAAACACATAGAGTAGATGTGGGGAGTTACCCCCAGCACCTCTCATTGCACCGTACGTTAGTGTCATGCCCGACACACGACGAAAAAAGGGTGCGTCACAGACTTATGACACACCCTCAGGGGAAAAACTAAGATTTAATCTCCTCCAACCACTCCTTAACACTAAAGCAAGGACACTCTTGAGAAGCTCCTCCATCGTCACTTTCTGCGCCAAGGTACGGGTATCAGCAGGCTTCCCGTTCTCATCCAGACCACCCTCGTAGCAGATGCCGATTCTCATTCTTGTTCTTCTTCAAATTGATCAGAATCATTTTCTATTAATTTAATTTTAGTAACCAGATGCAATGAGGGCTACCGCGGATTCACCATCTGTTGCATCGCCAACCGTTCTGATTGACAATGCAAAGGTACGAAATAAAAAATCCCCAATGTCGTTTAATGTCACTTAATGTCGTTTAATGTCATTTAATGTCACGATAAAGTTGATTTTTTTTCAAAATTACGGTTCTCCGAGGTGTTTCTTTTTATCCAACGTGTCAATCGACGCAGCTCAGAAACAAGTCATTTTCGACCTACAAACAAGTTATTTCCGATCTACAAACAAGTCATTTCCAATTCGTAAATAAGTCATTTCCGACCTCTAAATAAGTTATTTGCGATCCAGCCCATCGATGTCGATGAGTCCCAAGCCAGTAGCCCCCTTGATGTTGTACCCGGAGTCTTTTGTTAAAAATTTAGTACCTTCTTTCTATGTGCCATTAGAGTGAACCTTAGGTGAAGCTTTGGTGAATAGTGAGGCTTTTCCCCTACTTTTTATACGAAATAAGGTATAAATAAGGGTATTATAACTATCTGATTATCATTTCTTTATATCTTTATATACGCGCTGTCTATATATTTTAAAAAAGAAAGGGTTCACCACTTGCCCGAAAAAGTGAACCCTGTAAAAAAGGGTTCACTCCTCTAAAAGGCATTTTTTGAGGGTGGAGACCTGCCGTTTATGGTTATTGTTTTTGTATTTATTTTTTGAAAATGTCCATCAGAGTGCAAAACAAAATTTGATATTTTTATTAACAAATATATATTTAAGTTCCATTTCCTCTAAAGAAGTGCAAGTACGAACTCTAACGATGCGCTTTATTAAGGTCTAATGATGCGCATCATTAGGCCTTAATGAAGCGCTTCGTTAGGTCATGCAGATTTTCTATCATCTATATTGCTGAAAATCAGTAAATTACGCTCCACCTCAAGACTGCGAACTCTTGCCGTCAACAGGAAGAACTGAAGTATAAAAGTTTGTTTCATCATTATTTTGTATCATTAAACTATGCTATTGCAAAAGTGTAAAAACTTTTACAATAACATACTATTTTATCGCTACTTCGATACCTTCAAGAAGAATGTGGCTTATCCTTTCGGTTATGGTTTGAGCTATACTACCTTCGAGTTTGGCAAGCCATCAGTCAAGGCTAAAGGCAACAATATCGAGGTTAGCGTAACTATCAAGAATACCGGTAAGGTTGCCGGCAAGGAAGTTGCTGAGGTTTATGTTACCGCTCCTAAGGTTCAGTTGAACTATCTCAGAAAGAACTAGTCTTCCTCATCGTTATCGCATCTTTAAAGAGAAGACTGGCAAAATACCAACAGAATGGCGCACAGAACGCCCCCTAAAAGTATTTATAACAACCCAAAAGTCATTTTTTTTAGGGCTTTTGGGCTGTTATAAGCACTTTTTTATTATCTTTGCACGCAAAAAGCAATAAA
>ERZ1023822.300-NODE-300-length-14928-cov-12.247899_pt1 | contig 14928 bp, 12 predicted proteins | sample MGYA00380379_ERZ1023822 | MGnify/ENA primary metagenome ERZ1023822 (study PRJEB33179, sample SAMN07448988) | human gut metagenome | biome: Human-gut; feature: Human associated habitat; material: Faeces | host: Homo sapiens | place: India: Bhopal | collected... | reverse complement strand
CAGCTCCCCCGATGGGGAGCCAAGAACGTTCTGCCGCTTAACTTAATAGCATTACTCATACGGGACTGACTACAGCAAGGGAACATCGAAGTCCCGGCGTCTCCATGCCGCAGTCAGCCTCAAATGTACCAAATCCGTGCCTGCCATTTACATGAAATTGTACACGAACGCCGAAAATATGCTCATAAAATTGACACTTTATCCTGAAAACACCCCCATAAAATTGTACAACTGCATTGAAAAATGCCTCATAAAATTGTACAATGAGATGAAAACCCCTGATTTTATCGCATGAGGTGATACCATGTATCTACGAAGAAAAATAGATGCTTTTCTGGAAGAATGGAAAGCATCAAATGATCGCAAACCGCTCATCATCAAAGGCCCGCGGCAGGTCGGGAAGACGGAGTCCATCCTGCACTTTGCAAGATCCCACTATCCGCATATTCTCTACATCAATTTCGTCGAAGAGCCCAAATTCAAACAGATCCTATCTGACGGCTACAGCGAGGAAAACATTCTCCGCAATATTTCCATCCTCTCACCAGAGGCGGCGCTGATTCCGCACGAGACGCTTCTCGTTTTTGATGAAATCCAGGAATTTCCTGACATCGCCACCAGTCTGAAGTTTTTCAAGCTCAAAGGAAATTACGATGTCATACTGAGCGGCTCCATGCTGGGACTGAACTACCGCCGGATCGAGAGCAACAGTGTCGGCTACAAGGAAGACTTTGAGATGACCTCCATGGACTTTGAGGAATTTCTTTGGGCAAAGGGCTATGGAGAAAGTCTCACCACAGACATGCTCTCCCACATGCAAAGCCTCACCCCTTTTTCCCAGCTGGAAATAGACCAATACGGAGCGCTCTTCCTGGACTACTGCCTCCTGGGCGGCATGCCCGACGTCGTGAAAACCTACATCGAGCAGGGGCACTTCTCACAAATTCTCCCCAAACAGCGCCAGCTGCTTCTGGACTATGAGGAAGACATCCGCAAGTACCTCCCGGGTCTGGAGCAGACGAAGGTCCTCTCTATCTTCCGCAGTATCCCGGCTCAGCTCGCCAAGGAAAACAAGAAATTCCAAATCACAAAAGTCGCTCGTGGTGCGCGCCTCTCGCGCTACATGGACGCCATCGAGTGGCTGAATGATGCCGGCATGGTGAACCTCTGCTACTGCCTGAACTTTCCGGAGCTTCCACTCAAAGGGAATGAGGATCGCACCCGTTTCAAGATTTATTTCAAAGACACCGGCCTGCTCATCGCCTCTCTGGACGAAGAAGCGCAAGAAGACCTCCGTGCCAACCAAAACCTTGGTGTATACAAGGGAGCGCTCTATGAGAATATGATCGCCGAAGCACTCTTCAAAGCAGGGCTTCCCCTTTTCTACTATAAGAAAGAAAATTCCAGCTTGGAAGAAGATTTCTTCATCCGTAGCCAGCATGAACTCATCCCGCTGGAAGTGAAAGCAGGAAATGGCGCGGCCGCCTCCCTCCGCCAGCTCATCAAGAACCCGAACTACGGCGATATCCATCGCGGCATCAAGCTCGTTCGCGGGAATATCGGGTGCCGGGAAAACATCTATACCTTTCCGTACTTCTGCGCCTTCCTCCTGAAGCGATATATAAAGAGCCTCACTATGTAAGGAAGACTATGACGAAGCTATGCATAAAAATTCTTGTAGAATCTGACTCTGCGATTGAATCAGCGTTTTCCTAGACGCGACACGCACGTGAATCTCCCATAAAAAAAGAACTCCCGAAGGAGTTCTTTTTTAGTCTCAGAGGTGAGATTAGAATGCGTAGTTGAGTTCGATGCCCCAGGTATCGTCCGGATCTTCTACGTTGTTGCCGGATGCCTTCGCTGCGAAGTTGTAGTAAGCGTCGAGTTCGACATTCTTCTGTACAGCTACGCCGAGTTTAGCAGCCCAGAAGTGAACATCAGCATCATTACCCCAAGCATATTCCAGCTGATCGGTCATATCCAGCGCGGAGTTGCCGAGAAGGTAGGAGCCTGCGCCGGCTTTGACATAGTGAACACCGAGAGCCCAAGAACCAACTTTATCGGTATCGACTTCGCCGTAGTTCAGGCCTGCGGTCCAAAGAGTAGTATGGCCATTGCCCTTGTTTGCGCTTGTACGGACATAGTCACCGTCTAAGGAGAAGTCGCCGCCGAGAGCGATATTTGTGCCTACGCCCCAAGCATCAACCTTGGTGCCGACGTCTTCCGGAGCCACGTCTTTATGATTAGCACCATGGGTGTTTTTCAGATAGAAAGCAGAGAGATCAGCAGTGTCATTGAAGTGGCCGGTCAGTTTGCCGTACCAAGCTTCTGTGGAATCAACATCTTTCCAAATCACATCTTTGTAAGCATCCTTGAAGCGGCCATAACCAGCTTCTACGCCGATTTTGCCATTGTCGTAACCAGCAGCAACGCCGTCGAATACACCATCTTCATCCCAGAAGGTGCCGGTCACGTCGAGAGCTACGCCCTGACGGCCGATAGTAACATAGGTAGCATCGTTCGGAGTCCATTTTGCGTTGATGCGGTCCATCGTGGTATCGCCATCATCGTTATCTTCTCCTTCAGGTGCATTTTTGAAGTACATGTTGGTTACGAAACGACCATTGACAGTGACTTCATCATTGACCTGTCCTTCTACGTTGATTCTCATACGGCCATTCCAAGAATCTTTATGCGTTGTAGCTTCATCGAGGTTATGCTGGTACTGCATACGAGCATCGCCGGACCAGGAGATGTTGCCGACTTTCTTTTCGAGGTTGGCTACGCGAACGCCGAGGTTTGCGAGTTCGTCAGCGTATTCGCCAGCGAGTTTGTCAAGGGTAGCCTGCTGTTCAGCATTCAGCTGGTCTTCTTTAGCCATGAGGCGAGCGATGATCTGAGCCAGTTCGTAACGGGTCATGTTTCTTTCGCCCTTGAAAGAGCCGTCCGGATAGCCTTCTACGACGCCCTGAGCGGACAGGTCGGAAACAGCCTGGAATGCCCAGTCATCCGGGGTAACATCAGAGAACGGATTTGCAGCGTAAGCGGATACGCCAGCGGTGAGTGCTGCTACAGCAGCCAGTGCGAGGATCTTTTTCATTTAGATTCGCTCCTTATATAGAAATATGGGTAGTCCTGATAAGGAGGAGCTTTCTAGAAGGAGTTCTGCGCGAGTGACCGTGTTTCCTCTGCGTTCCTTCTGTTTTTCTCCCGTCAACTGACAGGACTTCTCAGTTGGCTAGATACAGTATAGCACTTTCATTAGAGCTTCGCAAATAAAAAATAATGTTCCATTATGAATACTTTGCGCCTCTTTGAAAATTAAGAAACAAAGTGTGGGAACAAGGATGGAAAGTGACTAGGGACTTGGGATCAGTGGCTAGGGATTAGGGATTAGGAGCAAGCGGTGATTGAAATAGCGCAGTTGCATACTAACCGTTCTGCAAGAAGGATCTCTCGGCTACGCTCGAGATGACAACTGCGCGCAGCGCTATCAAAACTCCACGGCGCATTTCGTCATCCTGAGCGGAGTGAAATGTCGGATGTTCGATCATGTAAAGGCGGAACAGTGAGAACTGAGTCGAAGGATCTGGCGCCGTACCTTCACTCCTCACTCCTAACTCCTCACTCCCGACTTAATTCGGGAGTTGACTTAAATGCCAGTTATTCAGAAGACGAAATATGAGTGTTTCTCCCGCATCGTCATTTCGAGCGAAGTCGAGAAATCTTCCTTGCAGAACGATAATCGACGCATGCGTGAAAGCAGGAATATGCCGCTTTGGGGCATCACCCCATATATACTCGCAGCGAAGCCGCCACCTTCATTCCTCATTACAATTCTCATTTTTTCTCCCTCTTGCAATTTTTTCTCAAATCCGCTATTCTAAATGCATAGCACGCTATATGATTCACGGAACCGATCAAGCGAGGATATATTATGAGCAATATCGAACAACTCCTGATGGATAAGAAGATGAAGCGGACGAAGGCGCGTGTCCTGATCCTGAAAACGCTCGCCAAAGGGCTCCCGCTCTCTGCGGGCGAAGTCTTCGAGGCGGTGCGTGTCAAGGATACACAGCTCTCGCTCTCGACGGTATATCGGAATTGCGAAGCGCTCGCTGAGCATGGGCTTCTCTCCCGCTCTACCACGATGTCCGATGGTCTTACGCGCTACGAATTCGACCACGGCACGCCCGTCCCTCATGCGATCTGCACCTCCTGCCATCGCATCTTCCCGATCGATATCCATCTCGAAGAGGGCTATAAAGAGAAGCTCTCACAGGAGTACGGCTTCGCTGCGGCCGATCCGCGCATTGAGATCTACGGGCTCTGTAAGGACTGCCAGAAGAAGGGGAACTAGGGACTAGGGATTAGTAGCTAGGGATTAGTGGCTAGGGACTGGTGACTGGTGACTTGAATACCACTTTTCGGACATCGCCCCATATATTCGCGGCGAAGCCGCCTCCATATAAGCCTTCCCCATTGGGGTAATGCTATTAAGTTAAGCGGAAGAACGTTCTTGGCTCCCCATCGGGGGAGCTGCCCGAAGGGCTGAGGGGGCTACGTAGCGGTATTGCATGAAAGTGTTGAAATATCGATAGCATCGGACTATTCAACATAGCACGCTATACCGCTAGCATGCCCCTATTGCCTTCGGCACTTCCCCCGAAGGGGGAAGCAAGACGTTACGTGGCTAACGATTTTCTTAACTTAATAGCATTGCCCATTGGGGAAGGGGGACCGCGTCAGCGGTGGATAGGGTGCTCTCGTATATCGCCTACTTGAGACGATCCCCCTCGCTCCCTTTCATATCGCTAGAACCCTATCCGCCCCTTCGGGGCACCTTCCCCACGCGGGGAAGGCTGTGTGTCGAGGATACCCTCTTCTAAAAAGGCGGCGAAGCCGCCACCTGAACCCTGAACCCTGAACCCTGAACCCTGAACCCTGAACCCTGAATAAAAAATACGTCATGATGCTTTCGCATCATGACGTATTTTTTATTTCATCTCATACCCGTAGTCTTCTTTCAGTGTGAGGATGGCTCCCTGATCGCCTCGCATGGCGGCTTTGATAAGCCAGGACATGGCGGCTTTTTCATTCTTTTCACAGCCTTCGCCATTAGCGAGGGCGTAGCCGTAGTGAGCCATGCCGAAGGGATCGCCGGCTTCTGCGGATCTCTTATAGAAGGAGACGGCACGCGCAATGTCTTCCTCTATACCGAGCCCGGCTTCATAACAGAGACCGAGGGCGGCCATGGCCGCCGGAATGCCGTTTTCTGCCGCGCGCTTGTAGCACTCGAAGGCTTTCGGCAGGTGGTCTTTCTGGTTCGAAGCCGCACTGTAGGTCTTGCCGAGGCGGTAGAATACATCCTTATCGCCTAGGGCTTCCGCTTCTTCCGCCATCTGCCAGGCTTTCGCGGGGTCTACCTTCCCGGCAGCCCCTGTGATGTATTCCGAGGAGGCGACGGAGAGGAAGACGCGGAGCGTCTGATCGCCATCGGCATCTCCTTCCTCGCGTCCTTTGCGGATCCACATCTCAGCAGCCGTGAGATCCTTCGCCACGCTTGTCCCCTGTGCGTAGAAAAGACCGATCATCAGCATGGAGCTGGTATCCCCTCTCTCAGCGGCGAGGAGGTAGTATCGGAAGGCCTGCTTGGGATTCACTTTCCCAAGAAGCCCTTCGTCATAGGCTTTGCCAAGCAGAGCGGCCGCTTCTCTATTTCCCATATCAGAAGCATCTTCTAAGGCGCGGCGGGCTTTCCTCGGATTTGGTTTTCCGCCATGGATGCCGCGAAGGTACATCTCGCCCAAGTACAGGCTGGCTTTCTCGATGCCGTACTCGACACCTATTTTATAGCAGCTTTCTGCTTTTTCTTCATTTTTTTCTACCCCATCACCGGTTTCCATCTGGCGTCCGATGGCGCAGATCTCATAGGCGGCCTCGTCGGCTCCCATATTGGCGGCTTTGCGGAAATAGGTGACCGCATCGTCAAGAGCGCCATTCGTGAGGCAGTCCTGTCCCATGGAGTAGTAGTATTCCATCATACGATCGGATGACATGATCGGTTCTGCTCCTTTTCTACAACGGGGAAAAGAGGGTTTCTTGTTTTTGAAATCAGCAAATCTCTATTTGCGAAAGATGGGAATGGGTTCAGGGGTAGCCCGCAAGGCGTGCTGCCCCTTGGTTGCGTGTGAAAGACTCGCGCTCGCTCTAGTGAGGAGTGAGGAGTGAGGAGTGAGGAGTGGTGGTGCGTCGCGAAAAATAATAAAGCGCCGCAGAATTTTGATAGTACTTCGCGCTATCGTCATTTCGAGCGAAGTCGAGAAATCTTTCTTGCACAACGGTTATCGCGACTTGTGCCCCCTGCCCACATTCTCAAATACTTCTCGTTTCCCGTTACCAAAAATTCGTCGATTCCCTGCCTGCAATAGAGATCCCTCCACTTCGGTCGGGATGACGACGGCGTTAAACTCTATCAAAATTCTACGGCGCTTCTGGTTTTTATGCGCCGCACCACAACCCTGAACCCATCAACCTGAACCCTGAACCCATTCCTTTTCACGACTCTCCCATATGGGAGAACGTCAATCGCTGATACTTATCTAAATTCCTTGCAGAGGTCGTCGAAGACTTCCTGGCTCGGCTTTTCTACATAGTCGACGAGCGCGATATCTTTGGACGGTACGATGTCGCCAAAAGGAAGGGCGCCGGTCTCTTCGTAGATGACGCCGGTGACGAGGCTGTCGGTCTCTGCGAGGAGGTGGAAGGCCTGGGCTTTGCTGGTCGGATCATAGGATTCACGGACGTCGGAGATCTTCTTCAGGTGGGTGTTGTACCATTCGACGGTATTGAAATGGTTGAAGGTGACGCACGGGGTGAAGATATTGACGTAGGAGAAGCCTTTGTGATCGACGGCTTTTTCAATAATGTCGACGAGGTTCTTGCCGTCGATGGCATAGGCCTGCGCAACGAAGGTGGCACCGGCTGCGATGGCCATGGAGGGCGCATCGAGCGGGGTCATCGGGTTGCCGTCCGGGGTGGTCTTGGTGACGAAGCCCTGAGAGGAAGCCGGAGAGGTCTGGCCTTTGGTGAGGCCATAGACCTGATTATCGAAGACGAGGTAGGTGATGTCCATATTTCTCTTCATCGCATGCATGGCATGGCCGAGACCGATGGCGTAGGAGTCGCCGTCGCCGGAGCAGACGATCATATGGGTGTCCTTGTTTGCGCACTTGATGCCCTGTGCGAAGGGAAGGGCTCTGCCGTGGGTGGTATGAGCGCCGTAGCAGTACTGGTAGCCGCCGATACGGGACGAGCAGCCGATGCCGGAGATCAGGGTGATGTCTTCATTCGCCCAGCCTTTTTTCGCACAGACGGCGCTGATGGCATTCTGAATGCCGTAGTCGCCGCAGCCGGGGCACCAGTTCGGAATAATGGTATTTTTATAGTCGCGCGGTGATGCCATCTTAGAAGACCTCCTTAGCTTTTTTGAGAATGGTGGATGCCGTGAACGGAGTGCCGTCATACTGCAGGCAGGACAGCAGCTTGTCATGGCAGGAGAAATGGATCGCAAAGAGCTCGCGGAGCTGCTCTGTCAGGTCTTCTTCTACGATGAGGACTTTCTTCGCACCTTCGATGTAGGGGCGAAGGGCTTCAGTCGGGAATGGCGAGAGCAGACGCAGGTGCAGGTGGTTGACCTTCTTGCCTTCTGCTTCGAGTGCTTCGCAGGCTTCATCGATCGCACCGCCGGTGGAGGTGATGCCTACGAGGAGCAGGTCGCATTCTGTATCTTCATGGTTGACGTAGAATGGGGTGATCGCTTCCGGTACTCCGGCAAATTTGCGATGGCGCTTTTCCATCTCCATCACACGGTCGCCCACGCCTTCTGCCGGTTTGCCGAAGACATTGTGTTCGAGGCCTGTGGAGAGGAACATGCCGTTCTTCACGCCCGGGATGGTTCTCGGGGAGATGCCGTCTTCCACATCTTCGAAACGATGGAAGTATTCTTTCTTCTTTGTATCAAGTTCCGGCAGGCCTTCGCGGATGAGCTTGCCGCGCTCGATCCCGACGCGGTGAAGATCAAAGGCCGGGACGGACTGCTTGCACATGCCGAACTGCAGGTCGGAAAGGACGATGACCGGAGTCTGGAACTTTTCAGCAAGGTTGAAGGCTTCCTGGGTGATGTAGTAGCAGTCTTCGATAGAAGCGGCCGCAAGGACGATCTTTTCCGCATCGCCATGGCCGGAGCCGATCGCATAGCGGATGTCGCTCTGCTCTACCTTGGTCGCCATGCCCGTGGACGGGCCGGCACGCATGACATCGATGATGACGACCGGGATCTCTGCGGTCGCTGCCATGGAGATCGACTCTGCCATCAGGGAGAGCCCTGGCCCGGAGGTCGCAGTGAAGGCGCGAACGCCTGCATAGCCGCCGCCCATCGCCATCATGCAGGAAGAGAGCTCATCTTCGGTCTGTACGACAGTGCCATGGATCTTATGGATGACTTTGATCATGTATTCCATGATCTCCGTCGCCGGCGTGATCGGATAGGATGCCATGAAGCGAGCCCCTGCGGAAATCGCGCCAAGCGCTGCTGCTTCATTGCCGAGCAGGTAGAGCTGGTCCTTCTTCGGCGGGGTCGCGAGCTTTCCAAGCTCTACGCCGTGCATCGCAGCGATGGCAGTATCATAGCCATCCTTGAAGATCGCCTTATTTTTAGAAATGATTTCATCGCCCTTCTTAGCAAAGCGGTCGGCGATGAAGCCGTAGAATGGTTCTTCCGGGAATCCCAGCACGCCGGCACTCATGCCGAGCGCTGCGATATTCTTCATCTGCATGCTGCCGTATTTCTTCGCCAGCTCCGTGATCGGGAGCGCAAGGAACATACGGCCGGTATGTGCTTCAAATTTCGGGTGGAACGCATCATCGGCGATGATGACGCCGCCTTCCGGCACTTCCTTGCCATGGATATCGATCGTTTCCTGATCGAGTGCGACCAGACAGTCTACATGCTCGCCAATGGTCGCGATTTCTTTCGTCGCAATACGCAGCGCAATGGTGGTGTGGCCACCCTTGATACGGGAAGCAAAGAGACGCTGGCTGAACAGAGAGTATCCTTCCTGCGCCAGGACCTTGCCGAGGATCTCACCGCAGGACTCGACACCCTGTCCCTGCTGGCCGCCCATCTTCCAGATAAAATCACGTTTCGTTTCCAATCCGTTTTCCTCCTTGATAGGGAAATGCTGAGGAAAGGAAGGCCGCGAGAGCCGCCCTTCCTTGTGACCGCAATACACACTCTCATTAACTAATTCATTATACCATAATATAAAGAGTGAATAATTAGAATATTTTTATAATCCATTCAAACCACTGTCGGAGGCTGTGACAGCATAGGGGGACTAGTGACGGGAGACTAGTGGTCATGGATCTGGGAAACGCTGAGGCTGCTTCCCCGCACCGTCATCCCGAGCGCAGCCGAGGGATCCCACTTGCAGGCAGGAAAACGCTGGATGTTTGATGACGAGAAACGAGAAGTATTGAGCCTACCGCCAAGGACACCAGTTGTGATATCTGGTGTGCAAGAAAGATTTCTCGACTTCGCTCTCTTTCGACTTTGGCCAACCCCCTGCCCTTCGGGCATCCCCCTTCCATGGGAAGGGGGTAGAAGCAGTGTAACAACGCTCATCTTATGGAAATGCTGATTAAATCGTTGTCAGATTTAATCAGTGTTTCCCTAATCGCCGCGGAGTATACATAATGGCGACACCCGAAAGTGGCATTGAAATCACGAGTCACTCGTAACACCTAATCCCTAGCCACTAATCCCTAATCCCTGCTTCCAGACTTGTGGTAGAATAAGAAAAATGGGGATTTTCGTAACTAGTGACTAGTCACTGGGATTAGGAATTGGGAATTAGAAATTCGCACCAACTGAGCAGATCCTTGAAGAAGGGGCGCGCCGAAGGCACAAGATGGACTTCCCCACCGATAGCCCCCATGTTTATAAAGGAGGTTTTCTTATGATGTACCCTTACATGACGCTGGATGATGGCACGGAAATCGTCCACTCGGAGCTGATTTCCAAAGACGGCACGGAACACGTCATTGTCCACTTCGAGCGGCCGACAGAAGACGGTTTCGACGACGCCCGTTGCGAGCTTCCCTCCTATACTTGGACTGATGTTCACGGATTTTCCAAGGAAGAACTGGCGCTCTTCGATGAGATGGTGCGCGCAAGCGCGCACCTCTTTTATAAGTATGCGGCTTGCGGAGGGATCGAAAGTGCCTAGTCTATTCATGCTTCTCGGTTATAAAATTTACTTTTGGGCGAATGAGGGAAGCGAACCCATTCACGTTCATATCGCCAAAGGCAAGCCAACTGCCAACGGTACAAAAGTCTGGATTACGCAGCGAGGCGGCTGTATTCTCGCCAACAACAACGGACAGATTCCCGCTCGTGACCTCGCTAAACTACTCGAGGTCATCGAAAGCCAAGTTTTCTTCATCACACGGCGTTGGAAAGAATTCTTCTGCATTGATGATGTGACATACTTCTGCTAAGAGGTTCGTTGTACCCATTGTCCCCGAACCCCGAAATTTGAAAGTAGGGATTAGGGATGAGTGGCTAGTAACTAGGGAAACGCTGAGGCTATTTCCCCGCACCGTCATCCCGAGCGCAGCCGAGGGATCCCCCTTGCAGGCAGGAAAACGCTGGGTGTTTGATGACGAGAAACGAGAAGTATTGATCCTACCGCCAAGGACACCAGTTGTGATATCCGGTGTGCAAGAAAGATTTCTCGGCTTTGCTCGAAATGACGATACGGGAAAAGCGCTATTCTCCAACCTCTGAAGCGCAAAAAGCCCGCTCCTCACGGAGCGGGCTTTTGGGTGACCTATTTATTTGATATCATACATCCCACTGACGCCATCTTTCAGGTTGATGAAAATATTCTTCATCTGGCTGTAGTGTTCGAGCATGACCTTGTGCGTTTCACGACCGATGCCAGACTGCTTGTAGCCGCCAAACGGTGCGCCTGCCGGAAGATCGTTGTAGGTATTCACCCACATACGGCCCGTGCGGACACTGCGTGCGACCTTCATGGCTGTATTGATATTCTTGGTGAATACCGCGCCGCCGAGGCCGTACACGCTGTCATTGGCCAGCGCGATGACTTCGTCAGCGGTCTTGAATTTCTGCACCACGACGACCGGTCCGAAAATCTCTTCCTGGCACACGCGGCAGTCCGGCTTGTCGGTGACAAGGATGGTCGGTTCCATGAAGTAGCCCTTGTCGCAGCCGTTTGCCGTATAGCGTTTGCCGCCCGTCACGAGGGTCGCGCCCTCTTCGATGCCGATCTTGACGTAATTCAGGACTTTATCCTGCTGGGATTTGTAGATCTGCGCGCCGAGCTGGGTCGCCGGATCCGTCGGATCGCCGATCTTGACCGCTTCGAAGGTCGCTTTCAGGCGTTTCAGGAATTCATCGAAGATGCCTTCCTGTACGAAGAGACGAGAGCCGGCGCAGCAGACCTGTCCCTGATTGAAGAGGATGCCCTTGCAGGCACCGTCGATGGCCTGGGAAAGGTCGCAGTCGTCAAAGACGATGTTCGCGGATTTCCCGCCGAGCTCGAGCGTACAGGGGATGAGCTTGTCACAGGCCGCCTGATACACGCCGTGTCCGACTTCGGTGGAGCCGGTGAAGGCGAGCTTGTCCAGATCCGGATGGTCGAGCAGCCACTGGCCGGACTTCGAGCCCTTGCCGGTGATGACATTGACCACGCCCTTCGGCAGGACGTCCTGAATGAGACGCATGAATTCCATCAAAGACAGCGATGTGTGGGAGGATGGCTTCATGACGATGGTATTGCCCGCCGCAAGCGCCGGCGCAAGCTTCCAGCATGCCATGGTGAAGGGGAAATTCCACGGGATGACCTGCCCGACCACGCCGACAGGTTCATGAAGGATGAGCGACATGGTATTGTCATCGATCATCGTCGCACTGCCTTCCCACGCACGGAGGCACCCTGCAAAATAGCGGAAATGATCGCTGCCGAGCGGAACATCCGCTGCCTTCGTCTCGCGGATCGGCTTGCCGTTGTCGAGCGTCTCCATGAGAGCCAGGTGATCGGCATTGGCATCAATGATATCTGCGATCTTCAAAAGAAGATTCTGTCTTTCGACAGGGGATGTCTTCGACCAAGCCGGTAGCGCTGCGCGAGCCGCTTTCACAGCTTTGTCTACATCTTCCTTCGTCGCTTCCGCAAAGAGAGCAAGCTCTTCGCCATTCGCCGGATTGTGCGCTGCAAATGTCGCGCCGTCACCGGCTGGTACAAAATCACCGTCGATAAAAAGTCCGTACTGTTTCTGGATGTCTGCCATAAGAATGACCTTCCTTTCAGAAATGGAAGAGAGAAAATAAGGGTTCAGGGTTCAAGGTTCAGGGTTAGCCCGTGGGGCGTGGTGCCCTTTGATTCCGTTTGAAAGCTTCGCTTGCATGAGAAATTAGAAATGAGAAATGCGAAATGGTGGTGCGGCGCATAAAAATCAGAAGCACCGCGGAGTTTTGATAGCGCTTCGCGCGCATCGTCATTTCGAGCGTAGCCGAGAAATCTTTATTGCAGAATACTCATTGTCGCATATAAGACAGCACCAGGACATCGTTTTCCCTCGGCGCATATACGCTGATTCCCGCAGTGCAGTAAAGATCCCTCGGCTGCGCTCGGGATGACGATGCCGGAGAATCCCAGCCACCAGTCACTCCTAATCCCCAATCCCTAGCTACTCATCTCTGCTTTCAAACTTCAGGGGTCAGGTGATGGCTTCGCCACGAATATACGGGGCGATACCCGAAAGTAGTATTCAAGTCACTAGTCACTAGCAACCAGCCACTCCTAATCCCTAGCCCCCTCTTCCGATATAGATATCCATCGGGATGCTTACGATTGGGCGGTGATCCCGGATGGGGAAATGCATACAGCGGAAAATCGATCTGCCGCAAAAGCAGTATACCTTTATTTTCCATCGCATCATTAAGAAATACAACCTTTCATACTGTTCGATAGTCACTTTCTTAATTTATCGGTGCTGATGTATGCATTATAGCACGAAAGTTTTCGATATTCAAGAGCATCGATATGCCGATGGCTATCAGTTGACTACATACCGCTGACCGCCTGCCGTGACAAAGTTTTAGGATTCAAATCCTAAAACGCTTGACTTTCGTAGACTTTTGGGATTTGAATCCTAAAAGTCTACGAAAGAAAACTCATTGGAGATGATGAGCCCAGGGAGATGCTGAAGCAGTTCATAAATGCAAAAACGCCCGTTTTACAAGAACAGGCGTTTTTTGCTTACCGATCCCCATAGTGCGTCCCACACTGGATGATTTCCAGATTTTCTTCTCCATCGATGCGAAAGACGATGCGATTCTTCTGGTCAATATGAACACTCCAGTACCCAGAAAGATCCCCTTTCAAAGGCTCCGGCTTGCCGCTGCACTCATAGCCATATCGATCGATATCTTTCAGTAGTCTGTTGATCTTCTTCAATACGGCTTTATCCTTCGTTTGCCAGCTGATGTACTCTTCCCACGCTTCTTCAAGCCACAGTTTTCTCATTCATCCGCCTCGATCAACTCATGCTCCTTCAGCTTGGCTTTTCCGGAGTGAATGGCAGCCACCCGCTCACGAAGAACTCGCATATTCTCTTCCGAATAAAACGGATCGGGGTCAGCCTTGATTTCAAAAGGAATCCGGCGCTCCTTCACGGCCATCTTTGCAAACACACACACAGCTGTCGTCATGGTCATACCGATCTCAGAGCAGAATGCTTCAAACTGCTTCTTCAAGTCCGCATCCATACGGATATTCATTGTTGCCTGAGCCATTTTGCTCACCTCCTATTCCTATTGTATTTAAATTTAGATACATTGTCAATATATTTTATTACACGCATCGAATAAAAAAGAAGCCCCATAAGGAGCTTCTTTTTTACTGGAGTATCCAAGAATTAGAATGCGTAGTTCAGGGAAACAGTCCAAGCGTTGTCATCGCAGTCAACCTTGGAGTTTTCGATATCCCAAGCGTATTCGCCGTGGAGGGTAACGTTCTTCTGGAGAGTAACGTCGCCGAATACGTTCCAGAACTTCAGATCTTTGCCAGCAATAGCACCGAAGAAGTCGGATGCATCATAGGTGGTGCCGCCGAGGTAAGCACCAGCGCCGACTCTGTTGTAAGCGACATTCAGAGCGAAGGTGCCCGGTTTGGAAGCATCGAGAGTGCTGTAGCCGATGCCAGCCTGGTAAGCGTTATCGTTCTTGTCAGCGTTGGAGTCCCAGTATTCGCCGAATACGCTGAAGTTATCAACCGGAACTACGAGGTTTGCGCCCCAGATGCTGTCAAAGCCGCTAACAGTCTTTGCTTTGTCGCCGGTGAAGTTGAAGTAAGCTGCGTTCAGTTTAGCAGCGCCGAAGTCATAGCCGAGGCCGCCGAAAGCAGCATCGGTTTTATCATAGTCGCCTGCGTTCAGCTGGCCAAATGCAGCGTAAGCATCGAATTTGCCATCGCTGTATGCGAGTTTAGCGCCATCGAATGCGTCATCATATTCAAGTCCACCGAATACGGTGAGGTCCTGACGGCCGAGAACCACGGAGGTCTTTTCGCCGAAGTTGTGGTTGACGAAGAGACGTTCCATGGTGGTGTTGCCATCATCTGTACCAGCATCTTTGAAGTACATGTTGGTTGCGATACGGCCCTGAACGTAGGTAGCGTCATTGACCTGACCCTTGACAGTCAGACGCAGACGTCCATCCCATGCATCTTTATCGTTTGTTTTAGCTTTATTGATATAACGCATACGAGCATCGCCAGCCCAGGAAATGTTGCCGACTTTCTTTTCCAGGTTGGAAACGCGAACGCCGAGGTTTGCGAG
>ERZ1023822.292-NODE-292-length-15237-cov-89.742524_pt1 | contig 15237 bp, 6 predicted proteins | sample MGYA00380379_ERZ1023822 | MGnify/ENA primary metagenome ERZ1023822 (study PRJEB33179, sample SAMN07448988) | human gut metagenome | biome: Human-gut; feature: Human associated habitat; material: Faeces | host: Homo sapiens | place: India: Bhopal | collected... | reverse complement strand
GAGAAAGGATAGCAACGCTAACGGCTTTTCAATCTTTCTTAAGTTCCTCATAAGAAAATAGATTAAATTATTTATTTTATCAGTTTATGATTGTGTACGTGTTCAGTAAAAACATTCTTTTGCAAAGCACGCTGCAAAATTAAGATTTATTTCGTGAAATGACTTTCTCTCATGTTACAATTACTTTGCGAAACATAATAAAAAAACAAAAAGAAACATAAGATATTAGAAATATAACAAAAAGAAATCCCGAAACTGCCAGGCAGTGTCGGGATTTCTTTTTGTTATATTATTGATTTCCTGTCTTGTTACTTGAACAGATGTGGCACAAATTCCTTCAGACAGCGGCGCCAGGTAAGCCACTCATGATGAGTGCCAGGAGAAACATAGACATCAAGCTTGATGCCCAGGTCCTTCAATTCCTTCGCCATCTTCTCCGTGCCGAAGTTCTCTTCTGAACCGCAGCCCATGAACATATAGTTTATCTGGCTGTTGAACTTCTCTGCATCGGCAAAGACGCCGTTGAAGCAGGTCTTGACATCCACACCGAAAAGTGCACCGCTGAAGGTTCCCAGGGCAGAGAACTTATCCAAGTTCGGCAACACGGTGTTGAAAGTCTGGCAACCGCCCCATGACAAGCCAGCCATCGCACGATGCTCTCTGTCGGTATAGGTTCGGAACTCCTTATCTACCATCGGAATCAGATCCTTGATAATCACATCGTAGAAAGATGCGCCATAGAGCTTGCGCTCCTCATCCACATCCTTGCCCGGACGTGGCACGAAAGGCTGCTTTACATCGCCGCTCTCCATCACCACAATCATAGGCTCAGCCTTGCCTTCGGCAATAAGGTTGTCCATGATGTGCTGCATATAGCCCTGATGGCTCCAGCCCGTCTCATCCTCGCCCATTCCGTGCTGCAGATAGAGCACAGGATAGCGCTTGCTCAGATTGGTTTCATATTCTGCCGGTGTATAAACCATGGCTCTGCGGAACTTGCCCTGAGATGCAGCATAGTAAGATACCGAACGAACCTGACCCTGTGCTACTCCCTGCTGAGGACGATAGTAGTTGCCTTCGGCTCCCTCAGGAACCTCCAAGCCACTCGCCTCTCGGCAGCAACCGAAGTAGGTTTCGCTGGCAGGATCTACTACCTGTACACCATCCACATTCAGGAAATAATAGTGGAAGCCTACTACCAATGGGTCAGAAACACCATACCAGTCGCCGTCCAAATCCTTCTTCATAGGATACTTCTTTCCGCAGATGTCGAAGATAACCTGCTTTGCTTCCGGTGCATGTAGCTTGACATAGGCACGATGGTCTTTGTCCACACGCGGATAGTTGGCATCCGGAATGATGCCGAGCAGAGAGAGCATCATGTTGGCATAACGCTTACCCATGGTGCGATAGCTTTCGGCAATGAAATGCAATCCGTCGCCACGCTGCGGACAACCCTTGGAAGAGATGACATGGGCAGTAGGGATGGTCTTGGCGATATCATCCACAATGGCGATATGCTTCCAGCAGATTCCGCCCTGGTCTTTCTGAACGGTTTCGCCCACAAGCAGCGGCACATCCTCAGCCTTCAGGTGCAGCTCTTTCAGAATATCGTTATACACGGTCTTCACCCGGTTGGGCCAGTTGACATCACCATTGTTGGTTTCTCCCTGATGCAGCAGGATACCCTTGATGACACCCTGTTTCTGGGCAATCTTGGCAAGCTCGATGAGTCGGGCGTATGGATTGCCGTTATACTGGGAAGCGAAGTTCTTCATCCAGTCGGGCTGCTTCTTCAGGTACGCCTTGCAGGTACGCTTGTCGAAGAGGTCGATGCTGGCGCCACCCACAGCCACGGTGATGGTTCCCACCTTGATGCTGTCTGGCAGGTTATCCACCATCTTTCTTCCGAAATAATCTACAGGAGTAAGGCCAGTACTAGGACGAGCCTGGGGAGGGACAGCGGTATGCCACTGTCCCTTTTTCCATCCTGCCTTCTCATCATCCACGGCATACATTGCCATGAATCTTGGATTTACTCCTGTCCGGTCGATGTCTTCGATGGCGGCATTACCCTCCATGTTCGACTGTCCGAAACAGAGATAAATCTGGAAGTTCGGATCAGGTTTTACTTGTGCCTTGCTACCATTCTTCTGTGCCATCATCGGAAGGCACATCATCATCATCATTGATGCAAAGATTGATAACTTGTTCATTGTATGTATGTTTATTGTAACACCTTAATATATAAGATTACTTACCCTCACTCAAACCATCAGCAAAACCACCGTAAGCAGGCTTGCGCTGATAGTTCAGGTTCCAGAGACCTACAGGCTCTCCAGGGCGCCAACCGCTGTCTGTTGGTGAATCGGTGAGAGACCACTGGCAGATGCCATACTGCTGACTGACAGGAACGATAGTGAAATACTGCTCGATAATCCACTTGTAGTATTCAGCCATAGCCTTTTCCTTAGCCACACGCTCATCAATAGGGAGCTTCTCCAGCTGAGCAGTAGTAACATCTTTGCCATCAGCATCTACATAACCCATATCAAGCTCAGAGATACGAACGAGCTTGCCAGTCTCTGCCATGATCTTGAGCATGTTCTGGATGCCCTTCTTCTTGCTTTCCAGAGTCTGTTTATTCTCGTAGTAGCTGATGTGCATCTGTGATCCGATACCATCAATCTTGGTGTTCCAGCCGAGTTCCTTACCCTTCTTTTCCCATACGCCAATCCAGTAAACGAGCGACTTCACCTTCTGGTTGTTGTCCCAGTCAGACTCCAGGTTGTAATCGTTGATGAAGAGCTTGAGGTCTGCAGGGTTTGTACCCTCTACCGCAGCATAAGCATCACGAGCCGCCTTCTCTACGATAGGACCATACATCTCTGGTGTGAAGTAATCCTGCCAGTAGAAATCTTGTGGATTATGCTCACTGGTAGCCTCAGTCTGAAGAGCATAGAAGCCATTCACATTGCCACCACCTGAGATAGCCTCGTTGATGAGATCCCAAGCCTTCACCTTGCCTTCAGTGGCCTGCATCATGCCACTTATCCATTTGTTCATCGCCCAGGTAAGTGTATCAGACTTCTCCTTAGGAGTGAGAGGGATACCATTACCATACTTTTCACATTTGAAGTCAGGTCCCTGCCAGTTGCTAGCCCAACCGGTTGTTGCATTCTTGGCAAAGTCGCCATTCGCAACAAGATTATCCTCAGTACCTTCCTTGACAAGGGTAATATCATCCATATATACACTCTCGCCAGACTTCATTTTACCGAAGCAGAACTGCAACTTATCATGTGTAAACGCAGCAGTAAACTCCCAAGTATATGTTTTCCAGTCAGTAGTAAGATTCTGAGCTTCACAATACTGCACATCATTACTTCCACCCCACTCGTTTTTATTAGGACTGGCATCCCAGATAGGCCAGAAAGCAAATTCCGCAGCAGATGAAGCCTTCAACTTCATCTTCAAGACATACTTAGCGCCCTTTTTCAATGGCTTAGGCAACGTATACATTGCCTGATGATCCCAGGCATTTGAACCATCCTTTGTTGTGGTATATTTGATACAGAAGTTTCCAGATGCACTTGTACCAGAACCTTGCTTGATTGCAAAAGAAGGTCCCTGCCAGTTGTTACCCCAAGCAGATTTATCATCTTTAGCAAAATCGCCATTAGCCACTAAGTTGGTTTCAGTGCCATCCTTTACCAATTTGACATCATCGAAATCGATGCTACCACCTAACTTACCGAAACAAAATTGCAACATATCATGAGGAAACGTTGCATTAAAATTCCAGGTAACCGTTGTCCATTCTGTAGAAACTTTCTTAGCTGCCAAGTACTGAACATCATTACTACCACCCCACTCGTTCTTGTTAGGACTAGCATTCCAGATTGGCCAAAAATCAAGATCACAATCTTGTGATGCTTTCACTTTCATTGAAAGAGTATAAGCACCCCCTTTTTCCAATGGCGTAGCCAACTTGCAGGTAGCCTGATTATCCCAGGGATTTGAGCCAGCCTTATCTGTGGTATATCTAATAAACTGATTGTCGCCGCCCGGCGCCTCAGGAATAGGCTTATCGGCTATCAATCCCTTCAAATACTTGCTAGGCTGCTGAGCATGCCAGGCAAGCGTATGACCATAAACTGTTAACCCTGCATCCTCTGCTGCGGAAACAAAAGAAGATACCTTACTGAAATCCATCACACCCTGGTCGTTGACACAGGAAGCCATCTTCATGGCATTGCCTGCAACAATCTCATCAAAGTTATGGGCTGCAAGACGGAAGAGAGGACCCTGCTGGTTGAACTCGTCCACGCCAAGTGCAGCACTTACCTTAAAGTCAGGATGAGCACCACGATCCAGATACTCCTTCAATGGCGCATAGTCGTTGAGATACTCATACTGAGCGATGGTCTGAGGCTTCTCTACGTCATATTTCCAGTCATCCCAGTCTGCACAGCTGCCCAAAACAAATGGGCAGACCAGTGCAGATATAATATATTTATTTACTTTCATACTACTAAATTCATTTTCATTAGTTTGTTACGAAATTACTTCCATGACTCACGCTTGTTGCCACGACTCATCATAGACATCACATAGTCGGCAGAGATGTTCCATGTTTTCTCGTGCTCTACATCACCAGCATTGGTCACTACAGTAGCATTAAACTTAATCTTCAGACAATCAGCCATACGGTTCTTGTCGCTGAAATCCTGAATGCCACGAGGAGCAAAAGTACCAGTACCGATCTCCTTGCCATCCTGAAGAACCTTACAGTTTTCACCATTGAATGCCAGAGTAATGGTCAACTCCTTCGATGCATCAATCTGACTCCAGCTATCCGTTGTATCATCATGCTTCCACTCCTTTACAGGATAAGAGCAAGTGATGGAAGATGTGTTGAAATCTATAGTTGAAACCACATCCAAGTCATCCTCATTCTTGTGAGTGATGGTCTTCAAATCCTGGATATTGGTAGTTCCTGTCTTGCAATACATACCTGAGTACTGATTCTTGTACTTCACACAGATCATCTGATAGTTCTTCTTTTCAATGATAGAATCACCAGTGAGGGAAGAAACAAGTCTTACTGGCAATACATAGTGAGTAGTAGCAGCCTTCGGATCGTTGAAGAAGGCATCAGTAAGATGCACTGTTGTACCACCAATGATTTTTCCCTTAGGGATAGTCAGGGTGTTAGGATCCTCCAGAGTATAGTAGGATGAAGGGAGCACCTCCATACCACTACCTTCCTCGAGAAGAGATGGATCTATCTGATAGCTGATCTTGCAATCCTTGGTATTCTTGTAGCCACCACCCCAAGTTGCCTGCAGCTTGAACTGATGAGCATTGTCGTCGGTATTTACCGCATCATCGTCATTGCCGAGGGTGATAACGCGGATAGGTGCCTGCATAGCGAAATATACAGATATCTTACCGTTGTTGCCACCATTGGCTGTTCCTCCCTGAAGACTATCTTCCCAATCTCCGTTTGAACAAGAGGTAGAAAGACCAGCTACCAAGGCAAGTCCCATGATTGCAGTTCCTATTTTTCTGAATGTTTTATTCATATTCTTCATTTTTTCTTGTTATTACCAAATGTTGTTCTTTTTACCATCCAGCGTTCTGAACGAGTGATGGGAAATTAAGAATCTGGTCGTATGGTATAGGACCATAGAAGGCATCCTTCTTGAAATTACGTGTTTCCACTGAGATTGGAGTATATTTCTTGCCTGCCTCTTCGTTGGTGATGCTCATACCCTTTGCCTCCTCTGTGAGGTTTGCCTTCCAGCGACGCAGATCCCAGAAGCGGAAGCCTTCGAAGCAAAGCTCTATGCGGCGCTCGTTTCTAATCAACTCACGCATCTTTTCCTTGCTCTGTGCGCACTCTTCCAGGTATGGATCTTCACCAGACTCTCCCAAGCCTGCACGCTCACGGATTGCCTTGATGACATCGTAGGCTGAGTAATCTGTGCCACCCTTAGGACCATAAGCCTCATTGGCTGCCTCGGCATAATCCAGATAAAGCTCTGTGTAACGGATGCGGGCTGTATAATGATAAGCCTTGCCGTTAACCGTAGGATCCAGGTTGATGTCCTGACGGAGGAGCTTCTTCATATAGTAACCTGTGCGGGTTGACTTGGAAACGTCCTTGTTGAGACCATCGAGATTGTCTGCGTTGTCTGCCTGTGTATTGATGACAGCATTTCCTGAACCGGCTGTCTGTCCATTATAGATAATGTACTTAGCCAGACGTGGGTCACGGTTTGCGTATGGATTAGCTGGGTCATATTCGCTATTGGCATCTGTAATAGGATAACCGTTGGCTGCAGGGAATGCATCTACAAGATTCTGGGTTGGATTGATACGACCCTGACCATAGATTGATGGTGGATAGTACTTGGTCTCCAAATCATTGTTCTCGCTCTTCTCTGTACGCCAGAGTACTTCCTTAGGACATTCTGCCGCTGTAAGATTCTTCATGTTTGGGTCTGCATACCACTCCAAACCATTTGTATCAATGCCTGAGATGCCACCATTGAGGTCGAGCACTGCCTTGGCATATTGGGCTGCCTGCTCGTAGGTTACGCCGCTGCCTTTGGCAAAGGCTGGAGATGCAGCCATCAATGTAGCCTGTGCAAGAACGGCACGGGCGATACGACCACTTAAGCGTCCGGCGAAGTTGGCACCAAGTACACGATTGTAAGTAGCCTTTGTAACTGTATAGGATTTGCCAAGGCAACTAACGGTCATTGTCTCGTTATCCGTATCCTTGTAGTCAACAGGGAGTACGCGTACAGCCTCTTCTGCATCCGCAATGAGCTGCTTCATGCAGTCGGCATAAGAAGCACGCACCTCCAGGGAATTGAAATCTGAGCTTACATCCGTTGGCTCAAGAATATTAGGCACACCGAGGAGTGTTCCATTGGCGTCCAAACCGCCATGGGCACGGAGCAGATAGTACATGAAGAGTGCTCTCAAACCCTTTGCCTCACCAATGTAACGCTGTTCATACATGGCACGCACAGCCTCATCGCTGTTCCAGTTTACCTTATCCACATTGGCAAGGAAGAGGTTGATATACTGGATGGCTGCACGACAGTCGCGCCAGGTTTCCACCGGATTATTGCTTGAAGTCCAGCTATCTACGCCAGTCATCTTACGATAAGAGTCGGTAGCGTCGTTACTCACGGCATCGTCTGTAGCGACATCGTTGAACGAGTATTCGCGGTTTGGCAGACGGGTATAGGCGTTACCAAGCACACCATCAGCATAGTCAGGATGGTCGTACATATACTCGAAACCCAGATGGTTTTCGATGGCAGGCTCGAACATATCGTCGCAGCTTGTCAGTCCTATCGAAAGAGCCAGTCCGAGCACCACTCCACCAATTTTATATTTTGATAGTAAGTTGTTCATCACTTTTGTCATTTTCGTTATCTTAATTTTCTATATTAGAACTCAACCTTTGCACCGATGGTGAAACTGCGGGTTTGAGGAGCAGAATCTACATTGCGTTCCATCTGCTTGCGCTCACCGGCTATCGTCAGGAGGCTGCTGCCATTAACATATACCTGCAAGCCCTTCACCAAACTGTTGTCTCCGAAGAGTGTCTTGTTGAAATCGTAGGTAAGCTGCACGCGGCTCAAGTCGATGCGGTCGGTTGAATACATCCAGTAGTCGGAAGCATTGAAGTTGTTGTCACCACTCTGTGTTGTCAGACGAGGATAGGTGATAGACTCTCCGTTCTTGAATTTACTCTCTGTCCAGGCACCGAGTACCACATCACTGTACTTACGCTCACCGTAAACCCAGTTGTAGGTATCGTCCTTGATGGCATTGCCACCAAACTGACCTGTCAACATGGCGAAGAGAGTGAAGTTCTTGTACTTCAAGGTAAGATTCATACCACCGGTGAACTTGGCGCTCCAGCGACCGATAACCACACGGTCCTTAGAGTCGATAACACCATCACCATTCTGGTCCTTGTATTTCAAGTCACCAGGCTTCACGGTACCGAAAGAGCTCTTAGCCTCTGCATTGTCTATTTCTTCCTGACTGTTGTAGTAGCCTAAGCACTCATATCCCCAAAGGGCATCAATGAGCTTGCCTTCTGTACGCATGTAGTCATACTCAACATTCTCTGCAACCTTCAGGTTCTTTGAACTGTTGGTCTGTCCGAATGCCTGGATGCCATATTCGAAGTCTCCCACCTTGTCGTTGTAACCGAGAGAGAAGTCAACACCTGTGCGGCGGTTCTTGCCGTAGTTGATGTATGGCACGAATGTAGATACAGGCCAGTAGGTATGCATGTAGCTTGGATAGATGTATTCTGGCTGAGCAAGCAAACCATCAGTCACCGTGTTGTAGTAGTTCACGGCAAAGCTGAGTCGGTTGCCGAACAAGGCACCATTCAAACCTACATTGAATTCCTTGCGCTTGATGAAGCCCAGCTTGTCGTTGCCACCACGCTGAGAGTCGGAAGTCTGGATGCTGTTGTTGGCGTCAGACCATCCCCACCATGTACCGGTAGCCGTGAAGATATTCTTATACATAAAGTACTCAGAAATATCAAGATCCTGGTTCAAGACGGTATAACCTGCGGTAAGACGGAGGTCATTGAGCCAGTTTACATCCTTCAGGAAATTCTCTTCAGAGAGTCTCCAGCCGAGAGTTGCCGATGGAGAAATGGCATTGCGGTTGCCTTCAGGAAGCTTGGCCGAGTGTACCACATTGGCTGCCAAGTCGGCATAGTACTTATGTGCATAGTTGTATGACACGAGAAGTCCCAGGTTGGCATTGCTTACCTTGTGATACTCACCGCTGATAGTCTGCTGATAACCATTGGCGAGCAAGGTGGCATTGACATTGTGATTGCCGAAGGAGTTAACGTAGTCAAACTGTCCGGTCCAGGCAAGCGTCTGGCGCTCTGCTGAGTTGCTGGAGTTCAGCGTTCCCGTATGCTTATCCTCACCATACTGTGTGACGGAACCGATAATCTGCTTGCCGTCAAACTGTGTCCAGTTGACACCGAAGGTTGCATAACTGTCGTTCAAGGATGTTGTGTATGACGTAGAATAGTCAACCGCAAACATGGTCTTGAAGCTCAATCCCTTGAGCACAGAAGACAGGTCAAACTTGACACCTGTATCAAACTGCATCTGGCGGGATGTCCAGGTGTTGTAGCCTGCAGCATACATATCTGCAAAGGCATTGGTCTGGTCTTCCTGTGTAGCACCCAGGAAATACTGTCCGGCTGGCAATCCCACAGGATTGGTGATGATATTTCTTGAGTTATTGATGAGAGCCAGAGAATTGGCATCCATCGGGTCAAGATAAGACAGCGGGATGAATGGAGCCACACGGTTAGGGCGCAATGTAGAAGCTGCCTTCCAGAATTCGCTGTTTGAACCATGCTGGTTATAATAGGTAGCGTTAGCATTCACCCAACCAGAAGCCCAGTCAGCGAGCTGGAGGTCGATGTTACCACGTACGTTCAGGCGGTCGGTATAGTTGTTCTTTCCTTCACCGAAATTCAGGAAATCACCCTCGCGGTAGTAGCTCACGTTGGTATAGAACTGTGCAAACTTACCACCACCTTCGAACTCAGCCGTCACATCGTAGCGAGACTTGGTCTTCTTGAGATAATCAGAATTATAGAACTGCTGGTTTGGATAACGGTAAGGATTGGTACCTGCAGCCGTGTTATAGATGTCTTCAGCTGAATATTTAGCAGAAAGACCATCGTTGGCAAGTGCCTGATTGTAAAGCGTCATATACTGCGCACCATCAAGGTAGGTAGGATAAGACTTCGCTACACTCATCTGATAGTTGGCACGGGCTGTAATCTTCAGCGGTTCAATCTTACCACGCTTTGTTGTGATGAGGATAACACCCTTTGCAGCACGGCTACCGTAGAGGACAACGGCAGAAGCACCCTTGAGGAAGGTAATGTCTTCAATCTCCGTTGGCAAAACATTGTTTGCATCACGTGGCACACCGTCAATCAGCACGAGTGCATCACCCTGATTCCATAGCGACCCATTATAACCTGCAGCCAAAGCCTGCATATTGTCGAGGCTATAGGTATTGTAGTTCTTCTCCAGCAGATTCTTCACCTTGACCGTGCTGACAGGAGTGATTACATCACGGGCATCCGCCTTGCGGAATGCCACGTTGATGGTGTCTGCTTCTGTGGCATCCTGTGCCATCACTCCTTGTGCAGAGAGAGCGAAGAGGGAAACCGGAAGAATCGCTTTATATCTTGAAATTATGTTGCTCATAATTTTTTCTTCTTTATTCTTTTAATTGTTTTCTTGATTCACACTCTATTACCAACCTGGATTCTGGAACATCTCAGGATAGATACTGGTGTCTTTCTTCTTCAAAGGCATCCACCAGTGCTTGCTTGTGAAGTGGCGGGTAAGAATGGTCTTCTCCTTGAAACCGGATACCTCGGTGTTCTGTGGATTCTTTGGATCAAACTTGCCTGCACGTACAAACTCCTGCGATGTCTTGATGTTGTAAGGTGCCTTGTCGAGAAGCAACCAGCGACGCAAGTCATTAAAACGGTGACCTTCGAAAGCAAGCTCTACGGCACGCTCGCGGCGAACTTCATCCATGAACTTGTCCTTGTTGCCTGTAAACTTGGCTGCTACATCTGCTACTCCGGCACGCTCGCGAATCTTGTTCACTGCATCGAGAGCTGTGAGTGAGCACTTGGCAGAAGCGGTGGCTCCACCTACGGCTGCACAAGCCTCGGCATACATCAGGTAACAGTCGGCAAGACGCAGGTAAGGCACATCAATGTACAACTTGTTATAAGTACTACCCATATCATAGTTGTTGGCGATCATAGGAATGAACTTATAGAGCAGGTAACCAGTGCGGCTCTCGTTGATATCGTCACGGTAAGTACCACCTGTATAGAGGTTGGCATATCGGTTGGCATCCGGTTTGATGTCTCCCTCTACCACCTTTACTCCATCATATACGATGTCGTGATAGAAACGTGGGTCACGGTTCTTCCAAGGATGGGTTGGGTCGAAACCAGACTCTGGGTCATCGAGAGGAAGACCATTCTTCATACCATAATAGTTTACGTAGTTGGCTGTAGGCTGTGAGGCAGCCTGACCACCTGTAAGAATCTGACCGCCAAACTCGGTGAACACTCCGAAGTGAGAGTTATGCCATGCATCGGCTGGAATATCACGGAGAATATTCTCGGTAGAACCTGGAGGAAGCATGTTCTTGTTCCAGGTATAGAACAGATCTGAGTAATCAGCAAAATCCACGAGCTTGTACTGGGTCTGTCCTGTCTCAACAAGAGTAAGGAGTTCGCCAAGTGCCTCGGCAGCCTGCTGTGCATAGTTGGTATCGTAATCGTAGGTGCTGGCATTGCCGTTTACGTTCATCTTGTCATCGCAGTTCTTCACCAGTGGAGAAGCTGCCCACAAGAGTGATTTGCCTTCATAGGCAAGTGCGGTAATCTTGTTGATGCGGAAGCCATTCTTGCCTAATGTATTGCGACCAACAGAAGACTTATCCCAGTCGATAGGCAGAAGCTCTGCAGCCTCACGGAAGTCTTTAGCAGCCTTCTCGGCACATACCTGGCAGCTTTCACGAGGAAGAGTCATTGGCTGGTCAGCAGCTATGGTATGATCAATATATGGCAGACCACCGAAATACTGCATCAGCTGGAAATGAAGCCATCCACGGAAGAAGAGCAACTGACCCTTGATGGTATTCTTCTCCTCCTGGGTGGCAGCCGTCATCAGGTCCATATTCTCCAGACCCAGATTTGCCTTACGGATGCCATACCATGCAGCCTTCCAAAGACCACGAGAAAAACGATAATTATTACCAGCATCGTTTGGATCCAAAAAACTTGACCCCTGGTCCATGAAGCATGCGCCCCATCCGTCAAACTCTTTCTGCCAGCCCCAGAAGTCACCCTGGTCAACCTTGTAGCCCATGAGGTAGTCGATACCCACAGCCTGGATATCATCCTCACCCCAGTTCCAGCACGTTGTCCAGTAACTCTTGGAGAAGTCAGGAATACAGAGATAAAGCTCCTCTGTAAAGCCCTGGAAATTCTTGAAATTCTTGAAAGCAGCCTCTGGAGATACATCCGATTCTGGTGACTTGTCAAGATAGTCTGTACAGCTGGTAGTCAGAGCGAGAGAACATCCCAATGCCAACGCCAGGCAGGCAGACTTATATTTAGAAATTATTCTTGTCATAATAAATAATGTGTTATATTAACGCTGTTTACAACTCTAACTTGATACCGAAGTTGATACGCTTCATTGTAGGGTATGCACCCTGAGAAGCAAGACCTGTACCGGCGAAGTTCGACTCACGGTCGTCAGGCATATCTGTCCAGAGGAAGAGGTTGTTACCATTTACATAAACCTTCAACATCGAGAGACCGAGACTCTTGATCCATCCGCCATTCCAGGTATAAGCCACCTCCAGGTTCTTCAAGCGACAGAACGAACCATCGTAGAGGAAGCGGGTACCCTCATAGTAACTTGGAGTAGAGTTCATGCGGAGTGAAGGAATTCCGTTTGGAGTTGATGGTGACCAGTAAGCACCCTCCTTGAACACCGTGTGAAGGTATGGCTTAGGCAGTGAGTTGAATGATACATAGCGGCTCACGTTGTTTACGCCATAGAACTGCGCAAAGATACTGAATCCCTTGTAGTCAATACCGATAGTGGCATTGTAGGTGTTCTGAGGAGTACCTGTAAAGCCATAAGGCGCACTATCATTGGTATCAATCACACCGTCACCATTGAAGTCGGTGATGATATACTGACCTGGCAACTTCTGGCTGTCGTTGGTATTGTGAGGAGTCATGGCGATGACATCATCCCAAGACTGTGCTGTACCATTGTCGAGATAGCTCTTGCCCTGTCCGATGGAGAATCCCATGTTCTTCTGGTATGCAGGAAGCAACTCTGGGTCGTCATGCTCGGTAACAACATTTTTTGCATGCGTCATATTCATATTGGCATAGGCATGGATACCGTTGGCAAAGTCATACTGCAGTCGAACTTCAAGCTCATAACCTGTGGTCTTGGTTCTACCCTTGTTCAGGTAAGGAGCAGAAGCACCGAAATAGGAAGGCACCGAACGGCTGCTGCCGGCAATCATGATGTCGGAACGCTTCTCATTGAAGAATTCAAGCGAACCGGCTACGAGACCACCGAGGAAAGCATAGTCGATACCGAAATTCTGTTTGATGGCCTTCTCCCAATGGATATCTGGGTTACCAACCTTCGATTCCTTATACCAGGTGTAAATGGATTCGTTGTTTGGGTTGGTTGAATCAAGATGGGTCTTGCCACCGTAAGCCCAAGTGGTCTGGTAGAGCCAGCGTTCCCATACATTATCCTCACCTATCTCTCCATAAGAGTAGCGGAACTTGAGGATGTCAACCAGGTTTCTGCCGAATACCTTTGCCTCAGTCACTGGCTTGAACCATTTCTCGTTGGCTACGTTCCAACCGATAGCACCTGAATTGAAGAAGGCGAAACGATTGTCCTTGGAGAACTTCTCCGAACCGTTGTAGGCACCGTTATACTCGAACATGTAGCGATCGTCATAATTATAGGTGGTACGGAATGCCCAGTCCTCACGGTAGTTGGTAAACTCAGAACCCGTAGCACGCTCAGAGCGGTTGAATACGCCCATGGCTGTTACATCGTGCTTGCCGAACTTGCGTCCCCAATAGAGCTGTGCCTGATAGAAGAGGTTACGCTGTGTAAGATCGTTGTTGAGCTTACCTGCATCAGTCTTCCATGCGATGGTCTCCACAAAATCAAAGTTATTTTTACCGCCTGGCTTCTGCTTATAGGTTACCACACCCGTTACAGGGTCGATATACTTATACTGGGCAGCATGGTCGAGGTCGTCGATACCTCGGCTTGCCTCCACAAACACGTTGTCCCAAGATACGATGGCAGATGCCTTCAGACCCTTTGTAATAAAGGAAAGATCCTGCTCGAGCGTAAAGTCGGTGTTGATACGGGTTGTGGTGGTTGACTGCTCACCATGAAGTGCAAGCTGGGTCACAGAGTTAGGAGAGCCTTGCTCATCTTTAGGGAAATAGCCCCAAACACCATCGCTATACTGTGGCAGGAAGGTATCATGAGGTGCTGAGTAAGCTGCCTGCCAGAGTTGGCTCTCAGCCCATGAACCTTTCTCCAAGCCATAAGGTGACTTGCGGATACCATGGCTACCCGAAAGGTTTGCCTTCAGCGTGGTAGTCTTGGTGAGCTGGAAGTCGAGATTGGAACGAACGTTGATACGGTTGAATCCGTAACCACTGGTATAACCACGATTGTTATTCCACTCGCGGAAGAGGTCACCCTCGTGCTGATAGTCGATGGCTGCATAATACTTCACTGCCTTGGTACCACCAGCGATATTCACATTGGCATTGTAAGACATGGCGTAGTCCTTGAAGAGTTCCTTCTGCCAATCTACATCAGGATAACGCTCGCTCATCAGGAATCCGGTCTCCGGATCAATACTGCCTGCAGGAGCATTATATTTGTCGATGAATTCGGTAGAGCGGATGTCACCCCAGCTTGAAGGTGAGAGTCCCAACTCATGCTTGATTGCCTGGTTCGCATAATAGAGCGCATCGGCAGAACCGTAGGTCTCAGGCAACTTAGACACCAGCTTGATAGCAGTGCTTGCACTGGCAGAAATCTTGGCCTTGCCTTCTGTACCACGCTTGGTGGTAATCAGGATAACACCATTCGCACCCTTCACACCATACACGGCAGTGGCAGAAGCATCCTTCAATACAGAGATAGACTGTACGGAATGGATATCCACACTCGACATAGGGCGCTCGATACCATCCACAAGAATGAGAGGGTCGGAAGAGTTCCAGGAGCTCACACCACGAATCACAATCTTAGGATCCTCATCACCAGGCATACCTGATGAAGATGATGTAATCACACCAGGCAGATTACCTGTCAGGGCAGAACCAATATCAGATACACCACCTGCGCGTTCCAGCACCTTACCTGTGGTCTGGGTAATGGCACCTACGACAGAGGCTTTCTTCTGCTGACCATAACCAACGACTACAACTTCGCCAATGGCATTGTCGTCTTCAAGGGTAAGTTTGAACTCTCTCTTCGTACCAATCTTTACTTCCTTGGTCTTCATACCTACGTATGTAAATACGAGGATAGA
>ERZ1023822.284-NODE-284-length-15497-cov-10.764927_pt1 | contig 15497 bp, 13 predicted proteins | sample MGYA00380379_ERZ1023822 | MGnify/ENA primary metagenome ERZ1023822 (study PRJEB33179, sample SAMN07448988) | human gut metagenome | biome: Human-gut; feature: Human associated habitat; material: Faeces | host: Homo sapiens | place: India: Bhopal | collected... | reverse complement strand
AAATCTTGGAAGAAAACCAAAACTTCACCTTATCCCCATTATGCCATTTCTGCCAAAGATAGAGTAAGATTTTTTGTAGAGAAGGGAATCTTTTTATCAAACTCAAGAACATAACTTTACCCTTTTATCTTAGATAAGCCAATCCAAGTCATTTTCTTTCGGAAAATTTTTCTTGGCAAGATATGTGCAAAGACTGGCACTAAGATGAACTACAAGTTCTGCTTCCTCATAACAGGGAGTACCTCCCTCTCGCAAATGTCGTCCATTCTCCGATGCAAAACCAAAGATTTCACTAACGACTTTGTCCAATGGTTTAGGAACTATATTCGGATTATCATTGATTAGCTTGCCTAAAGTTGCCTTTTTATTACCTGTAATTTCACGACACAAGCATTCTAAGGCTGCCACAGAATGTTGTACAGAACCAGTAATATCGGGTGTTGGTCGCTTTGACATGTTTTGCAAAGCTTTACGGATTTCATCCTGCGTTGTCTGTTGTTTAGCATTTCCCAAGACCACTACCGTTTCTTTGATTTTCTGCTCAAAAGCTTCTTCACCTCTTATTTCGACAATTCCATGTACAAGCTTCCACCCTATCCCTTTTTCTATAAAATAATCGTTTATTTCTTTTTCGAATCCTGCCTTATCATGGATTTTTTCGTAGAAATATTCGACAATGTCATAGATACGATACCAAGGACAATTTTCTAGAAGAGATTGAACTTCGCTCTTCATAAAGTCATTTTCTCCCCAATTATTTCTGTCTTCTGCTTCTTTTGTTACAAAACAAACTATTGAGCGAATTCTTTTCAGTCCCTCATAGCGAAGCATTAATTGAAGAAGATAAAGACGAAATGGTTCTGGTGCATCATTTCGTACTACAATTTTCTGCTCTGGGATTTCAATACCCATTCTATCAGTAAAACTCATATCTTATCTATAATAATGTTATCTGCTTATTTTACTACACTCTCAGCTTTTCCATCCATCTTAGGATAGATTGTTTTAGGTTCTTGAGTATTATAATGAACTGGCACACCTTTATGAAAATTAAAGCTTGAGCAGTCTGCCGTAGTATAAATCTTCACACCAGAATTCAGTTCAAGAATTTTATTTATCAATCTTCGTGAGGGATGTCCTTCTTTTATCCCGTCAGGAGGGCAAGAGATTATATATTCAGAAGCATTCAACCGAGAAAGAATACTAGGATCTATATTTTTACGACTTCCATGATGAGGCAATTGGACAACAGAAAAATCAGATGCTCTATGCCCTTGACTTTCCCAATAATCCAAAGCTTCATTCAAAGCTGCCTTTCCTGCATCACCCGTAAACAGGAACTTAAAATTACCAAGTATTAATACCAGGATTATACTCGTTTGGTTTATTTCAGAAGTTTCCTCTCCATCTATCCATTTGATAGTTTCTCCTTCCTTAGGGTCATAGTCTTCTTCGGACAAATTACTCGGTTGATAACCTTTATTGTATTTTGACAAAAAGGAATCTGGAGTTTTATCGGAAATCAGTAGGTTCTCTTTATACAAATTATCAGAAGGCCCTAAAGCTATCAAAGTTCCATTCCATCCATTGTCTCCAGTGTTACATGAACATACTTTTATGTGCTTGGTTTTGGCTATAGCCTCTAAATCATCCGCAACTCCAAAGCTATCCTTTATCCTATTGACAAGGCTGTTCGGTGTGATACGCTTATCCGCAAACCACTCTTTTTCTAATCCTGCATCCTTCCAAGGACGATTATAGACAAAAACATCAACTGTTAGTTTTTCACTTTCCAATACAGTTTTCAATCCACTAATATGATCCTGATCAGGATGAGTATTAAATACAAAATCAACTTTTACCTTGTCTTTACCACCATTAGAGTATTTTTCTACCAAATAATCAACTATTTTTTGACCATTCTCAGCATAGCCTCCATCAATAATGGCAATATGAGGATTATCCTCCTCATCAAACACTTCTATAACGATAGCATCACCTCCTTTGGAAGCTTTACCAACCGTAAAAAATCGAATATGATACTTGTCTGTTTTCATACGCTTCAATCTTTTAATTTATCTTCCAAATAATGATGTTGTTTGATAAAAGATATACCAAACAACAACACAAATAACACTTCTACAAATAGCATACAGCACTTATCATCTTGCTGATACTTAAAAATCGTGCAGAGGAAAAGCAATATACCCATCGAGCAAATCGTTCGATAAATATTAGTCAATTCCAACAATATAGCAGTAAAACTATTTTTTGCTATGTTATCAGCATATCTCTTTATGTCATATTTTTCTATCCATCCAAATTTCAAGCAAATACTTTCTATTACTATTGAGCCAAAACGACTGATAGTCATCCCCAAGAAATAAGAAGCTAAAAGAAACCACCATATTTCTTTGAGCATACCTAACGGCACGCCTTTATAAGACAAGATACCCAAGAATACCGCACCTGGATAAATAAAATTAAACAGCTGATAAGCTGATAATTTTTCTGATAAAGATTTCAAGAATTCATTCATTTTGCTTTCTGTTTAAACAAGATACCACCTTATATATCAACAACCAATCATATCTCCAATACAAACAAGGATATAATTTGCGACATTGTTCTGGATAATAAACACGTTCACCAAGATAGAAGCCATACAAAGCCATTTTTTCCCAAAAAGACTTGCCCTTGAAATCAAGATAACCCAAAAAATCTTCCTTGATATCCTTTCGAGCACGAGAAGCTGCAGCAAATTCAATATTTACTTTTGCAACAGGTTTATGACAAAGATAAAGGCTGTATTCATGATACAACTTAAAAATACGCTGCAAATCCTCATAACGTCTTACTCGCTCATCAAAAGGATATTTTTCTACTATACTTTTTCGATAAACAGTTGTACCCGAACATTGGTACAATCTTCCCAAAACATGATCCTTAAAAGGATTGTTCACCAATCCATTTTTATACTCAACGCCCAAATGTTCCGTATTACCATTATTGACAAGAACCTCACCTAAAAACATATCTACCTCAGGGTGTGTGTTTATTATATGTGCAAAATACCTTAAGGCATCAGGCAAAAGTTCATCATCTGCATCAAGAAAAACAATCCAATCTTCCTTTGCATTTTTTACTCCTGTATTACGAGCCTTACTGGGGCCACCATTCTCTTGTTTAATCAATCGAATACGAGGGTCACCAATAGACTCTACAATTGCTACAGAATTATCTGTGGATCCATCATCTACTACTACCACTTCAAAATCGGAATAATCTTGAGAAAGAACACTCTTCAGAGTTTTTTCAATGATGGGTTCCTTATTATATAAAGGTATAACTACAGAAATCATTTTTTCTTTGTATATTTATGGATTTTTTCTAAGATGCTGGCACACTTGTTCATCAAGAAACAGGCAACACCGCCTTCTTTGTATATCCTATTAAATATCTTTCCAGCTGGAGAAAATAGGAAATAAATATGTTCCTTGCCAACAGGCATTGAAGGTGAAGCAAAACTCTGCTTACAATGTTTAATCAGTTCTATCGTTTCTTCTGAGAGTCCCTTAAATTTCTTCACATCTTTATAAATCTGCAAACTAAAATAAGGAGAATAGTCCTGATTCTCTATAAAACTCATGTGCCACCAATGAACAATTGCAGCATCAGAAAAATATTTCAATGACATTGCCACCTGAGCGTTATAAATGCCTGGAAGTTCCGAGATTATGTATCCAAACTCCTTGTCGGTAGCAAGCAGTGCCGGTTGGTCCTGACTTTGTCCCTTTTCAAAACAAGAATAAGTCCAGTTCTCATTCCAACGTTTGTAGAACTTACGCATCTGTTCGTTGTCTGCCACAAACATAACACCAGAGTTAAACCAGTATTTAGAGTCGGAAACATCTGTTTTGAAAATCTTATTCACTGAGTTTGTCGGCGGGAACATACATTCGGACAAAGGCAGATGACCATCGGGCACGGCTGCCATATCGCAAGTCAGGCTATCAATATCATCCAAAGGTTTGCAGATAACTGTATCCGTATCAACGAAGAGGTATGCGCCGTCTATCACGTTGCGCACCGTGGTCTTGATAACTCGTGAACGCTGCTTGGCATTATTGTTCTCTGGCACCGGCACGACAACGATGTTGGTTATCATGCCGCAGAGCTCAGGGAATTGCTCCATATACTTCTTTGTAGGTTCATCCACCAGTACATTGACCGTAGCCTCAGGATGAAACTGCCTAAAAGAATAAAGCGACACCCAAAGTTCCTCTAAGAAGTAATCCTTTTCAGAACTAATTAATGTATATACAATTTGAGTTTTCATCTGTTATTTTTTCAAGGGTGCTAAAGACAAGTCTACTTTTTCTCCCATTTGTAGAAGAAATTCTTTACTAAAGAAAGGCATTCTACCGCAATCAGAAGTAAATGTCATCTCGCCAAAATATGCTTTACCTGCAACATCATAAAAGTCTACTCTTACTTCAGGAAATCCTTTTGACAAAATTTTAGCAGCATTCAACATATCTTGAAATGACTTTGGACAAGGGACTTTACCTCCACCATCTCTATAATGATTAGTAAAACGCCCCCATTCATGATGGTAATTCCAATCCAAATCATATTGTTCAACTTCCACATGCCCATGAACATTATCACGATTGTAAGCAACCCAAACTACATAAGGCTCACCATTGAAGCACCAAATCTTGTAATCAATAGGTGTTGAAGAAATCCCTGCGCCATCAAGTGTTAAGAACTCTTCTGCCATTACCTTTGCTGGAATCTTATTATAATGCGGTTCACAACTCAGATAACCAAATTTTACTCTAAGTTTATTATTAAAGTCTTCTATAACTTTACTCTTATCAAATCCTATTGATTTGTCCAAAATCTTAACCGAAGCGCTGTCATGATTGCATTTTAAAACAAACTTATTAGGCAATTTATCAAAATCTATCTTTTGGGCATCATCCCATGCACCTAACATAGGTACTAACATGTGAGCCAACCCCTTTTCTTTCACATAGTCACGAACGGCAACCTTGTCTGCAAGGCGAGACCATTCCGATGTATCAGAATAAAGAATAAGCCATTGTATCTTCTCATTAAGGTCTTTCGGATTGTTCCAATCTAAATGATAATTGAAATCCCTAAACCAATACTTAGAAAGTACATACTTTGTAAAGTGATCTACAAGGAACTCATTCCATTCCTTTGTCAATCTGTTTTTTATTCTTGGAACTAAATTTTTCATATTATATTATATTATTTTGTTTTATATTTAAGTTCAAATATTCTTGAAATAACCCACCGATGTGGTTCACATCTTAAATTGTTTATATAATACGCAGGATTATATTCTTTGCTTTTGCTCTTAAAAACCTTGCTTTTTAGTCTGGTCAATATCGCTCTTGAATACTTTCGAATATTTGGACGAATATAACCGCTACACTCAAATTGATAATTGTATAAGAATTCTAAATTCATGCAATGGTTATTGACTTCTTGAATATATCTGTCTGCATTCTTGAATATATTATTGATGGAGTCCAAATGTTGCTTGAAATTTTCATCATTACAACAATCAACTTCTCTTTTGTCTTTGTTAAAAGCTATTTGGCGAATATCTACATTTATTTTATTGCCAGAAGTCATCTTTAATTGAGCCATAAGACCATAATGCCAATATTTGTTTTGAGGTGACAAAGAGTCAAATACAAAATTGCCTAAACTATAGACAATAGTACCTTCACCATAATTCTCCCAGGGCTGAGGTACATGAGGGTGATTTCCTATTACTGCATCTGCACCAATATTAACAAAATGTCTATATAAAGAACGTAATTCTGGTAACGGATAATCAAAATGTTCCAAACCGGCATGAGGAAGGAGTATAAGATAATCGCAATGTTTTTTTGCTTCCAATATGAGTTCATCAACACAGGGATGGCATAACCAGGCAGTACCAAAGGTATTGTAGCATTTCTCTCCTAACACACCGAATTCATATTGAGTTATGGCCATAAAACCGACACGCAAACCTTTCAACTCAATAATTTTATACTCATAAGCATCATTCCAAAGCCCACATCCCAATGTAATAGAATTCCCAAATGATTTAATTGTATTCAATACTGCATCTTTACCAAAATCCATGATATGATTATTGGCTAAGGTAAATACGTTAAACTTATGTTTCATTAGAAAGTGAGGGGCCGCTGAATCTTGGGATAATGAAGGGCCACTTTTGAGAATTGGTCGGGAATTTGATAAATGAATTGGAGCCTCAAAATTAACTATATTTATATCTCCGAAATCTAATATTCTATGTAAGTCTTTTCCAATGGTTAATCCATTGAGTGACTTAACACAGAAATCGCCCAAAATATTAATGGTTAACATACTTGATAAATTTATTCTTCACTATATTCAACACCTTATTTCTTTCTCCTACGGTCAATCCCATATAATAGACAACCATTGTTGTGATAAAGAAACAAATCACAATAGAAAGCAAACGTATTCCTACATTTGTAATATTGAGATAAGAATAAGCTACTAAGAGAAAACTCATAACGACAGCTATAATAATTGGCTTCACATACGCTTCCTTCATATATCGCAAAGAATCAAATTTCAATATTGACTTGAGCAAAACCATCTGAACAGCTCTTTGCAATAAATCGGCAACAATAAATAATACCAATAAAGAATATTGGGAATATCCCAATTTAAACAAGACATAACCTATAGGAATACAAACGAGAAAGAATGAACTTATTTCTATCTTGAACCATTTAATCTTACCTGATGCATTGATGAGTTGAGAGAATCCTCCACAGCTTAATGATATTCCGCATAAAACTAAATTGATTTGGCAAAATGTTAGAACACCTTCAGGCACATTACCTAACCACAAATGCAAGAGAAAATCTAACTCTATGTATAAGGGGAAGAAAATAATTTCAAACAGCAGTAAAGAAAAACGCCCTAACTTATTTACTAAATAGTTACAACGTTCCATATTTCCAGAGCTATATGATTGGATGATTTGCGGTCCAGATGCTACATCAAAATTTGCAGCAAAAGTGCTGACGTAATTGTTTACAGAACGGCTGATAGCATACGCTCCATTAACTGCGGTTCCAAAAAATGAATTAAGCAACAAGTCACTTCCAGAAGAACGTGCCATAAACGAAACAGTAGATAATAAATTCCAACCACTAAATGACAACAATGGTTTATAATTGCTCCAACCTTTTATAAAGCGAAGTTTTATAATTTTCGGCCATTTATGAGCTGCATAAATATGAAATACAAGAAATGTATTTATTGTAGTAAGACTCATAATGATGGCATAATATCTCAAACTATTGCCAGGCAAGTATAACAAAGCCAACACACAAGCAAAACGCAGCAAAGTATTACCAATATCAAAGAGAGTAAGGAATCCGAATTTCTCATGAGATGAAAACAAACTACTATATGGTTCGTTAACTATACCCAAACAAATTGTTATTACCGAAACTTGATAGACGAATAATGCATCCATCAACTTACCATCAGGCAATACCAATTTATTATAGATGTACCATAAACCTATCGTTTCTGTCAGAATAAATATAATGACAGCAAGAACAATATGAAGGAATTGGTTTACATTAAATATTTTGTTTACATCACCATTTTCTTTTCCCATTTCAACATTAAAGAAACGTGAAGTCGCAGTTCCTAAAGAGGCTGTAATGAATGTAAACATAGCTAAGACACCACCCACAACGCTAAATATTCCAAAATCAGAAATTCCTAAGACTTGAAGAACTATACGGGATGAGTATAGTCCTATAATCATAGTCGTAAAGATTCTGAAATAAATAAAAATGGTGTTCTTCGCTATTTTTTTGTTATTATCAGATATTTGTGACATCGTATTATTTTTAATTTAAAATACTCCTTTAGATCTATAAAAAACTAATACAAATCCAACTTCTGATTATTATAATGAATTGGTGGATTCACAGCATTTATGATTTCCATGATTTTCTCTGACATGATTTTATTTATAGAAAACATCAAAGGAACAATATCTTTGTATTCATCATAATTGTTATACAAAATATGAAACTCAGATTCTTTGTTATGCACTATCGCACAACGAGTATCATATATAAAACGAGCAACACCTTTATCTATGTCTTGTGGAGACTGTGCAGTATCTAAATAATGATTCCCATTTTTTGTACCGAAATACTTATCTACAAAATACCAAGTATTTGCAACTTCCGTAGCATCCAATGTAAAATTATCAAAAATTTTTGATAAGTTTGAGATAACAGTATCTCGCTCATTTTTTGTATATTTCGAACTTAAATTTTTAGTCTCCCTAAGAAATGACTGCTTTACATTTGCTCGGTTTACAATTTCCGCCATCTGCTTTCGATATACCATATATTCAGCTATCTGATACATCTTCAAAAATGCCGTCAATATATCTTCAGCATGAAGCCAATCATTGAGAACATCATAAATATCATAGTATTCTTTATAAACAATATCTTTATTATAATTAAACGATGCTAAAATTGGAGTCGTCCCCCAAGAAAATTGCAATCCTTTAGGTATATCAATAACTTTTTGGTTATTCATAGATGCAGCCAATGCATAAGCGTACAGATTTTCATAATCATTTTTTTCATTGCGAGATAAACCTATTGCAGTTTTATCGAATTGGATTATATAAGTATCACCATAAGCTTGTTGGCATAATTCTTTCAATAATTTCTTTTGTCTTTTCATATCCGTCATTATTATCTCCAATAACAATAAACTTTCCAAAGAATATGTTTCAGAAGCACTTTTATAAAGTGTACAAATCTCCACAACTTTAAGTTTGTCATCAAAATAGCTTAATGGTCTTGAATATTTTTTATCACTATGTTTTTGAAACATCATTATATGCCCCATAACCTGCACAGTTGCATCTAATTCAACACTACCATCTGCTATAAAGTTTGAAATTGTCTGCAGAAGCGGTTTAAGCGGAGTCTGTAACGTTACAGTAGAAATCAACTTATCCAAAGCTTGAATAATATTTCTATCATCCAAATAATCTTGAACATCTGCAAAATCATCGCTTCCACTATTGATACCTGAATATTGTTTCAATATGTTTTCAAGAAGATTTTTATATAATTCAACCCTTTTCATAATTCATGTTCTTCATTATAGCCATATTAAAAGCATCTACCCAAGACATTTGTTTTTCTTTTAACAATGCTTCCGTATAAAACATTATCGCTTTACGAACGACCATTCCTATATTAAGTTTTGCTGAAGATAACTTTTTATAAGCACCTTCATATTGTAATAAAGCAAAGTCATCAGCATTCTTTATCTTGGCAACGCTTGCATTCATTCTATTCAAAATCTCTGATGGAGCACAAGACAATGAGTTTATAGATGCTCCGATACCAGCCATGACACCAGCAATTGTTGTATCTTTAACAAACCAATCAGACAAAGCCTGGCAAGAGCTAATTTTACTGTCTAATTGCAACAGTATATCCAAAAATCTCTGTATAAATTCAATCGTAAAAACATCCTCTACAGCTGACAAAGATATATTTGATTGCGAATCGTAATCTTTATATAGCATATCACGAGAAAGACGCATTGGCTTCATATTCACCAAGGACTGAACTCCTATGATGACAGAAGAAAGAAGATATTCTCCAACTTTTCGTTCTTTAGGTTTTCTATCTTTAGACCGAATGATTTTTATCCTATCATCACTAAACTCATTTTCTGTAAAAAGACGCATATACATCAATTCAAACTGGTGATTTAAATTCATTTGTTTTTGCCCAGCATTTAATATCAGCATTTGCTTTATTTCTTGATCTACAGACAAACCTGACCACAAATAGAGATATAAATCAAAGTTGGCATATTTATCTTTGAGATTCCACACATTGATTTTACTTTCTTTTTTAAAAAGACTTCTTACTTGCCGAGGAGAAACTGCCATAGAGTAATTATCACAAGTATCCCTAAACTCTTCAGTTATAATCTTGTAATCACCACTGGACTTTTCTACAGCCAACTTTGACAGCTGATAGTATATCCAAAGTCTAAATGTACGTTGCAGACCATCCAAAATGTTAAACTGCTTAATTTCAACAGTATCACAAACAGCACCTACATTTTTGGTCACTAAAGAAATAGGAGCCAATGGGGTATTGCTATTTACCGCATTCAATATTGTATCCAAAAAAGGATTGGAAACAATCCCTCTTTGAATTTCATAATTGAAATTCTCTTTCGTAAGAGACTCTATATAATCTAACAAGGAAACTTTGCCTAAAAGCCACCCTGTTCGTTGTTCTAATATTTTAATTTTCATACGACAATGTATAACAAATATCTGATGCCATCAACCAAATCCAATTGGGAAGTTTTACTATAACAATAGTTTGTCTACTATTGCTTGAAACATGCCTTCTCTACCATTCGTCACACTTTTATCCGTAACAAATCAACCAAGATACAGCCGAAATATACGACAATTAAGAATGAGAATAGTAATAGAATATAAATCGTTCCTTGATAATTTGTATCTATATCATGCAATATATCAAACCAATATCCCCATAGACCCTGAAGCAAATAAACTGCAAAGCTACTCTTTCCACACAAATTGATAAACTTGTTGTATTTTATCTCTAGCTTAGAGAAGAACAGCAGTAAAAACACTGCCCCAATCACAGTCAAAGGACTCACATAGCTACAAAGTTTCCAAACCAAGTAAGAAGTCTGTCGTATCCCCAGCAATCCACTTATCAAAATGACAAAGAAAAATAATAAGGAACATAATACATAGATACCTATATCCTTCGATTTATCCTTGCAAACCCACTTGGGATTCCATACTCTCATATAACGAGCCAAGAGGTACAAGCCGACAAACGAGACGATGGAATACCCATTGTTGATATAGTCGGTCGCCTCAAACACCCATCCCAAAAGTACCAATAAGCCCCAATAAGCAACAAGTACATTTCTTAATATGCGCCTAGACACATTCTCCACAAAAGCATTCAAGACTGGGGATATTATATAAAGTAGCAAATAAGCTTTGATAAACCACCCCTGAGTAGGTTTTAGCATCATCAATTTGCAGATACTCTCTTTACTAAACTCTACAAGCCCAGCAAAAACGTACACCACGTAGCTTAATATTTGCAAGAATGCTATTTGAAACAAAAAACTACATATACTCTTTGTCTTGGGTTTGATAGAGAACCATCCCGAAATCAACACGAAGACATCTACCGCAACTATGCCGACTCCCTGTTGTAAAATTCGCCCCCCAATAACACAGGATTACTTTGTATGGCATCCACATCAGGCATTCCAAATGCCAAGAAGGAAGAATGCAACAGTAAGACCATGAACATGGAAAGGCATCGTAATAACTCTATATTCGATTGACGTTGTATAACTTTTTAAAATTGACGTTTATTCCAAAAGATCATATCATAAACGACATATCATAAGTTGTTCCCAAAAACAAAGATAATTGGTCATCGTGACTTGCCTGGTACGACACAAGAGGAATGTCCTTGTTTGGAAACCCAAACTATCTTTGGAAATATTGAGAATTTTTAGTCTCGCCTAAATATATCCCTGGTATATACCTTATCCTTGACATCATCCAGACAGGTATCATAGCGGTTGGCGATGATGGCATGACTCTGAGCTTTGAAAGCAGCCAAGTCATTAATTACCTTGCTACCAAAGAAGGTGCTACCCTCTTCGAGTGTTGGCTCATAAATGATGACCTCTGCACCCTTTGCCTTGATACGCTTCATGATGCCCTGTATGGCTGACTGGCGGAAGTTATCGGAATTGGATTTCATAGTCAGACGATAAACACCGATGACGCATGAATTGACTTCAGCTCCAAACTGATTGTTCTCAGAATAACTGTACCAGCCTGCTTTCTTCAATATTGCATCTGCAATATAGTCCTTACGCGTACGGTTGCTTTCCACAATCGCCTCTATCAGGTTCTCAGGAACATCAGCATAGTTTGCTAAGAGTTGTTTGGTATCTTTTGGCAAGCAATAGCCACCATAGCCGAAGCTTGGGTTGTTATAGTGGGTACCGATACGTGGATCGAGTCCTACTCCATCAATAATGGCCTTGGTATCGAGACCTTTGACCTCGGCGTAAGTATCGAGTTCGTTGAAATAGCTTACACGAAGAGCAAGATAGGTATTTGCGAAGAGTTTCACTGCCTCGGCTTCCTTCATGCCCATGAACAAGGTGTCAATGTTCTCCTTGATAGCACCTTCCTGCAAGAGTGCTGCAAAGGTTTTGGCTGCTTCTTTCATCTCCTCGACATCTGTTACCTGCATGATAGCCTCGTTTTCCTCAGCAAACTCAGGGCGGTCGATAATCTTGGGATAGCCTACGATAATTCGACTGGGATAGAGATTGTCGTAGAGTGCCTTGCTTTCACGAAGGAACTCTGGGGAGAAAAGGAGATTAAATTTCTTGACTCCCTTCTTGGCATACTTTAGGTAAAGGCTACGGGTATAGCCTACAGGAATGGTACTCTTGATGACCATCACTGCGTCTGGATTCACCTCCAACACCAGGTCGATTACTTCTTCGACATGGGTTGTATCGAAGTAGTTCTTTACTGGGTCGTAGTTGGTTGGTGCTGCTATCACCACGAAGTCGGCATCGGCATAAGCTGATTTGCCATCAAGGGTTGCAGTCAGATTCAGCTTTTTCTCTGTCAAATACTTCTCAATGTAATCGTCCTGGATGGGAGAAACTCTATTGTTGAGTTTCTCCACCTTTTCGGGGATTACATCTACTGCTGTTACATGATGGTGCTGAGACAATAGCGTGGCTATGCTCAGACCGACGTAGCCTGTTCCGGCTACTGCTATTTTTATATCTTTGAAATTATTCATTGATTCTATGATTATGTTTAACTATGTCCTTCAGGATTTGGATTTATTCTGCCTTTATTCTACCGTTACACTCTTTGCCAGATTTCTTGGCATATCTACATTCAATCCCTTATCTACTGCCACATAATACGCAAGTATCTGCAGGGGAACGACACTGAGAAGAGGTACTAAAGCATTGAGGGTCTGCGGTACTTCTATCACAGAATCGGCTATCGCCTTGACTTGTTTGTCGCCTTCGGTAACAATAGCCAGGATGCGTCCGTTGCGGGATTTTACTTCCTGCATATTGCTGATGATCTTCTCATACAACTGGTGATGTGTGGCAAGGAAGACGATCGGCATATCGGTATCTACCAAGGCTATCGGACCATGTTTCATCTCGGCTGCAGGATAACCCTCGGCATGGATATAGCTGATTTCCTTTAGCTTCAAGGCTCCCTCTAATGCTACGGGATAGTTGAATCCTCGACCGAGATAGATGAAATTATGTGCATAGGTGAATACTTTAGCCAGTCGGGAGATCGATGGCGTCTGCTCCAACACTTTCTCCATCTTGCCGGGTATCTCTGCCAACTCGGCGATGGTCTCTACATAGTCTTTTTCGGAAAGGGTGCCAAGCTCATGACCTAACGCCAAGGCAAAGAGGGTAAGGACGGTGACCTGACCGGTGAATGCCTTGGTACTCGCCACGCCTATCTCCGGACCTACATGAATGTAGATACCTGTATCTGTTTCTCGGGCGATGGATGAGCCTACGCCATTGACGATGCCGAAGATCAATGCTCCATGCTGCTTGGCAAGTTGAATGGCAGCCAAGGTGTCGGCAGTCTCGCCACTCTGGCTTATGGCTATCACTACATCATCGGATTCGATGACGGGTTCGCCATAACGGAACTCGCTGGCATACTCTACATCTACTCTCTTGCGGCACATCTTCTCTATGAGCTGCTTGCCGATGAGGGCTGCATGCCAACTGGTTCCGCATGCCACGATGATGATATGCTTGGCTGACATGAGTCGGTCTTTATAGTCTGTAAGGGCTGACAACACTATGTGGTTGTTGGATGGATTGTCCTTATCCGCAAGCAGGCGACCACTCATACAGTCTTTCAAGCACTGGGGCTGGTCGTAGATCTCTTTCAGCATGAAATGGTCGAAGCCTCCCTTGCTGAGTTTGGAGATGTCGAGGTCTACGGTCTTGATGGCATAATCGCATAACTTATGGTTGAGATTGATCATCTCTATATCCTTGCCGATTCTGATTTCTGCTATCTGACCGTCTTCGAGATAGACTACCTGGTCGGTATATTCTACGATAGGAGTGGCATCACTGGCGATATAGAAGTCTTGCTTGTCGGCTCCTACTCCTACCACCAATGGACTTGACTGGCGGGCTGCCACAATGTGAGTGGGGTTCTTGCATTCGATGACTGCTATGGCATAGGCACCCACAACATCATTCAGTGACTGGCAAACGGCTGACACCAAATCTTTGCCATTCTGCTGATAGTATGAGTCTATCAACTGTACCAGCACCTCGGTATCTGTTGTGCTCTTGAACTGATAACCGCGTGCTATGAGTTGTTCTTTCAGCACCTGGTAGTTCTCGATGATGCCATTATGTACCAAAGCCAGGTCACCACTCATGCTGACATGGGGATGTGCATTTTCGGCTGATGGTTCGCCATGTGTTGCCCATCGGGTGTGGGCTATACCGATATGGCCTCCGCAGTCTTTGTCTGCTGCGAGTTCTTCCAAGTTTGCTACCTTGCCCTTTGTCTTATAGACATTGAGTTTGTCCTCTCCATTGACGAGTGCTACTCCGGCACTGTCATATCCTCTATATTCAAGTTTCTTCAGTCCTGCTATCAGGACTGGATATGCTTCGTTTTGTCCTATATATCCTACTATTCCACACATAAATTTATGGTTATTATTCGGTATCACCCCATATTACCTATCCGTATTGAGGCTTAGCCCTCCACCAGCTAATGCCAGTGGAGGTTATACCATGACTTGACTAAAATTTAATTTCATTTTTATTGATCATCATCCCCAAACCCAGGAAGAAGAGTATAAAGTTTGTTCTATTTTTCCACATTCATGGAGTCGTTGTTTAACACCCTGCAGAACCATCCCCGCCCACTGCTTATGATTTCGTTTCATTGCCTCATTAATTTTACTGCATACTCAAAGAAATCCCCAACATTTTTTAAATTGTCAAACTGATGGCAATACATACTGGCATAAGGATCAGGGAACCTTTGCCGAATATTTGCCTTTATCATATTGCTGCTCTAAAATCATCTCGTCCTTCTTTACCATTAAAAAAGGCTTTTTTCGAATTCCTCCGTCTCCCTTTAGCCAAAGGGAGCTCCACCTTTCTCACCAAGCCTCTCTTCCCTCAGGGACGAGAGGATGTAACCGCCCTCCGGTGCTCAGAACCGCTACGCTATAAGGTTGGCGGACCATCAAAGGTCTGCGCCAGATTGTGCG
>ERZ1023822.281-NODE-281-length-15748-cov-37.617345_pt1 | contig 15748 bp, 13 predicted proteins | sample MGYA00380379_ERZ1023822 | MGnify/ENA primary metagenome ERZ1023822 (study PRJEB33179, sample SAMN07448988) | human gut metagenome | biome: Human-gut; feature: Human associated habitat; material: Faeces | host: Homo sapiens | place: India: Bhopal | collected... | reverse complement strand
CAATCATCCCGGTGATGCTCTGTTTCTTCGCCATGGGATTTGTAGATTTGGTAGGTATTGCCTCCAACTACGTAAAGGAAGATCTCAACCTCAATGATGCAACAGCCAATCTGTTCCCATCGCTGGTATTCTTCTGGTTTCTCATCTTCTCGGTTCCAACAGGAATCCTGATGAATAAGATAGGTAGAAAGAAGACAGTACTTCTGTCTTTGCTCGTTACCGTTATCTCCCTCCTTTTGCCCATTTTCGGCGAAAACTTTGAGCTTATGCTCGTGTCATTCTCATTGCTCGGCATCGGAAATGCCTTGATGCAGACCTCCCTGAACCCACTGGTTTCGGTGGTGACATCAGGTCAGAACCTGGCATCCACATTGACCTTCGGTCAGTTTGTCAAGGCGATAGCTTCCTTCCTGGCTCCATACATCGCTATGTGGGGCGCCATGGCAAGCATTCCAACCTTCGGTTTGGGCTGGAGAATCCTCTTCCCAATCTATATGGTTATCGGAATCGCAGCTACCTTCTTCCTGGCAGGTACACCTATTGAAGAAGAGAAGAACGAGGGTAAGGCGTCTGGTTTTGGTGAGTGCTTCAAGTTGCTCGGCAAACCTATCGTGCTGCTTTCCTTCATCGGTATCATGTGTCATGTAGGCATCGATGTGGGTACCAATACCACAGCTCCTAAAATTCTGATGGAGCGTCTGGGATGGACGCTGAACGAGGCTGCCTTCGCTACATCGCTCTACTTCATCTTCCGTACCATCGGATGTTTCACCGGTACCGTTTTCCTCCGCATGATGAAGACCCGCACTTTCTTCGTTATCAGCGTAGTGATGATGGCTCTGAGTATGATAGGCATGTGGGTAGGCGAGAGCAAGATGATGCTTTATATCGCCATCGCCCTCGTGGGATACGGCAACTCAAACGTGTTCTCCATGATTTTCTCTCAGGCACTTCTAGCTATGCCTGATAAGAAGAATGAGGTGAGTGGACTGATGATCATGGGACTCTTCGGTGGTACCGTCTTCCCTTTGATTATGGGCTTTGCCAGCGATGCCTTCGGTCAGGTAGGTGCTGTGGCAGTCATGGCTATAGGAGTTGTTTATCTCTTCACTTATATCCGCAAGTTATAATATAAATCATCCGCAATCGTTTATATCGTATATAATAAGGTGTAATTATGGAAACAAAGAATTTAAATACAAAATATTGTGTAGGTTTGGGCGAAATCCTCTTTGACGTTCTCCCTAGTGGTTCTCAACTCGGCGGTGCTCCTGCCAACTTCGCTTATCATGCAGGTCAGCATGGTTTGCATTCTGTAGCCGTGAGTGCTGTGGGCAAGGATGCCCTGGGTGATACAGCTCTCCGCATTCTCGATGAGAAGAAGTTGAAGTATGTAATGCCTGAGGTAGATTATCCTACCGGTACTGTTCAGGTGCAGCTCGACAAGGAGGGCGTTCCTACTTACGATATCAAGCAGGGTGTTGCCTGGGATAATATCCCGTTCACCAGTGATATCAGGGAGATTGCTGTCAATGCTGGAGCCGTATGCTGGGGCTCTCTGGCTCAGCGCAGTGAGGTTAGCCGCAAGAGCATCTATCAGTTCCTCGACCATACTCCAGAGGATTGTCTGAAGATTTTCGACATCAATCTCCGTCAGAATTTCTATACTCCTGAGGTGATTACCGAGAGCTTGAAGCGCTGCAATGTCTTGAAGATCAATGATGAAGAGTTGATTACCATCGGACGTCTCTTTGGTTATCCAGGTTTGGATATCGAGAACAAGTGCTGGCTGATTCTCGGCAAGTATAATCTCGATATGCTCGTGCTGACCTGCGGTGTAAACGGCAGCTATGTCTTTGCTCCGGGTGTGAAGTCATTCCAGGAGACTCCAAAGGTTGAGGTGGCTGATACCGTAGGTGCTGGCGACAGCTTTACCGGTACATTCTGTGCCAGCATCCTGAAGGGCAAGAGCATTCAGGAGGCTCACGAACTTGCCGTAAAGGTAAGTGCCTACGTTTGTACCCAGAATGGAGCGATGCCTCAGATTCCTGAGGAATACACCCGTTAACCCCGCTTCCCCTATTGGGTATATAGCAATATAAGATGATAGGTTTAAAGAATAGTTGATTTAAAGTTAATGTTAGTTAGTAAGCTGCATCCTGTTTGCGAAGAATGGGTGCAGCTTTTTCATTTTCAGAAATACAATCTCTCAATTACAATAAAAGAACCCCCTAAAATGGTAAAATGATGCCCCAAAATGGCAGAAATGAATAAAAAGATAACGTTTTCATTAAAAATATTATAAAAGAGTTGCAGATTAATAGATTATTTTGTACTTTTGCATCTAAAATATTAGTAGAACATTAAAAATATAGATGTTATGAAAGACTTAGATTGGTCTAATTTGTCATTTGGCTATCGCCAGACTGACTACAATGTTCGCTGTTACTATCGCGACGGCAAATGGGGCGAAATAGAAGTTTGCTCTGATGAGTATTTGAAATTGCACATGGCTGCAACCTGTCTGCACTATGGTCAGGAGGCATTCGAGGGCTTGAAGGCTTATCGTTGCCCAGACGGTAAGGTGCGCGTGTTCCGTATGGACGAGAACGCTAAGCGCTTGCAGAGCACATGTCGCGGCATTCTGATGCCAGAGGTGCCTACAGAAATGTTTGAGGAAATGGTGAAGAAGGTAGTTCGCCTCAACCAGGAGTGGATTCCTACCTACGAGAGTGGTGCAACGCTCTATATCCGTCCGCTGCTCATCGGTACAAGTGCTCAGGTGGGTGTTCATCCTTCTAAGGAGTATTGCTTCCTTATCTTCGTAACTCCAGTAGGTCCATACTTCAAGGGTGGATTCTCTACCAACCCATACGTCATCATCCGTGATTTCGACCGCTCTGCTCCTCTCGGAACAGGTATCTATAAGGTAGGTGGAAACTATGCTGCTTCTCTCAGAGCCAACAATATCGCTCACGAGAAGGGTTATGCATGCGAGTTCTATCTCGACGCCAAAGAGAAGAAATACATGGATGAGTGTGGTGCTGCCAACTTCTTCGGAATCAAGAATAATACATACGTTACTCCTAAGAGTACATCTATCCTCCCTTCTATCACCAACAAGAGTCTGATGCAGTTGGCTGAGGATCTCGGTTTGAAGGTGGAGCGCCGTCAGATTCCTGAGGATGAGCTGGATACTTTCGAGGAGGCTGGTGCTTGCGGTACTGCTGCCGTAATCAGTCCTATCAGCTACATTGATGACTTGGATACAGGCAAGCGCTACAACTTCGGTGAGAAGCCAGGTCCTATCTCTAAGCACCTGTATGATACGCTTCGCGGAATCCAGTATGGTACTATTGAGGACAAGCATGGTTGGACAACCGTAGTTATTGAGTAATCAATGACTTCTTTATTGCGTAAAAACCAATATTAGAAATATAATTATGATCAGGGCACTTTGAGGAGTTCACGCTCCTTGGAGTGCTTTTTTTATGTCTTTTTTCTTGGAAGTTTCATAAAAATATCGTAACTTTGCCCGCAGAAATATAACTTCTTAAATAAAGAGGATATGAGTCCTAAATTTAAAGAAATAAATGGCTTTGTGTTCAAGATCTATTCCAATGAGGAAAAGAGAATGCATATTCATGTCGTTAAGGCCGAAAATGAAGCTAAGTATTGGCTTGAACCCAATATTGAACTAGCAGAAAATTTCGGATTCAATACAAAAGAATTAAGTTTTATAGAAAAAACACTTAAAGATTATGGAGACGATTTTAAAATCAAATTCGCAAGACACACAGGTAAGCGTCTTGATGATAAATGATAAAGGCATTATGCTTTCTGTGAAAGGAAACGATTATTTCATATCTTATAATCGGATTCCTTGGATGAAGAATGCATGTATTTCTGATGCTCTTGATGTGCAGATGAGTGGAAGAAATGCCATTGAGTGGCCTAAACTGGATGTAGATTTAGAAATAGAGAGTTTAAAGCATCCTGAGCGTTATCCTCTTATTATGAAGAGAAATGAAATGGAAGTTTTATAGAGTCTCAAATAAAAAAGGCAGAAAGCCTCTCAGCATCGTTTTGCTGAGAGGCTTTCTGCCTTTTTATGCCTGGGGGTTAACAGTTAACAGCTGTTTTTTCGATACTCCCCCTCGCGCGTACCTTATTATAATATATATATACTTATTTTTATATGTGTGTGGGGGGTACCATGCATTTTGGGGGTGTTAACTGTTAACCTGTTAACCCCTCGCTCTTTTTTCCCCATCTCTGTGCTTTGCGGGGCATAAGTCATAGAGTTGCGGGGGAAGAAACTATGAGTTAGGATTCTTAACACATTTCAGCATCATAAAAGCCTCATGAAAAGCTACCTAAAAACCTCTCTTGACAGCCCTCATTTAAGCCTCTGCCCCGTCATCATTTAAGCCACAGCCCGGTCTTCATTTAAGCCTCAGCCCAGTCTTCATTTAAGCCTGAAAAACTGCAGAAAAGCCTATTGTTTTGCAACTGGGAACACGTAGTATTCTCTGTCTACATCGTAATCCAGAACCCACTGGTCAATCATCACATTGTCATCTAAAGCCTTGATGGTTACGTTGTGGCTGCCGTCAGGCAGCGTAACGTAGAAGCTCTTCAGCGTCTGTCCGCGCCACAGGTCAAACTTCCAGTCCTTTGAGTTGTAAACCTCCTTCAGCTGGCAGATTACCGGTTCGCCACGGTCTATGCTCACACTCACCCTCATGTTCTTTACAGCGTTGAGGAAGCAAGGAATAACGGCGATGGTAAAACGCGCATCACCGCTCTTGTCGCAGTAGAAATCATAGCTCAGACTGGCTCCCTTCGGCAATTTCACAGCCTTGCCACTATGGCCTAACAACGGACGGACGGTAATCTTCTCGGCTCCTCTTACGGCAGCCTGGGCAAGCGGCGATTCAGTAGCCTTGCTCCATTCCCAGGCATTCTTGGCAATGATGTCGCCGGTAACTACAGAGAGCGGCTTGAGATCGTTGCTGCGGTCGAAGGCATCTGCTTTCAGCCGCTTGATGTCGGCAGCCGGGAGTGTGCCCGGAATCTGCGGAGCCTGCATCTCTGTACCGTTGGTAAGGATGAAATTCTTCCATTTGCCGTTTCTGATGCGACTGTAGTAGGCATTGAGCTGCTTCAGTTTGTTGTAAGCATCGATGCTCACAGCTGCTGCAGCCTTTGCCTCATCGTCTTTATTAAACAGTCCCGGACGGGCGATGTGTCTTGCTTCCTGTGCCTCCAGCTCCTTTTCGGCTACTAAGGCAGCCAGGAATATTGGATATTTCACTACCTCGAAGAAACCGTCTTTCTGGTTCTGAGGCAGCATGCGTTCGATGGATTCAGTCTTCGCCTTCAACAGGTCGTAGCGGTAGAGAAAACGCTCCAGTTCGTTGCCGAATTCGCCTGAATGAAACTCAGTATCGCCGTAAGGCATCGCCATATAAGCGGAATGGCGGATGCTGGTAAGGCGGTAATATTCTTCCATCAGAGGCATGATTTTCTTGCCCGTAATGGCGCCAAAGAATGCGTTGAGAGTGTTCTGGATATACGTCTTGCAACCTGCTTTCAGGGCGTTTTTATTCCACGCCAGGTTCATCATCATGGCTAGCTGGAAGGTTGACTGCTTCGGATTGGTAATGTTGGCTATCCAGGCACAGTCTTCGTCGTTGTGAGCGGCAGAGCGGTGCGATTTGCCGTGCTGGGCATTCTTGCTCTCCAGATAATCCTTGCTGTTGAGCATTTCGAGCAGCAGACCCGGCGAGAGATTGCTCATCTCCATCTGTGCATCCGAGCATACCAGCTTCACATTCTCAATGGTTTTGCGGTGCTTCTTCTTGTGCTTCTTGCCCACAAACTCCGTCACCTTGTAGTTTTCCGCCACGCAGATGTCGAAACTGTCTACCACAGCCTTGTTGTAAGCAGCCTCGTGCCTGCCGTCTACCTGCCACAGCGTATTGGCTCTCAGGCGCAGCATCAATCGGGCGATGCGGCTATAGTTCTGCGGTTTCATCCACTGGCTGTTGTTCAGGGCAAGTCCTCTGAATTCTATTCTCGGAACCTCTATCCACTGTTGGTCTACGGGTGTATAGAGACTCTTGCGCTGAGCAGGCTGCAGGTCGTTCCATGCCGCCAGAGGCGAAACGCCAGCCAGCTCAGAGAGTTTCATGATGGCGTAAGCCGTTCCGCGGGCGTTGCTTCCGATAACGATGAGTTTCCCTTTCCTCGTACCGATGTAGAAAGCATCCTTTGCGGTGATAATAAGATGCAGCGGCGCACCGAGTTTTTCTACTGCCGAAAACTCCTTGTTGGTGAGCTGGTCGAGCTGGTAAATCTGTATCGGAGCACCTGATTTTTCTTTCGCATCGAATCCGGTTACGGCTTTCATATCGCCCGCAAACTCCTTGAGGGCGATTTTTACTACCGGCGAAATGATAGAGTTGGTGGTATAAGATACTCTTCCGTAGCCGTCGGTCCAGTAAACGTTGGGTGCTGCGGTCTGAGTTTCCGTCTTCTTCACTTTGGTTTCGGTCAGCGCGTTGGCATTCAGGCTAGAGAAGCAGGCCAGAGCCAAGGCTACGCCTAATATAATCTTTTTATATTTCATTTTTCTTCCGTTTTTGTCTGTTCGGTTGTAGATTCGCTTTTTGCTGAAACTACACATTTCTGCAATTTGCAAAGATACATAAAAGTGTTTAATATCTGAAATTATTTAGTTTTTATTTGCTTATTACATTATTTATTGTTACTTTTGCACCAAATAAATAAAAAGAAATGATGACATTATATCCAAAATTGATTGAAGAGGCGCTTGCTACGGTGATTTATCCAGGCACCAAGAAGAACCTCATAGAGAGCGAGATGCTGGCAGATACGCCTAGCATCAATGGTATGAAGGTGAAGGTGGTTCTTCTCTTTCCTCGTGATACGGATCCTTTCCTCAAGAGTACGGTGAAGGCGGCTGAGGCTGCCATCCATTATCATATTTCGAAAGATGTTGAGGTGGAAATCGTTACTGAGTTCAAGTCGGCTCCTCGTCCTGAAGTAGGAAAGATGCTGCCACAGGTAAAGAACGTCATCGCTGTGAGCTCTGGTAAGGGTGGAGTAGGCAAGAGCACCGTTTCTGCCAATCTCGCCATCGCTCTGGCTAAGTTGGGCTATAAGGTGGGCTTGCTCGATACGGATATCTTCGGTCCTTCCATGCCTAAGATGTTCGGTGTGGAGGAGGAGCGTCCTTATTCTGTTCACAAGGACGGCAGAGACCTCATCGAACCTGTCGAGAAATATAGCGTGAAGCTCCTGAGTATCGGTTTCTTCGTAAGTCCTACTACGGCTACTCTGTGGCGCGGCGGAATGGCTTGTTCTGCCCTGAAGCAGCTGATTGCTGATGCTGACTGGGGTGAGTTGGATTACTTTATCCTCGATACACCTCCTGGCACAAGCGATATTCATCTTACGCTGCTCCAGACGCTTTCCATTACGGGTGCAGTTATCGTAAGTACGCCTCAGCAGGTGGCGCTTGCCGATGCGAGAAAGGGTATTGACATGTATCAGAATGATAAGGTGAATGTGCCTATTCTCGGTCTTATCGAGAATATGGCTTACTTTACGCCTGCCGAGCTGCCTGAGAACAAGTATTATATCTTTGGTAAGGAGGGTTGCAAGAATCTCGCTAAGGAAATGAATGTGCCTCTGCTCGCCCAGATTCCTATCGTTCAGAGCATCTGCGAGGGTGGTGATGATGGTGCGCCTGCTGCTACCAAGGTTGATTCCATTACCGGTCAGGCATTCCTCAGCCTTGCCCAAAGCGTAGTAACGGTGGTGAATCGTAGAAATGCCGAGAAGGCTCCAACCAAGATTGTAAGTACACACTAAGTAGTAAATATCCTATTTGATAAGGGTATAAAATAAAAAGCTAGGATTGCCCTCAAGCAGTCCTAGCTTTTTTTTATCAGAGGAGTTAACAGGTTAACAGTTAACAGCCCATTTTTTATAGTTTATAGTTGAAAGTTTATAATTTATAGGGCTTAGCCGTTAGCAAGATTGCTATAAACTTTTAACTCTAAACTCTTAACAATCAACTATTTCTTCCGCCTCATCCTCTTCTTCTGCTACTTCGGCAGTAAGGTTTGCCTTGAGTCTTGCCGATCTCAGTTGCTGCCTGAAAACCAGGCAGGTAGCGAGGAAATAGACACCGGTCTGAATCCAGAGTGCTCTGAATTCCGGCAGAATATCTGAAAGCGAAGCACCCATACTGCTGATTCTGAGGAACCCGCGGATGCCGAAAGTGGATGGGAAAACCCATGAAAATCCTTGCCAAAAGCCCGGAATATTGCTCAGTGGCCATGAAACTCCCGTCATAAAAAGCAACGGAACGGAGGTAAATACCACCAGAAGCATCACATTTTCACGATATCTTACCAGACACGACAGCATCAGACCGAAGAAAACGCACGAAAGAATGTAAGGAAGGAGGAAACCGAGAATGGTGGTCCACGTTACCATACTTACAAAACTGAATAGCTTAGGAACTACCAGCGTAAGATACATTCCCATCACGGCATAAACCATGAAATAAACCAATGCCTTGCCGAAAACAATGCGGAAAATACCGCCATAATGCTCGCTTACCGGTATGAGTTCGCGGTTTCTGTTGAGTTCTCTTGATGTTCCCGCTGCCATTCCTATGCCCAGCAGCATCGTCTGCTGCAGGATAAGAACCAGCACAGCCGGCAGAATGGCATTTCCGTAACCTCCTGTCGTGTTGAATATCGGAACCTCATCAAAGGCGAGCGGCTCAGTGGTAATCTCATCGTCTCTATCCGTAAATCCTCCAGCCTGTGTTATCTGGATGCCCGAGTTGATGTGGCTGGCTACGGCTTGCGAGGTCTGATAAATCGCCTTATAGGTCAGCATCAGACTCATATCGCAGTAAACTCCCACATGCGCCTGTTCGCCCCGGTTCAGTTTCGTATCGAAGTCGGCAGGGAAGTAAAGGATTCCGTGAACTGCCTGTCTGCGCACCAGTTCCTTCGCCTCGTCCAGACTGTTGCAGTAATAGGTAGCCTTGGCGTCTGGTGAAGCATCATAATCGCGGATAAACTCGCGAGAACTGTGACTGTGGCTCAGATCCACAATCGCCGTATCCACTTCTCTCACCACCTCGTTGTTGTAGATCCAAGAGTAGAGCAGCGGATAACCCAGCGGCACCAGAATGCAGAAGATGAGCACACCCTCATCGCGGAAAACATTGCGCATTTCCGTCTTCCAGATGTAGCACATGTCCCAGATGCCATTGATAATCTTATATAATAAACTACTTTTTAACATTTAATATCTAACATTTAATCTTGAACATTCAACACTCAACATTCAACATTCAACACTCCTACGGCAAGTATTTATATACTAGCATTGCCTTCTTGATGTTCCAGACAGTGAGCATCGGCAGGGCACAGAACAGCACCATTGCACCCCAGTGGAGCACAGCATCGCCCATCGGGAAACCATTGAAGATGTTTATCTGGTAAATCATATAATAGTGGCGCATCGGGAAAAGCTGGCCGATAGCCTGGATCGGTGAATCCATCGAGAAGAGCGGATAGGTGGCTCCGCAGATGGAGAAACTCACCACGCCCCACAACGAACAGATACTCATCGACATGCGCAATGAAGGCATCAGTCCGAAGGCAAAGATGCCGAAACACTGGCAGGAGAGTACGCTCAGAACGCCTAACAGGATGATAGGCAGCGCGCCGCCCGGATGTGGAAACTGTAATACATAATAGATGTAGAATTCGAACAGCAGGAAGATACTCAGGAAGATGAGCGTCTGTGGCAGCATCTTACCCGCAATGGCGAGATAAGGATTGTTGCCTGCCATCCGCATCCAGTCTCTTGCTCGGTTGAACTTCAGTTCCGTACCTATAGAATAAGGTGTAATCAGGAAGATGAACAGCATGATGAGTCCCGGCACCATTACGCTCGAAAGATAATAGTTGTAGTTGGCGTATGGGTTACCTATCATGTGCAGATCTACGGCGATAGGCTGCAGGAAGGTCATGATTTCATCATTCGTCTTTCCCAGTGCCGACAGTTTCGCCATTCCTGCCGCCGCACCTCCCAGGGTAGAGATGGTTTTCAGATCGCGGAAGAGCAGGGAGCCGGCTGCCAGCGATACGCTGCTGTAATAGAATGAAATCTTAGGCTGCTTCTGGGCCATCAGTCCTGCCTCCGTTCCGTCAGGAATCAGCAGAAAGGCATAGATTTCGTTCTTCTGGATAGCATGTCTTGCCTCTGCCATGTTCTCGTAATGAGCCACTACCTTGGTGGTCTGGAAGGCATCGAGTTTATGCACCAGCTGGCGCGATGTGGCGGAGTTGTCCTGATCTACTATGCCCACAGGCATGTCGGTAGGCACTCCTCCCTTCATCAGCGTGGTGAAGAAAATTACCACCACGATGGGGAAGATGACCATGCAGAAGAGATAAATGGGATTCTTCCACATGATGCCGCATTCTCTGAGGGCTATATGATATAATTTCTTAAACATAGATGTTATTTAATGATGAGTGACATTCCCGGGCGCAATCCCTCCAGCTTGGTGACAGGACGGGCCTTCACCTCGAATGTCTTGCGGTCGTAGTCGCCATTATCCTTGGTTGCCTTCCAGGTAGCGTAAGAGCCCTGGTCTTTCAGGTAGTAAACCTTCATCTTGATGTCCTTGTTGAAGGCAGGAACGTAAGCGGTGAACTCATCGCCCTTGTTCAGACCCTTGAGATGGTCTTCGCGAACATTGAAGGTTCCCCACATATCGCTCATGATGGAGATGCTCATGATAGGAGAACCGAGGCCTACAAGCTCGCCTACCTTAGGATAGACATTGCTTACCTCGCCTTCGCACTGAGCCACCTGAACGGTTTCTTTCAGAAGATTCTTCACTACATCCACAGCGCTCTTCGAAGCCTGGGTGTTGTTGGCAGCCATGCGCTTCTCCTGTTCGCGGGCGCCGTTCTTCGCCATATCGTACTGACTTCTGGCAGCAGCCACCTGAGCCTCTGTAGCCTTGTAGGCTGCGTAAGCCTCATCGCGCTTCTGACCACTGATTACGCCCTCGTTGAAGAGGTTCTGCATGCGGTTGTAGGTTTTCTTGGCGATGGTTGCGGCAGCTTCAGCCTGCTGAACCAACTGGTAAGCGCCCTGAATCTGCTCCTTGCGTGCACCAGCATCCGTCAGGTCCTTCATAGCCTCGGCTGCAGCGTTGGTAGCCTGGAGCATCTGTTCCTGCGATTTCATTTCCGGCACTTCGAGGATGGCGAGTGTATCGCCCACATGAACGTAATCGCCTTCCTGAACGCGGAGTTCTACTACGCGTCCTGGCAGTTTGCAGGATACTCTGTATTCTGATACTTCTACCTCGCCCTGAATGGTGTCATCCTTCTGTTCCAAAGTGAAGAAACCGATGACGCCTACGAGAATGACTACTGCTGTAAAACCTATTACAGCGAGCAATATGTTGTTATGCTGTGATTTCTTAGACATTTTGCTTAATCTGAATTTAAATTTGTTATTATTATTACTGCAGGATACCGAGCGCCTTGTTCAGCCCAACCTGAGTCAGCTTCACGTCGATTTCTGCATCAATCTTCTGGCTCTGTGCTTTCTGCCAGGCAGTCTGTGCAGCCATCACGTCGGTAACCTCCATCACGCCTTCCTTGAAACCGAGGTTGGCGCATCTCAGGTTCTCATCTGCACTGGCGATATTCTTCATTGCCATGTTGAGCTTCTTCTGGGCTTCCTTTACCTTAAACTGGCTTTGGGTAATCTGCAGATGAATCTTCTCTCTCGTATCATCCAGGTTCATCTGGGCGATATTGCTGGCAGCCTTGGCGGCTCTCACCTTGTAGGCTCCGTCGAACCAGTTCCATACCGGAACATGAACCATCACGCCTACGTTCCAGACTCCGGTAAACTTCTTCTGGAAACCATTGAATACGTTCGGGTTCGAAATCATGTAGCCGCCTGTCAGCATCACGTGAGGCAGATTGATGGCGCGAACCATATTGGTAGCTTCTTTAGAGATGTCGAGCGCATTCTGCAGCATGCGGAGTTCCGGACGGGTGTTCATCGCTGAATCCTGTGCGGCTACTCTCTGCTGCTCGGTGTCAACAGGAGTTCCTGATAAAGCCAGGGTTTCCTTATCTTCATCGGCAAGTGTGATTTTCTGGTTCATCGGAATGCCGCAGAGTTGGCAGAGCAGCATCTTCGACAGCGCGAGTCCGTCTTCTGCCTGAGTAATCTGCATCTCAGCCTCGTTCACTTTCACGTCTACCTTCAGTCCGTCTGCCTTGGTGGCTACTCCCTGCTGAATCATCTTATGGACATCCTCGTTCAGTTTCTTTACGAGGTCGCGGTAACTGATGGCGAGTTTCTGCTTCTGCTTCAGCGAAACGGCGAGCCAGTAAGCCTGGTCTATGCTGTAGAGCGTGCTCTGGGTCTGCTGGTCGAGATCATTCTCTGCAATCTGCTCTCCGATATCGGCAATCTTGTTGGCTGCAATGATGGCTCCACCCATATAGATAGGTTGGCGAACCATCACGCTTCCTGCCCAGATATTGCGGGTGTCGGTGCGGAAAGCATCTACCAGTTTCTCTCCCAGCGCATTGCCTTGCTGCTGCAGGGGGCCCAGTTTCTCATTCATCAGTCCGCCTATCTGCTGCGCTATCTCCGGGGTAATCATTCCCTGACTTACAAGTTGGCTCATCAGATTGCTGGCTCCTCCCGATATTCCTCCGGTAACGGTAGAGCCGATATTGCTGAATGTTGATTTCTGACCGTCGTTCAGCAGCGAAATCTCCCTGCTGAACCATTCGTAACCGCCTAAAGCATCTACTTTAGGAAGATATTTGGTACGTGCCGATTTCTTCATGTTGTACGCCACGTCTTTCTTGAGCTTCGAGGCATTGAGCTGCTTGTTGTTGCGCAGCGCCATGGCACGGCAACTGTCAAGGCTCAGCGTTTGTGCCTGAGCCCCGGCAGGAATCAATGCTCCCATCAGCATGATAAGAGTTATATATTTTTTCATCCTTTGTTTATAATATTATATAATATTGGATGCAAAATTATGGAATTATTCTTAAATGACAAAGAAATTTTGATTATCAAATCTTTAAGAATCAAAAAATATATTGCATTGTGGAAAAATAGAACATACCTTCTGGTTTTCTGTAATCCCTTAATCGTCTGTTTCTTAGAAATTCACCCGTTCTGTCTCGCCCCAGGTAGGGTCTACGGTAATGCCTATTCCACCACCCGTACTGTCGTCTCCGCCACCGAATCCGTCAGCAATGGAAATCTCGGTATAGGCTGTTTTGTTCTGATGGATTTTCAAATCGGCTTTTTCAAAACTCTTTACCACCTTTGCATCGGCATCCAGAAAGCTGATACTCATCTTGATGTTCTTCTCTTCTTCATGTGGGAAGGTGTAGACGGTAAAGTCTCTTCCGCCATCTTTCATACTGAAATTCTCAGTCTGACGGCTGTTCACGCAGCCGAATCCGGTGGTTGCATCCAGGGTGCTGCTGCCGCCGGTATAATAGAACTTGATGCTCCTGATTTCTTCGGGAATGGTTTCGTCGGTAATATGTAACTTGAAGGCGCCAACTGCTCGCCTCAGGTTGATGTCGGAGGTGGCTCCGTCTGCCGTTACGCTCAACCTGCCGTAATAATAGAAGGTGTCGGTAAGCTTGTTGCTCGCAAACTTTACTTTCTCGGGTGCGCTGACAGAGCAGTTTCCCTTTCCGTTATGGGCAATCACCACCAGCCGGTATTCTCCTTCGTCCAGACTTACATAGGCTGTTCCGAAGCCATTGTCTGTTGAAAGCTGGTTCACCGTCTCCAGTTTCTCCTCTCCGTCAAAGATGGCAAGTGTCAGTCTGGAGCACACATCGCCCAGGGCAATCTGCTTGTCGGCAGCTTTGGTTGTCAGCAGACTTGTGCCTTCTATTTTCTGCACATGGATAGTTACATTGGCGTTTGCCTCACGTGATTTTCCGGTTGTTTCGTCAATCGAAAACTTCTCGCATGATGTAAGCGTCGCTACGAGCATCAGCAACAGGGATGCCAGTAACCGATAGGGCTTCTTACTCATAACTGTTCTTATTTACTAGTTGCTCTATGCGTTATCTCGGAGTTTCCTCGGGCATAAAGATGTGGCAAATATACGTTTTTTCTCTTTTCGATGCAAGTAAAATCTAATAAATCTTTATATTTTTTGTCATTTATCTGTTTTTTCGTAATTTTGCATCGGTTTTTCTGTACTTACAGAGCCGATTTTGCATTATATATATAATAAGGTATAGAAGATATTGGTATGGATAAGAAGATAAAAGCATTGTTTTTCGATATTGACGGCACCCTGGTGAGTTTCAAGACCCACAAGATTCCGCAGAGCACGGTAGATGCCTTGGAGCAGGCTAAGAAGAATGGGGTAGAGGTGTATATTTCTACCGGTCGTCCGCAACTCATCATCAACAACCTCGGTCAGATAGAACATCTCATCGACGGTTACATCACCACCAATGGAGCCCGCTGTTTTGTAGGCGATAAGGTGGTGAGCCAGCACGCCATCCTTCCTGAAGATGTAAAGAAGATTATCGAGGCAGCCGACCGTGATGATTATCCGGCAATCGTCGTAGGAGAGCATCATCTCGCGATCCATCATTATACTGACGAGGTTTATGAAATCTTTGCCAAGGGACTGGGTGTTGATTGCGAAATCTTCCTGACTGATGTGAATGAACTGGGAGATGAGCAGGTTCTGCAGGTTACTCCTTTCTGTTCGGTTGAACAGGAGGCGCTCCTGATGCCTACGCTCCGCAACTGCACCTCGGGCAGATGGCATCCTGCCTTTACGGATATTACGGCAGCCGATGCGGATAAGGGCAAAGGCTTGCATGCGATGACTGATTATCTGGGTTTGAACATAGATGAAACAGTGGCTTTCGGCGATGGCGGCAATGATATTTCCATCGTCCGGGAGGCAGGCGTTGGTGTTGCGATGGGCAATGCGGGTGATAATCTCAAGCAGGTAGCCGATTACATTACGACTCATGTGGATGAAGATGGTGTTAAGAATGCGCTCCTCCATTTTGGCGTGATTTAAATTCCCGGCGTTATTGACTCTTTTTTTCATAACTTCCTATATATAATAAGGTGTAATCCTGATGAAGCCTTTTTGATAGGCGAGTTTCATTTTAATAAAATAATAAGGGCAAACATGTTATTTATTGTGATAAATGGCGTGTTTGCCTTTCTGTTTTCAAAACTTCCCTTTTGTACCCAGTTTCTTCTCGTTATTTACTTTTTGAGGGAATAAATACCAAAAATGCTTACGAAAAGTAATATGCGAAAAATATACATAAAGTACCATAAAGTTGGTATTTTATATCAAATTGTTTGCTAAAAATTTGTTTAATTAGCAAAAAGTATGTATCTTTGCACCCGATATTTGTAAGTTGTTTAATTTTTAAGAGAGAGAATTATGGTAAAAAGATTAACCATGCTCATGGGGGGCTTGTTCTTTCAACAGGAATGGCTCTCGCTCAAACTACTGTTACAGGTAAGGTTGTTTCTCAGGAAGATGGTGAGCCAGTAATTGGCGCATCAGTAAGAATTGTAGGAACTAAGACTGGAACAGCGACTGATGTCGATGGTAATTTTA
>ERZ1023822.272-NODE-272-length-15993-cov-12.630568_pt1 | contig 15993 bp, 36 predicted proteins | sample MGYA00380379_ERZ1023822 | MGnify/ENA primary metagenome ERZ1023822 (study PRJEB33179, sample SAMN07448988) | human gut metagenome | biome: Human-gut; feature: Human associated habitat; material: Faeces | host: Homo sapiens | place: India: Bhopal | collected... | reverse complement strand
GTCTGCAACCGGGATCTTTTTTTCAATCATATTTCTGTATGCTTCCCGGTCTTCCTCTTCAACGCCCCATTCGTCAAGATAGTTTTCTAAATTCTCTTCCAAGTCTTCAATAATCATGGCTCCGTCTTTCAAATGCTTTTCCGCTTCTGATCTGGTGTCGCCGTCTTTCATTAACAGCTCAACTTCTTTTTCTCTTGTCATTCCGTTATCTCCTTTTTTTAATTAATGCTCTAGGTTTTTACTGGTCAATTTCCGGTAGAAATTCTCCGATATGCAATTCTTCCGCAACGATCCTGTACGCTTTTCGGATTGTGCTAGCTCTGTTCAAAAGATACTCCCAGCCCTGCACGTCTTTCTCTGTCCAGTCTCCCATGTACTCGGCTTTCACTTCTTCATCAAGATTAATAAAATCCATGATGTCTGTGTCATGTCTGTTTTCAATTTCCTTCATGAGTTCATCTAACTTTTTGTAACATTTTCTTAATTCTTCCATGTTCTTTCCCTCCGGTGTATTATGTGTTTTCCTTGTTTCTGATATTATAATACACCTAAAACGGTGTAATGTCAATACCTTTTTACATTATTTTTAAAGTATTTTATTTTTCTGTATCTTCTACGTATTTTATAATATTCCCCGGCTGCATGTCCAGTATATCGCAGATCTTTTCGAGTGTTTTAATCCCTACCATTTCGCCTTTTCTCAATGATTGGATTGCGCTTTCTCCTACGATCTGCTCTTTTCTAAGCCGTGTCGTGTTATATCCGCTTTCTTTCAGCGTTTCCAATACGTCAATTTTATAAGTAAGCATCTGCGCACCTCTCTTTCGTATTTATTATATACCTGAGACATTTTTATTTCAATTAATTTTACACCAAAAAAATACACAATTATTGCTGATATTTTTACACTTATTTTGGTGTATTTGTATATTGATATTACACTGTTTTTAGTGTATTATAATATTAACAAAGGAACAGGAAAACAGAAAGCGAGGAAAACGAAATGAAAAATTTAAGCGAATGTAAAGAATATTATAAAGATTTATACATGGATTGTTTGGAAAATGATTCATTTGAAAAGAGCATTTTTGAAAGCACTGAAAAAGCTCGATATGAAACATTCTGCGAAACATTGAAATTTATCTATGGCGCAGATTTTGAAAACATTATGCCGAACTGGTCAAATGATGCATTGAAAGAATTTTATTCGAGAAAATAGCCGAAACGCTCCGGTTGGATCGTCCACCGTGGGACGGTCGCCCGGTGCTGATGATGGCAGACCAGAAAGGGAAAACATGAAGGACTGGACAATAGAGAAATTATATGACCTTTGGAGAGGTCGAGGATATACCAAGAAAGAAGCGCAGATGAAAGCTGAAAAGGATTTTAGAGAAATGCACCGGAAGAAATCCGAAACAGAACTCCACCAGATTATGCAAGAAATGCTTTACAGCTAAGTCGAAACCGCCACCCGGCGGTCTGCAGGAACTGCCCCACCTGCACCGATGAGACAGGGCGCATGATGAAAGGATGGTTGATATTATGATTGAAAAAATAATGATACTGCATGAATTGAAGCTTGCCGGATTTGACATTTCTGAAAATCTTGAAAAAATGTATCGAAAATATGGGAAAGAAGAATTTAAGAGAGCAGCACGGTCTAGCGGCTACGGTTTTATTTTAAAATAATTATACTTTTAGAGCCGCCGCAGAGGATTACCGCCGGATCACTTCCGGCGGTTTTTTGTGTGCGGATTTTTTTTATATCTAGCATCTGCCTTGCATATTTTTCCAATACAGACATTTTTATGCGTGCGTGCTATATTTATCCTATGCGTGAGAAAAACTTGTCTATGCGTGCCATGCGTTCGTTATGCGTGCATTTTAAATAATATGCGTGAATCAAAGCATTATGCGTAACTGCCCATTGCTTTCTTCTTCGTACAATCTCTGGCTGTTGAGCATCCTTAATGCCATTTTCTTTTTTCTGTAAAAATGCGTGCGTGAAATCGGCATAATCCCATAGTGTGCTTCCATTTTGTCATATGAGATATTATTTAAAATTGATTCTGCTATTTTATCGCCCAGGTAATTGTCTATGCGTGTGCATATCTCTATCGTTTCCTCTCTGCTCATTTTAAACATCTCCCCATGCGTGACAACTATGTTTCTTACAACATTATACCATATATCAGTTCATAAAAACACAATATATTATCGTATTCATGCAACATTATTGTATTTTTTTACCGGCATATTTCAGCCGGCAAAAATCTCAATATTCAGTTTTTATCGCATTCCCGGAATAAGTCAGCGTCTATATATTTCCATCCACCATCATAGATCATGAAATATGTATAATGTTGTGTTCTGACAATGTCATATACCGTAAACTTCTTATTGTCACTGTTTCTGATTACCTCAAACGTAATTCCACCTCTTCGCTCATTTTCTCTCCGCCGCTCTCTGTCGGTCTTAATTTCCTCACAATAGCAGCAACCTTCACAGTCACCATCGCAATCTGCATTCGAAATGTCGTCTTCCTCCATATCTTTACGCCACATTTCCATACAATTACAGAATCTCATTGTTTTTACCTCCGTTAAAGTTCTTTGTCCAAAACTTCAAAAATGCCTCTTAATACTCGTCCAATTGTTAGTGGAATCATGGAAAGTATCCAAGCAATGATAATAAGTAATAATATCGGCCAGAATGCTATCTGTACCAGTGTATCCGCATTTGGTGCAGTATCATCCTCTAAAAATCCAGCAAATACACATCCAATGAACGCATATATTATGATTCCTATAATAATCTTCATTTTGTCACACCTTCTTTCATCCGTTAAAGTTCAGTTTAGCAGTTCCGGGTTGTCAATTGCATTTCCAATGACAACAATTTCATCTGGGTTAAATTCTCCTAAAGAAATACTTTCCGAGTTTCCAATCGCCTGCGCTTCCCAACTCAGTGAGTAATCGCTCCATTCAATAATATATAGTTCATCGTCGCACTGAAAAATATCCTTCTCATAAATTCCTTCATACCCGGTACACTGGCAGATTGTCTCCTCTTCAATAACTGTATTAGGTTGTACACCGCTAAATCCATCCCAGTACACCCACATATTATCTGTCAACGTTCTTTTACCTCTGTATAAATGTCTATTCTCCATTTTTCTTCTCCTAAATTCTAAATATGTTCAGTTTCTTCTTAAAATCTTCAATATATCCTCTATTCCTTGCTGATATCCATTGTAAAAATTCTGTACTTTTTGAACTTCAGTATTACACTTAATGCTTGCATTATGTTCCAGTTCATTCGCTTTCCGTTCAATTTCTTCATACTCTTTTTTATCCATCTACTTTTCCTCCGTTAAATTCTAATTTAACTGACCTTTTTAGTTCCCACTTTCAAATTCTTCAAGTGCTTTGTAATACTCACTTCCCTTAATTTCTGTGAACCCATCACTCTCTGGTGTTATTCCATTCTTTTTAGTTTTAACGTTCAGATAGCATTTTCCGTCATGTTCAAATCTGGTAACTGAATAACCGCCGTAACGCAATTCCTTAAAATAATCGCCTTCTCTAACTGGATGATTATTAATTATGATTTTTCTCTCAATGCATAATTCTTGAAACTCTTTTAATGTCTTGCTGTTTGCTCTGAAACTACGCATCATCACATCGGAATCACAGAATATATTGACAGGTTTTAATAATTCCTTACCGAACTTTGCATTATTTTCTTCACAATCCTCAACGTAAAGACGAATACTGTGTTTTTCGAAATCTTCAAATGGTCTATTGCAAAATCCATTTCCGCCGATATGATATGCGTGTCCTGCAATTCTTTTTTCGTCAAAAAATTCATTTATCAATTTTCGTCTTTCTTCGTCATGGACGTTGTAATCTTTAATTTCATTTAAAAAATCTGCATTTGTAACAATATAGAATTTTTCCATGTTTTTTCTCCTTTTACTTAATACTGAAATTTAAAACTGCTTAGGCAAACCGGAGCTGTCCGATCATCCAAAATTAAAACTTTCATATTGTGCTTCAGCGTACAACCATGAGTCATGTTTGCATTTATACATATTTGCAAACACGGGTTGATAATTATTTAGTTCTTTATATCCACCAGAATCTATATGATTTCTTCTGTCCTCTTCAAACTTCTTGATTTCTTTCGCTTTTCCTATATGTTTATACATACTGCCGTAGTGATAGTAAATTTCTCCGTTTACAAGTGCCGCATAGAAATTTATAATTTCTCGATCATGACAAATATATTTATATGCTACCACCTCTGTTGCATGAATATCTTTTCCAAGTATATGGTCGTTCTCTGCAAGATATCGCGCTGCCGCACTTTCTGCAGGTTCTCTTTCAGTAAAAACTACTCTACCAATCTGCGTATTCCATGTCACGTCTCTATCAAGATCATATCCCCGGTTGTTATGTCCGCAAGACCATGTTCTTTTTCCGACAATACATTCTTTTACATCTCCACGGATGACTTTATACACTCTCTGTCCCTCTGTGAGCATTACTGGCGGCTCATTTTCAGAATTCTCCGGTATAAGTAAATCCATTAAATTTATCTGCCCATCACATTCATAATTACCCAAATTTTTCATTCTCTTTTTTGAAACCTGGTACCCTTTATGCGCGCTGGTTCGGCTCCTTTCTTGACTATTACGGTTTAAAATGATATATTAGTTTCATCGAAACACCTATTGTGTCGATTGGAAGTGGCGCATCAATCCTGATGAGATTATGCCTAGTATTTAGTGCAATACTAAGCAGCGTAACTGTAATTTACTTTTCCTTCTGTAAAGAGGTGGTACCCATGAAAAAACTTGAGACTGTAACAGCAATTTTTAATTCATTTTCTTGCAACTGTTTATCTTTCATTGGGATTTACGCTGCTACTTCCGCTAACAAGTATAACTTGCTGATGAGTTGGTGAAATTCCACCGAATAGCGGAATGCACTGGTGCATGTTAAAGCATGCACCTTTTTTATATCATCTGATCTAACGGCAAGCTCATCTGCCCTTTGCAGTTGTCCCCGATCGTCGTAGGATCCCATCCCACGCCGATATAGTCCAGGACTTTCGCCCATCCATAATCATTCCCGTCCTTATCCTTGCACATGTGGAACATCAGATAATCCCACTCTTTCGGATTGCTCTCATACAACAGATCAAACCGATGTGGTCTCTTTTCCATGTGAATCCCAAATCCACACATACTGCATCCGGTGCGCTGCGCCTTTGTCGTGTACAATGTACCATCTGGCTTTTTTTCAATCGCTCCGTAGATCTCCGGTATAATGCTGTCTGGCATTTCAAAACTTTCAGATAATTTTCTTTCTTTCAAAAGTTTCTCATGATATTTTTCTTTCAGTCCGGCTTTCCACAGTTCGTCCATTTCCAGTGCGAGTTTTAAAATGTCCTGCCTATGGAAGATTGCAAATGGTGCTGATCTGATCGTGGATGCTCCAAAATAATTGCAACCATTCATCCGCAGGCTCTTGGCACGTCTGCCACCTTCGGATGCCATCAGCCCCAGATATGGCACGCTGTTATGCTCTTTTCCCCAATTATCACAGTTTTTCTCTTTGAGGTAATAGCAGCATTTTGCAGATACAAGGAAGTCTGGTTTCTGGAAATCACAGCCTTCATTTTCGTTCTCATATCCACCGAACAGCTGCAACCATCGTTGATTCAACTGCATTTTAGAGTTTTTCTGCCATCCGCCATATTCTCCGGTCTCACCTGTTATGATTGCATGACGGACTGTTTTATTCTTCTCACTCGGATTTTGTAAAAGTTCTATCTTTCCGGCAATTTCTTTTGAAATGACCGGAAACCCAAATTCCTGTATGACCTTTGGTTTCGTCCAATAAGTACCATCATCCCTTTTCAGCGGTGGCACATTGATAATTCCAAGAGCTTTATGTACTCTCTGTATACTCTTGTCTTCCAGTGTGGATGCACTCACTCCTGGTGCGTCAATTCCGCATACCTCATGTAAAAACAGGTATAAGATTATACTGTCAAGTCCACCGACAGAAACATGGTAGTTGAGCAATCTTCCATCACATTCATTTGCGAACTCTTCTGCTCTGATCTGTGCATATTTTCTTTTATATTCATATGGCTGCTTTTCTTTCTGCATAAAAGATGCAATCTTCTCATATGCTCCGATCCGCTCCATTCTTTCTTTTACTGATTCCATTTTTTCTCGGAGTAAAGAGCTCTTTCACGCTGGCCAGCAAACCTCTCACTCCTTTCAATTTATTTTAAAATTTCATCTAAGCAGGCATTCCAACCTACGCTCTTTGCATCTGTCCAAAAGTTACTTATGTAGTGATTTTTGTTATGATTAATTTCTCTTTTCTCCGGCAGTTCCCGGAGCGGACACCAATCTGGCTTTCCAACGTTATATGCATCTTCTTGTGTCACACCACATATTAAATTTAATATTGGATTATCTCTTTCGAAAAAGCTACAAGGACAATCAGCACAGCATTCCGGCATATTGTCCATTATCAATATTGCTTTAGGCATATTCACACTCCTTCCGGTTTCTCACACCGCTCAAACTCAATCACCCAAACCCACGGATTAGCATCCCAACCGTAGCGATTGAGGTTTGATTTCTTGATGGTGCTGTTCCAAAGAGTCGAAAACGCATATCTTTTTTCTTCTCCATTCAACACATGAGGATATTCAACCTCTACACCCTCTCTGCCAATCTGCTCCGGTGTAATGTCCCGCAACCGTTCCACTCTCACATCCGTAACCTTAAGCCAGATACGTGCAGCTTCTTTCGGCATAAATAATGATGGTTTCCACTCTCCATTATGACTGAACCACTTATGCACAAATGTGTCATAGTCTAATCGGTTTATGGAATCTGTATTTCCATTTGCGAATTGCAACCTCACATCATCTCCGCCTGCTCTGAATCTTATGTCAGCAGTTGCTTCGTATCGGTGTGCTCGCCAACATTGCCATGTTTCCCTGACATACAGGATATCATCTGTTTGATATGGTGGATTCCATTGTTTACTCAATTCTTCCTCTGTAATATCGTTTGGAAGTTTAAATTCTTCTCCCCATATTTCATGTGCTGTTCTATTTGGATATCCCCATGTGTCAGAATCACTTCCTGCGAATGTGTAACACAGCTTTGATTTAGGCTGTGGCTTTACCAACCGTCTGGTGCAAGTCTTCCGTCCGTCCAGAATTGCCCGAACCATTTCTGTATTGAATAAAATTGGTTTAATTGCCATCTACTCCACCGCCTTTCACGATCTCGATTGCTTTCTCAACCGCATCATTTATAGTCTTGTTTTCAAATTCTGTCATCTGATACAAACTACTGTCCCAGTAACTGTCATATTTATTTCCATATTTTTTTATTCCATACAACTGTTCCACGACCTTGTCCGGGTCATAGGCGGTCGGCATATTGTTAATCACATCTCTTACTGCATCATAATCTTTCATGCTTTCAAGACGTCCACTTAAGTTGTCTAAAACCAACCCAGCATCAATCAGTATTCCCATCGTTCGCCCTCCTGTTCCAATCTGTAGTTGCTTTCGTTCGCTCGTCTTTCCCTGTTCTGATGCCTCCGTCCTGATCCATGTACATCTCACATTCATAGCTTTTTGGAAGTTCCGTTCCGCATTTCATACATTTGATTTTGAACATTACCCCAACATCCGAATGTAATGGCTTATTTCTAATGGTTAAGAACATTGCGTTTCCACCGCAGAACGGACATGTCTTAAGTCTTTCACTCATTCTTCATCACCCCAATCAATTTTTCTTAAACAATTTGGACATCCATAAGGTTCTTCTACTTGATGCCCACAATCTGGACAATAACCAACATGTTCTTTATGTTTCTGGTATCCAAAATAACTATTCGTTACATGCATTGGTTTCTTTGCTGTCTGCTTCTCCATCGCCGCCCGGCATTCTTCCGGCGTGCCGATTGTGCGGTACTGCTTCAGCTCTTCCAACCATTCAGCAAGTTGCTCATGTTCGCTTGCACATATAGTATTGCCATATGTAATGGCTTCTTTATCAACCGATTCTGGAATATACGCATTATCTTCGATTAGTCTTGCTGACATCTTTTGGCATTCAGCCACTTCTCTTGCGTGTGATATAGCTTCATCAATTGTCATAGTCACACCTCCAACAATTCCGGGTTGTCAATCTCGTTGCCGATTACTTCAAAATTCTCTGAATCAAAATCATCCAGTTCCTCGTAGTAATCACAGCCCGGCTCATTCGTACACCATCCGTTTTCATGCCACACGACACGCTTTCTCGTCTCATCTTCTGGAAACTCAACGTCGATATGCCCTGAAAGAATGTCATTCTCGAATATCAGCTTGCCGTTCTTATCCTTAAGTCCGGTGCACTGGCAGATTGTCTCCTCTTCAATAACTGTATTAGGTTGTACACCGCTAAATCCATCCCAGTATACCCATATATTATCTGTCAATGTTCTTTTACCTCTGTATAAATGTCTATCTTCCATCACGCTTCACCTTTCTTCCTTTGATCTGCTCCAACATAATCCTCGATACCTCTGGCAGTCTCAAGCTCTCCATGCATCCATTATGCAGACCGCTTTCCTCATTCCATTTTGCCACCGGACATTTCTTACAGAGAGTGTTTGTGCAGAACTCTCCGATCTGCCGGATAGTCAGTTCTTTATTTGTCATCTTTTCCATGCTATTCCTCACTTTCTGCCTTAAGCCAATCCAAAACACATGATTTGCAAGCCTTTTCAGGATGAGAACATTCCTCTATGCCCATGTGTTCTATGCAACTTCCAAATAATACTTCTGCCAGCTCCTCATCCGTCATGCTTCTGATCCGGTCTGCATTGGTCTGTGGTGATGTCATAATTTCAAAGCATTCATCTCTCCAAGCTAAAACATTTTCAAGCTTGTATGAGCTGTAGCCGACATTATAATGATTCTCTCCAATTTTCTTGTACTTGATTTCATAATACGGATCTTTATCTATCATTGTTACGATAATTTCTAAGTCTGAAACCTTAATACGTTCGCCCTTTGGTTTCTTAGCCATGCTTTTCATACACTCTGTCATATTTCTACCTCACTAAATCCGTTATTTTAACAGATACCCCTTTATATTTACCGGTGCGACAATACTCTGCGGTATCAAAAAACATAATGCATCCATCGTCTTTTCCGGTATCTTCACTTCCTACAAGTGCTATGCTTACACCGTTTCTTATCAGTGTATTTTTTAACAACATCAATGCCGCTCCTATCTCCTGCTTGGTTTCATCTGTCATTTCAACTTCACCTTTCTCTTTCTGCCTTTCTTCTCAAACTTATCGCACATCCCAACCGGGCACTAACGCCTTAATCTGGTCTGTAAATAATATCCACACATGATCTCTGTCTGGTTGTGCTTGTACGCGTATTTACATTTCCGGCAGTATTTTACGCTTGTCTTTGTCATTTCTCCAATGTTAATAATCCTTATTTCACCGCTTTTCCTGTTACAATATCCCAATTTTCATCCTCAATAAACTGATTCCGAATAATCTCATCCGTCAGATAGTGTTCCTTACTCTTTGGCTGCTTGCGCCAATAGGAATCAATGTAATAGGCAACCCAATTCATAAATTCTTCGATTTTGTCATTCGAAAAGCGTGAAGAATCTTTTAATGTCGGAATATTCAGATACTTTGTAGCTGCCAGTGCGCTTGCGATATTCCAATCTGCACCAAGTGCTGCACGTCCGTTTTTAATATCCGCCATATATAACTTCTGCGGCATCGGGATTGATTTTACCCACTTGACCACATCAATTTTCTTTTTACGGCAATATGCCATCATGCTCTCGCTCGTTACCGCTTCGTCATCATCGTCCTGCCAAGATTTCCGACGCTCAATGGTTTTGCTATAAAAATTCGTGACCTGCTTAAACGTCATATCAAACTTGTCATACAAAATGGCTGTAAAAATATATCCCATGTGATTCGCGATATTATCTCCTAACTGGCATTTTGCTAATTCCTGCTTATAAACACTCGACGGAATTAACCTCTGTCTCTGCTGTACGTTATGCATTTGTTCACCTTCCTTGTATTTTTTATTTTATATTTCCACCCGCCATCATCTTTTCAATGATTTCCTCCTGCATCCGCTCTGCTATATGATCCCGGACTGATTCTTCTGGAAATGCGATCTGATATGTCCGCTCCTTGATCCGGTTCGTGATCCGGTCATCGTAGGATAGCTTGTCCAGCGGATCATTACTCGTGAAAATCGTTACCTTCTGGTTTATGTACCGCTCGTTGATGATCTGATACATTTTGTCGTTGATCCATGCCGCCGGTGCTTCCACACCAAAATCATCAATGATCAAAATATCCGTTGTGGAAAGTGCATCTAAAAGCTGGCTTTCACTGCCTGCTGCATCCCTGCGCCATGTATTCTTAATTTCCTGCAGGATGGTCAGTGATACTGCAAATTTGACTGTGTATCTTTTCATCAGCTCATTTGCAATCCCGGCAGCAATCCTCGTCTTACCGCTTCCCTTTGTCCTCGACCAGATATACAGTCCCATGCCTCTTTCCTTCTGGCTCTCGAAATCATCCAGATAGGTTTTTATGATTTTGCAGGCATCTGACACCATCTTTTTACTTTCCTGCTTCCTGTACACATCCATTCGAAACGATCTTAGATCCATCCCACGGAATGCCTCCGGTATATCTGCGAATCGCAACCGCCTTGACATGACCGCTTTCTCACGGCATTTACACGGTACTGCTATTTCAACTCCGTCTTTTATTTTCAAGATCCACTCCCGACCTTCGCAAATTGGACACACATCAGAATCCTTGGAAGTCTCCGGTGTCTCCGCATTCCTGCATAAGTTCGTTGAGTGATTTTTCATGCGTTCCAGTATCTCTTCCAACTGGTCCATCGTTCTCTCCTTTCAGATACTGCATAAACAAGTTCTCTCGTAAAAAGTTCTCCGGCTTTTTAATATACCGCTCTGCTGTTTTCTCCCGTCTACATATATCTGCATAATTCTGTGCGGCCAATACCAGATCATCTTCCGGTACACCAGCCAGTACCGCATTGCAGTATTCTGTTTCAGCAAGACAACCAGTACACCGTTTCGGATAGGCCGCGGCAAACTCTCCGAATTTTTCAACGGGGGATATAGGGGGTGTATTTTGTTTATGTTTATGTCTTTGTTTATTAATAGGTTCACTTTGTGGTTCAAACTGTGGTGCAATTTGCAGTTCACTTTGTGGTTCATCTTGTGGTTCATTTTTACTGTAATTTTGAACCACAAGACTATTTATTTTATATTGTGCTGCAAGATTCCCACCGCGCGATTTCCATTCGATGAACCCATCTGTAGCAAGTTTGTTTCTCGCTCTCTTTAATGCTGATGCATTTAATCCAGACCGAAGTCCAAGGACTGACGAGGCTACCGTAAACGTATCTGGCCACCCTGCCTTATTCGCTATGGACATTAACGCATGCCATAAGGCGATTGCAGTGTTGGGCTGCGGGTTTAGTTCGAGCCTGTCGTAAAATGCTTTTATCTCAGCTAAATAGTTCAAGTTTCCACCTCCCGAATCCGAACTTCAATCCGTGGATTTTCAGCATCTATACGAAATTCATCAGAAAATCCACAGATCTGCTCCCAGCCATCATTTTTTAATACATGGCAGTTAACTAATGCATCCTGGATCACTTTTCTGCCGAATGACGATATATTGTCCAAATCACGCCTTTTATTCTTTTCCACCCACAGATATTCCATAAATACTTTTTTATTGATATTTACGTCTCTCAGGCACTTTCTAATGTACACAGAAACAATAGCTTCATTCTGCTTTTTCATCTCTCCGCCTTTATATCTGCTTGCCTTATCCGCACGGATAAAATCATTCAGATTATCCAGTCTCCCTGGAATGATTAGTAAGTATTCCAATCTCACGCCACCTTTCAAATGTCATTTTCATCGAGAGCCGCTTCTTTAGAACCGCTCTAGCTCTATGTAAATCTTTTGCAAGATATTCTTGAAGTTCTTTCTCATCCACCGGATCACCGGGGACTGGTCTGTAATAACCATTGCCAACGTTAATGATGCAGTCACCTTCGTTGTTCGCACTCTCGACCATTTTTCGAAACTTTCTGTCTTTTACCGGGTTTGACATTCTAGCCATTGGCTCTTTGTGTCCATAGGGAATATCGTTGATCGTATTCATTAATCCCCTTTCTTCTCCGGGACTAAACCCGGAGATAATAACCAGCTTCCAATAATTCGTGATATATTATTTTCTGCATGAATAGGTTTCTTTCTGCCATCCGGCAAGGTGTTCCAACCCTATAACCACGACTTTCCAAAAATATCTCTGAAATCTTCTCTTGTGCCGTAATGAGATTCAAAATATTCCTGCGCCATAGTTTTTAATTTAAAATCAATTTCTTTTGCATTGGCGCCTCTCTGCGCTCCGTTAGGATGCAGATCCGGTCTGAGTGGAATAACAAAACCATACTTTTCACTGTTTTTACGGTTTGAACTTCCAAAGATATGATGTCTTTCCACTGGGTATGCTCCAGTAAAATAACAGTGATCCATATCATCCGTGAACACGCTCCAAAGCTTTTTACTCATGTTCCCCACTCCTGCTTCATACGTTCCAATTCATCCGGTGTAGCTGTCTCAATGCCAAGTTCCTTTGCTTCTTCAACAATCCGGTCTATAAAGTGGCTCATTTCGGCAGTATCGTATTCACTGGATCCTTTAATCATCAGATATGAAGCAAATTTCCCATTGTCTTTAATAAATTTCCAATGACCATCTACCTTTGACATATCCACTGATTTTTTTACTGTGATTGTGATATATCCATCTTCATCCTCATATAATGTTCCATATTTCTGGAGCATCTGCTCATATACATCCTCTTTACTTGAAGATATATCTGGATGATTGGCAATCTTCGTCATTAATACCCACGCATAAGCATTTGCATCAAGGCTTCGTTTCTGCTTATATTTGACCGCTCGGATACGTAACAGATCATCTGATCTCATATTTTCAACCTGTCCTGCTGCCGAAGAATCAACCTCAAATGTAAGGATGATGCCTTGTCCATTTAATGTACGGCTCGCTCCGGTCAGTTTTCCTATAGTATCCATAAGCTACTCTTCTTTCTTTTTCTTATACCAGCACTTAACCTGTTCAATGATCTTAGCAGCCATTTCACTTGATAGATCTGAAGTCTTTTCAAAATGATATTTTTCTTTCAGCGTTTTCCAGATATCATTGGATGTAGCATTCTCACACATATCAGAATACGCGCTTACAAAATCTGTCATTGTCCTAAGCTGTTCTACGGTTGCTGGAACAAAATCATTTTTAGGTTCTACAGTATGGCTTTCTGAATCTGGATCCTGCATCTCTTCGGTAGGAATACAGAACACTTGAAAACAAGCATATTTAAAGGCAATCGCCATTGCTTTATTCGTAGCCTTATCTCCGCTATCCATTCCTTCGCCGATCGTTACAGCTGTGATGCTGCTCCCATCTTCTGCAAAAAAGGTGTATTTAATCTTGCAGACCGAATAGATCAGCGTTGAACCTTTTATGGATTTTCTTTCTTCTCTGGTCTGTTCTAAGACCTCTGGAACGATAAATATATGATTGTTAACCAATGCCGGATTGATTGCATTCATCACCGCATCAATTCCGCGGTATTTAAACCCCTGCGTCTTATTCACATCATTTTTTCCAACCGCACCGATTTCTTCCATGCACTTTGATATTGCCTGGTATATGTTCATCTGTTTTGCTGTCTCTGCCATTATCGTACTCTCCTATACTTAATTTCTAAGCTGCGCATCTGTGCTTCCAACTGCACGATCTGGAACGGATCAGCAATAATCTCATAAACAATTGAATCATTAAACGGCTTCGGCTCAATAATTTTTTCTTCCGGTACAGTCTGCGCAACTGGTGCTTCCTGCATCGGAGTATCAGTAGCAGAACTAACCTCTGATGCCTTACGTGCTTCCTCTTCGGCTTTTCTTTTTGCTTCCTCTTCCTGTCTGCGCAAAATCTCTTCTTTCTGTTTCTGATACTGATTCATGACCTCAATAGCATCTGATAATTCTAAGGTTGCCTTGTATTTCTCAATCCCCTTATCCTCAAACTCTAATCCCATGCTACGGATAATACCGAGATCTTTTTCTACATGATCCACTCGCTCTGCAATGGCTTCTGTAATTGCTTTCTTTGTAGTGGTGGCATTCTCCCACTTACTATCATAAATTCTCTGTAACGGAAGATATCCGCTCGCTTCCACATGCTCTGCCATGATCTCCGTATAAATTTCAGAAATCAGCGATTTCTTTTCTTCCACACGCCTACGCTCAAATTCTTCCACCTGATTATTAATAAAGTTGATTGGTTCATCAATCAGATTGTCCAGTTCCTTTACCTGCGCTTCAAAATTTGTGTAGGGAATCATAAAAGATTTCTTCACTTCCAGCTTTTTATCGTTGACTGATTTTTTCAGTTTTCTGAGACTTGCAATTGTCTTTTTTGCTTCTGTTTTGGAATCCTCTGTGAAAATCATATTTTTATAAATTTCCAGTTCGGAATTAAGTTTTTCCTTAATCTCCTCAAAATTAAAGCCAATAACACCATTTTTCTGTTCTACATTTACTCTGATTTCTTCCATCTTTCTTTTATCCTCTCTTCCTCTGATTCAATATCTGCCATCTCTTCACGTCTGGCTAGTCGCTCATGCAATCTATGAAGCCTTGCTTTCTCAGCTTCATACCGTTCATAATCATTGTCTGGAAATTCTTCAATTGGCATAGGTAACTGACTCCCTTTTTCCATCCTCTGTAATACTTACGGTAAATTCATTAGTATCTATTACGAATGTTCCATAAATATTTCCATCTGCTGCAAGGATTAAATTTCCATTTTCAATCCCTAAATTTTCAAGTAAAACTGATAAATCTTTCAGTGCATCAATAAGCTGTCCACTGTCATTTCTGCATAATCTAGTTGCTGCCATTTAAAAATTCCTCCATTTCCATCTGTCTGAAATCTGTAGATAAAACCATGTATCTGACAGCTTTCTCTTGCTGTTGCTTCATGTACTGCTCGTCCCGGCATTCTTCACACATGTTTCCTTCTCCGGGATCTAAACTACATCCACAGATTCTGCATTTTCTGTAAATCATAAAATCACGCTTTCCAAAAACCTAACTACGTGTTACAATAAACGCAGAAATACTTTTGTATTCCTACGGTAAATAGCACCAGTTCTCGCCAAAGAATGTTATGGTGCTATTTTTCTTTTTCACTGAGCAACCATCCTTTCATTTGATGGTAATGCGGTATGTATCTTTCAGCGTCAACCTCAATATGAAAATCCGTTGCCACCTTTGTAATAATCATGCCGACCGCTATATCCTCGACATTCGGATTTTCCTCACCGCTTACGCATTGAGCATTTGTCACTTTGCCACCTCCTCAAATTCCCCAAGGAACTCAACATCAGCGTCAAGCTTGTCCCTCTGATGAATAAAATATGCTTTCTGCTTCTCTTTCCGCTTTTCCTCTCGTGTCTGTTCCACATCCATGATCGCAACTCCAATAAGTGCAACCACCGCACCAAGAGACATTGCAATCAGCAAAAAAACATAATACGTTCCATCCGCATCGAGCATTCCACCAAGAAACACGATCACAAGTCCAATAGATATAAAAACTTTTGCCACATTTTTCATGATTTTTTGTTTTCCTCTTTTACGATCTCGTAATCACATTCGCTGGAAATTTTTATTTTTTTATTTTCGCTGTCTCTGGAGATGGAGTTGCCCCTCATATTCTGCACCGTGGAGTTGCCCCTCATATTCTGCACCGTGGAGTTGTCCCAC
>ERZ1023822.270-NODE-270-length-16117-cov-47.021043_pt1 | contig 16117 bp, 10 predicted proteins | sample MGYA00380379_ERZ1023822 | MGnify/ENA primary metagenome ERZ1023822 (study PRJEB33179, sample SAMN07448988) | human gut metagenome | biome: Human-gut; feature: Human associated habitat; material: Faeces | host: Homo sapiens | place: India: Bhopal | collected... | reverse complement strand
CCAACAATCAAATATATCCATACACTCTGCCTCCGTGTGCTTGTCGAACAATGGCAACTGGAGGTACACAATACGCATCCTGTCGGACACCCGCTGGCGTGTCTGCAAGTCGGTAAGCACTAAATCGGTGCGAAACTCCTTTAATATCGGACTTTGCGATACAAAGTCCATGAAACATACCGTATAGACTGGAGCCAAGTGGTAGTCCCAGATTCCACGGATGCCTTGCTGCACAATGGCACGTGCCGTGTAATACAATGCCCTGTCGGCAAAGTATTCCTGCTCTTTCTTCTGCATCTCTACGATGACATGCTTGCCTTCGTTTGTGATGCAATAGACATCGAAGACCACACCGCGGTCATCGGGGCGCAAGCCAAGTTTTTCGGTCTTGGCAAACGTCACGTCCTTGATTACCAACTCGTCTTCAAACAGTCCGTTGAGGAATGTGATCAGACATTCTTTCGTGTCTTCGCTTCCAAATATCCTCTTGAAAGCCCAGTCAACACGTGGGTCTATAAATCTTGCCATCTGCTTACGCTTTATAAGGTCGTGGACGCAATATTGCTATTCGTTGGCAAAGATACGACTTTTCCTCGTAACTTCCAAGGTTTTAGGGAAAAAATACTTGAAAAGGGGGAGGAGAAAAAGAAAATAGGCGACTCCCGGAATTGAGAGCCGCCCATTGAATGTTATTACATTATATTTCAATTGCGCAATCATTGATTGCGTAATTGGGATGTTTCCAACTTGAGCCATGGTTAACTCCTTGTTTCATATAGACGATTGTTTGTTCCAATCTGCAAAGAAAATGCAAAATCATCATTCATCGTCCTTTGCAGGTTCAAATAAGTCCTTATATCCAAAGAATATGTTCCCATCTGCGGTTTTTGCGGAGATGACAATTCCTACGAAAGGATTGTTCTCAACTTCAATCACTTCGCCCTGTGTCCAGTCTTTGGCATGTGTCAAGTCTGGAGATATTAATACTTTGTCGCCTGTTCTCATAATCACAAAAATATAAATGTTGTACTTATTCGGTGCAAAGAAAATGCAAACGAGCGCAAAGAAAGCTTGCTTTCAATTTGCCGAGTGCAGCTTTTCTTATGCAAAGATACGACTTTTCCTCGTAACTTCCAAGGTTTTAGGGAAAAAATACTTGAAAAGGGGGAGGAGAACGAAAAAAAATAGGCGGCTCCCGGAATTGAGAGCCGCCTATAATGTATTATTAAAATAAATGTTTATTCTGCAACAGCAATGATAGCATACTCGTTAGTAATATCGTTGAAGAAGATGCGATACTTACCTGCAGTTGCAATCTTGATATCTCCGCTGCCACCATCGTTGAACAACTTACCTGTAGAAGTGAACTTCTGATCTGCTGTGTAGCCCCAGTTTCCACCTTTATTCCAATCATGATCACCACGAATCTTGAAACCACCTACAGGGAGAGTTGTTTCGATAAACCAGTTGTGAGGAGTAACCTGTGTCATGTCAATGTCATCACCGTCATTCCATTTACCACCAACTCCGATAAGACTGACATGTTCGAATTCGGTAGGATTCTGGTTCTCAAGCTTTGTCCATGTGTAAGTCTTGGTAGAGAGGTCTATCTTAAAGGTATAGAATGAGCCTGGTTCCGGGCATTTTATAGCATTGCTTCCAGCCAACGAGCCTTTTACAGATTGATCACCATCTACCTCTGTACCAAAAGCGTTGTCCCAGTTGCCCCAGTCGCTACCCTTCCAAATCTTCAGGTTTGCATCACTATTCCATTGAGTTGTATAGCTCTGAACCACAGCTGATTCTGCATACATGAGACAGATTTTGCCTTTAGGTTCGGGCTCCCATCCCTGTAATTTACCAACAAGATAATATTCTGATGCGAGTTGTTTGATGGTATAAGTGTAGTCCATCATGTTGATTGTCATCTCATAGGTACCAGCCTTTGCAATCTTACCTGCTTGAGCCTTTTCACCTTTTGAAGTGGTAGTAAGAAGTGTACCACTCATTGCGTCATCACCGTCGTTTTCTACACCAACAACACCCTTAGGATTGTTTTCTACTTCCCAAATATTACCAGTATCTACATTACCCTGTGGAATGATCTTCCAGTATTGATTGTCTTCTTTAGTAGTAAACACGAGGGTAAATACTGGATCTTCATAAACGTCTTTTTCTGAGTGAATGAATTTGAGATTGGTATCCAATTTCCAATCTGTCATTTGACCAACCATATAGTAGCCAGAGTCAATGAACGGAGCCTTTGGAGTCATCGCAAGGTTAAATTCACCAGCATCAATAAGAACAGCATCACCATTTTTCATCGCATTTAAATAAACATGGGTAACAAAAGAGTGAGCTATAGGACGCTTGCCATAATAAGATTCTATTACTTCTGAAAGATCTGCAACAGCGGACTTACCCTCAATGCTTGAATTAACGGTTTTCTTGATTGCATTATCTCCTCCTTGAGGCATAATCTCTAAGCGAGCATTCTCAAGTGTAAAACCTTCAGGAAGAGCTGCTTCGCTCAATGTGAAGGTGCTGACACTATCTGTTGTCACATTGGCAAAGTCGATGTCCTGAACTACTGGTGTTGCAGTAAAACCAGGAATCGTGATGGCTTCTTCCTCTGGATTGTGCTGTGGTTGAGCCCAATCATCGTAGTCGCCGTTGCAGCTGGCAAGTGTAACACTTGCCAAGACTGCTAAGCTATATAAAATTTTCTTTTTCATTTTGCTTTCATCTTAAATTATTTAACTTCAGCTTTATTTGTATCAAAGTTGACATACAACTTCTTGCCAGGGGTGGTAGTTACAGAGTACTCATTACCCATGGTCTCAGCCCAGTTGTTTGGCATATTCTTTATACGCCAGAATACTTCGCCCTTGTGAACAGTGAACTCTGTGCTATACCAGTTGATGTCACCGACCTTGACAGCAACACGAAGTTCGCTGCCGGCTGCGAATGCAGGAGAAACCCAATCACCACTTGGATCGTCTGGAGGTGTCAGAGCATTTTCGTCAGCAAAGCCCCAATCGGTTTGACCAATACAAGCACCAATCAGGCAAACCTGAGTCTTGTAAACAGTCAGTGTCCAGTTGATGTTCTTCTTGTCTTTGGAAATCTTACCCTTGAAGTGGAGAGTGTACCAACCTGCGTTGGCAACCTTGAGGTTTTGGTCGTTACCTGCAGTGATACCTGCACCAGCTTCATCAACGATTTCCTTGATTTGGTTGATGCCGAGTTTGTCATTGATCTCGGTACCCCAATTGAATTCGCCACCAGCTGGCACGTAGATGATACCATAGTAGTTGCCCTCCAAGCCTTCTACCTGTGGAATAGACTTCCAACTCTCCCATGGTTTCTGGATAGAACTTCCAGTCAAGAAGAGGTTTTCTGTGAACTTAGCGTCAGGAATAGTAGCCTTCACAGAAGGCAAGGTGATGACATTTGAATAGGTCTCGCCCAAGGTTTGATTCAAAGTACCGCCAATGACTGCACGAAGGCGGATATAAACAGACATCTTCTCTGGAATATTTGCTTCAGGATTGGCAGCCCGGAAGAGAGATACAACAGCTTTGTTTGCTTCGTATGCATTAAAATCCAAACTGCTTGGATTCTCTGCGTATGTCGCCAACTCTTTATGAGTGACTGTAGGATCGCTGACGAATGCAGGGTCGATAGAAACCTGTGCATAATACTTCACAGGGTAAGGTACTCCACCATAATTTGGCTGAGAGCATGTCAGTACCAAGTTTTTTGCACTGTTGAGGTCGTAGGTATTGTTTTCTGCAAGAGCAGGAATGTTCAATACAAATCCCTCAGCAAGATGACTCAGGTCCAATGAAGGGTTGCTGTCTCTGTCTTCATCACAGGATGTAAAGAGCAAAGGGAGTACCAATGCTGGCAGCAACATGAATTTGAATATCTTTTTCATAATTGATTTCATTTAATTAAATCTTGTTTCCAAACAATTAATATTTTGGGTTCTGATGCATGTTAGGATTGTTTTTGATCTCATTGTCTGGAATAGGATAGACGTCATAGTATGCAGGAATACCTGCGCCATTTTCTGCACCACCCTTGTAACTCCAGAGATACTTAGAACCAGTGAACAAGCCAAAGCGAACCAAGTCTGAACGACGGCGACCTTCCATATAGAACTCACGGCACCATTCATCGATAAGAGTCTGCTCATCTACTGATTTAGCTTTCGAGACACGGTTGGCACGGTCCTGAACCTTCAGGATGTCATCCAAACCATCCTGACCAAGGCGATACTTAGCCTCTGCACGGGTCAGATAGATTTCTGCCAAACGGAACACAGGAAAGTCGGTATCAGAATAGTTCTGGTCGTGCTGTGTGGTACCATCTGCGTGGAGATTGCTCCACTTTACAAAAGACGCACCATTCAGAGGACCTGTGATAGCCTCACCAGGATTGATTGTACGAACTTTGCCTTCTTCGCAGCCACCTACACCCATATACAACAGGGCACGATCGTCTCCAGCCTTTGCAATCACGTCAGCAGTGCCGTAACCCTTCTCGCTATCTTTTGCAATCACCTCTTCTTTTGAAGGATTTTTCAAGACATCACCAACTGTAGCCATAGGGATGTCCTTCTTGTTAGGGAAGAACTTCTCAACCATGTTTTCGCGGGCAAACATACATTTCCATGGGTCACCTGTGCTTGCATAAGGCATACCAGCGATAGTGGATGCCGATACGAGGTAAGTGGTACCTGCATACGCACGGGCCTTCAAACCATCCTGACGGATAGGGAAGATGATTTCCTTCATAGCCTCTGGGTTGCAGTCATTGTCGCCCATAAACAACTGCTGATAACCGCTATAGCCATTCTTTTCTGCACGACAAAGATCGTATTTACCGCTGTTGATAATCTTGTCGCAATAATCGATAGCCTTCTGGTAGTCCTTCACCTTACCATCGGTATAAACTTCAGAGTTAAGAGCCAAGCGGGCATGAAGTGCGTATGCTGCGCCACGGTCGGCACGTCCGAAATTCTCACTGTTATTATAATCGCCCACCTCAGCCATCAGAGGCTCAATGGTGGTCAACTCATTATCCAACCAGTCGTAGAGATCCTTTCCCTTTTTCTCGGTAGGGAGACTATCGTCGAAAGTGAGCTTGAATGGAGCCCTGCGATACAGGTCAAGGAAATAATAGTAGTTCAGTGCGCGGAGGAAGCGAACTTCTGCAATCTGATCATCACTTAACTTGCCAGTCTGCTCAGCAATAAATTGGTTATACAAGGTGATGTCGAAAATGAGACGCTGGTATGCCCAGTTTACACGGTCATTACCGCTATTCCAACTTAAATTGGTGATAGGAGCGATGGCATTATCGGCCTGATATGCCCATGCAGTCTCGTCAGTCATCAACTCTTGCAGGTTGAAAATGGTACGGATGAATCCGCTCTCACCCTCATCGCAACTCAAGTCTGCTGAACCAGCAGGACCTTTCTGTCCAGTAAGACCAAGAGTAGCATACTGCTTGGCCAAGAGACCCTCTACTGTATATGTTGGGGTAGACTGTGGGTCAATGGACTTGATATTCAGTTCGTCTGCGCAAGAGACAAAGCCCATGCACAACATACTTGCCATTGCAGTCGTTATAAATATTTTTTTCATAATTGTCTCCTTTTTTTATTTTAGAAGTTAAGATTCAAACCAAGCTGGAAGCTTATTGGACGTGGGTAAGGATTACTGTCGATACCACTGCTTACCTCAGGGTCGATACCCTTGTACTTGGTAATGATGAATGGGTTCTGTACGGTGAAGAAGATGCGTCCGCTGCAAATCTTCTCTGCACCTGCCTTGATCAATGCTGGGAAGCTATATCCCAAAGTCATGTTGCTGCACTTCAGGTAAGAAGCATTGCGTACAAAGTAGTCACTGGTATTGGTGGTGAGATCTGTTGTACCCTTAAAGCCAAGATTGACGGCCTCTGCAGTTGTGTTTCTGAAGAGATTGGTATCGTTGATTTTCATCAACTCAGCTTTTGAGTTCAAGAAATCGTAGTACACATAGTTGCCGATAGATGCATGGAAGGCAGCACTGAAGTCCCAGTTCTTATAGATGAACTTGGTGGTGAAACCCATGATGACATCAGGAGCTGGGCTCTTGTAGCAATAACGGTCGTCATTGTCAATCTTGCCGTTACCGTCACGGTCAACATACAGTCCCTCAATAGGCTTTCCGTTCTCATCGTAAACCTGCTGGAAAACATAGAAAGAATTGAGAGGTTCGCCAACCTTGTTTACCTGTACCAATGTGTTGTTACCACGAGACACCTTGCTACCTGTCCAAACCCAGTCTTTCAAGCCAGCCTCTAACTCTGTAATTTCATTGTGGTTCCATCCCACGTTGTAGGTTACATCCCAAATGAAGTCCTTGGTGACGATAGGCTTCACATTGAATGCCAATTCCACACCATAGTTTTCAAGAGAACCGATGTTCTTCAAGAGTTTGTCGCCAAAGTTAGTACCACCAGCGATGTCTATTTCTGACAACAAGTCAGTAGTCTTACGATAGTAACCATCGATATTGAAGCCGAAGCGGCCATTGAGAGCGGTGAAGTCAATACCACCATTGTAGGTTGTGGTCTTTTCCCATGTCAGCTCAGTGTTGTATTTTGTTGGGCGCATGGTCTGATAATACGTGTCACCAAATGGATACTGTGCATAAGTGTCGCTGACGGCATATTTAGGAGTATAGTAGAAGTCGTCAATACCATTCTGCTGACCAGTCATACCCCATCCCAAGCGGAGCTTCAACTCATCAAGCCATTTTACATTCTTCAAGAAAGACTCGTTGTTAATCTTCCAGGCAAAGGCTGCTGCTGGGAAGTAACCCCATTTCTTGCCCTTTCTGAAGCGAGAAGAACCATCGGCACGGAAGGTTGCTGTAAGCAAATAGCGGTCCAGCAAGTTATAGTTGAAACGTCCGAAGTAAGATACCAAAGAGTTGTGACCCTTCCACATGGTGTTTGCCATGTATTGTGGGTTATTCACGTAGTTCCATTCTCCATTTACAAGCTGTGAATTGTTATCTCTCAAATACTCATCGATACCGCTTCCGAAGTTATAGGTTGTTCTGTGAAAGTGGCTCTGCTCAGCACCTGCCATGATGTCGATGTCGTGCACACCAAACTTATGGGCATATTCAGCAAAAGCTTTTCCTTCGATGCTGTATTTGTATTGATGGTCAGTACCATACCAACCAAAATAGTTGTTGGATGATGAATACTTGTTAATATCATTATGCTGCTTGGCATCAGTGTACTGTGCACCGATGGCAGCGTGCAAATGCAAGTCTTCGAAGCCATGAATCTTATAATCTACCTCTAAGTTTGAAGATATGTCATGAGTATTGGCTATCATCTTTTGGTTGTTGAGGAGAGCCACAGGGTTCTGAGGAACTTGACTCTTGGCTATCTTTGTCCAGTTAGGATCTGTAATCTTGTCGCCTTTGTTGTCCAGATACTGGAAATATCCGCCTACACAATTGTACATCTCATCGTTTACACGAACAGGCTGTGTTGGGTCCATGGTCAACGCATTACCGATGGCGCCACCATAATCGGCATAGCGGTCCTTTTCGAACATATACTTCGCAGTGAAGTTGAAGTTCAAGTGCTTGTCGAGGAAGGAAGGAGCCAAATTGACAGAAGTGTTGAAACGCTTCATCCAGCTGGTTTTAACGATACCGTTGTTGTCTTCGAAACCTAAACCAACACGGTAAGGCATATCCTTCAAACCGCCCTGTATGCTGATGTTGTGGTTGGTAGAGATGGCTGTGCGGAAAATCTCGTCCTGCCAATCGGTGTCGGCTGTACCCAAAGCACTTGTATCAATGCCTAAAGAGGTAAGAGCCTGCTTATACTCGCTGGCATTCATCACCTTATATTTCTTCTGGATGGTTGACAAGGTAACATCACCATTATAGGTAACGGAAGGTCTCTGACCAGCACGTCCCTTCTTGGTGGTGATGATGATGACACCATTAGAAGCACGAGAACCATAGATGGCTGTAGCCGAAGCGTCCTTCAATACAGTGAAGCTTTCGATATCGTTTGGGTTAATCATCGCCAAGATGTTACTTGCACCCTTCAGATTGTTATTATCAATAGCCAAACCATCGATGACATAGAGAGGGTCGTTGGAAGCATTCAGAGAGGCACCACCACGGATACGAATCTGTGCACCGGTACCAGGTTGACCGCCACCAGTCTGTACGTCAACACCTGCTATCTTACCTACCAACATATCAGAGGCACTGCTTGTGATACCCTTTGACATCTCATCTGGCTTGATAGCTGTAACAGAACCAGTCAAGTCGTTCTTCTTAGCGCGACCATAACCAATGACAACGACCTCGTTCAAAGACTTCTGGTCGTCAACCAAGGTAATCATCATGTTAGATGTTGCTTTGATTGTTTTTGGTGTCATTCCAAGATAAGTGAAAGTAAGGTTTGCACCTGGCGCTGCATCAACTGAGAAGTTACCATCCATGTCGGTAATGCCCACTGCCTTACCGTTAACTGTAATGGTAGCACCCATGATAGGCTCACCAGAAGCATCCTTCACATGTCCCTTAACTGCATTTGTCTGCGCAAAGGAACTCACCGTCAGAAGCAGACCGCTTGCTAGGGTCAACGCTCTGAGAGGCAATTTAATTTTTACCTGCTTCATCATTTGCTCGATTTTTAAGTTAATGTATTATATTAATTATTTACTTTTTCTTCTTTTCTTCTTGGCTTAAGTTGTTGTCGTTCCTACTCAAAATGCCGTTCTGGCTCTTTTCGGGGTCTTTCTGGCATCTTACTTATATTATAAGGTAGGAATGGGGCGCTTGCCCATAAACTTGTCGTTTCTGTGTGCAAAATTAAGTTCTTTTCTCTAATGTTGTACTATTTTTGTGTTAATTCCGTTATTTATTTTGTGCAAACGTTTGCACAAAATTTACTTGATTTATGTCAATGAATTCTGACCAATATTGAGGATATTTCGTAATTTTGCAGCACAACTAATAGCAATGGGCGATAAAGAAACAATAACAATGAAAGATATTGCTCGCAACCTGGGCGTAAGTGTTGCCACAGTGAGCCGAGCATTGAAGGACAGTTCTCGTATCAGTACTGCCCAAAAGGAGCGTATTCAGAAATACGCGCGTGAACATAACTTCTTTCCTAATTTCCTGGGTGAAGCTTTAAGACATAATAAGGTGAAGCCGATGAAGGTGATTGGAGTTATTGTGCCTCAGGTGGTACACTATTACTTCATGTCGGTGCTTTCGGGGATAGAGGAAGAGGCTAGAGCCAGAGGTTACCGTGTGATGGTGGCGCAGAGTAACGAGCGCTACGATAAGGAGGTGGCCATCTGTGAAGACTTCTATCAGAACAAGGTTTGTGGCATCATCGTTTCACAGGCGAAGGATACCAAGCAGTATGACCATTTCGAAAAACTGCTGCAGAATGGGGTGCCGCTCATCTTCTATGATAGAATATGTACGGGCGTGAACTGCTCGCGAGTGGTGGTAGATGACTATATGGGTGCCTTTACTGCCGTTACCCACATGATTGATACGGGCTGTAAGAAGATTGCCTTCTACGGCTCGCCGATGAATCTGGAAATCTCTAAGAACCGATATAACGGTTATCATGATGCGCTGGTAAAGCATGGTTTGACGGAGAACCCTGACTGGGTGAAGATCTGCGATGATCGTGCCAATGCCGAAGCGATAACGCCGGATATTCTGATAGAGGAAGATCATCCGGATGCTTTCTTCGCCATCAATGATGATACGGCAATCGGCATCCTCTATACCGCCAAGCGGATGGGGTTCAAGGTGCCTGAAGAAATCAGCATCTGCGGATTCACCAATGGTGACCGTGCCAAGGCGTGCGACCCGATGCTTACTACGGTAGAGCAGCGAGGTGTAGCCGTAGGCGAGGAAGCTGCCAATATCCTGATTGGTCAGGTGGAGGGCTCCATCCCTAGAGATGAGGTGGAGAAGAGAGTGGTGAGAACACGACTCGTGGTGAGAGGAACAACGAGATAAAAATATAAAAACAATATAACGATGAAACAAAAACCTGATTTAAGTTTCTGGAAGCTCTGGAATTTGAGCTTCGGATTTTTCGGAGTACAGATTGCCTACGCCCTACAGAGCGCCAACATCTCCCGAATCTTTGCAACGTTGGGTGCTGACCCACACAACTTGAGTTATTTCTGGATTCTCCCTCCTCTGATGGGAATCCTGGTTCAGCCTATCGTGGGCACGTTGAGCGATAAGACGTGGTGCCGCTTCGGTCGCCGCATCCCTTATCTCTTTGTGGGTGCTACGATTGCCGTCCTGGTGATGTGCCTGCTGCCGAACGCCGGTTCGCTCGGACTGACCGTGAGCGGTGCAATGCTCTTCGGACTGATAGCGCTGATGTTCCTCGATACGAGCATCAACATGGCGATGCAGCCGTTCAAGATGCTGGTAGGCGATATGGTAAATGAAAAACAGAAGGCAAAGGCTTACTCTATCCAGAGTTTCCTCTGCAATGCCGGTTCTGTGGCCGGATATATCTTCCCGTTCCTCTTTACCTTCCTCGGTATCAAGAATTATGCTGAGAAGGGTGTGGTTCCTGATTCTGTCATCTGGTCGTTCTATATCGGTGCGGCTATCCTGATTCTCTGTGTTGTCTACACCACGATGAAGGTGAAGGAGTGGAATCCACAGCAGTATGCGGAGTATAATGAAGCGAAGAGTGAAGAGGGAGGAGTGAAGAATTCTAATGCAGAGGCTTCTGAAGACAAGGCCGGTTGGATTACTTTGCTCCGCAAGGCGCCATCTACCTTCTGGAAGGTGGGACTGGTTCAGTTCTTCTGCTGGGCTGGTTTCCTTTATCTCTGGAATTATTCTACGGGAGCCATCGCTGAAACCGTATGGAATACGACCGATCCTGCTTCTGAAGCATTCCAGGAGGCAGGCAACTGGGTGGGCATTCTCTTTGCAGTTCAGGCTGTAGGTAGTGTTATCTGGGCTGTGATTCTCCCTCAGTTTAAGAATACGAAGGTGGCATACGCTGTCAGCTTGATTATTGGTGGTGTGGGCTTTGCTCTCATTCCATTCCTGCACGACCAGTACTTGCAGTTTATCCCATTCCTGATGATTGGTGCCGGTTGGGCAGCTATGTTGGCGATGCCTTTCACCTTTGTTACCAATGCTTTGCAGGGATATGGTCACATGGGTGCTTATCTCGGTCTGTTTAATGGAACCATCTGTATCCCTCAGATTGTGGCTGCCATCTGCGGTGGAACTGTCCTGAGTCTGGTGGGTTCTCATCAGAGCGATATGATGATTGTGGCAGGTATCCTGCTGATTGCGGGTGCGCTGTCTGTGAGCATCATCAAGGATAAGAAATCAGAATAAAATAAGATGAACGATTAATTGATTGTTTCTACGGAGTGAGGGCTGTGCAAACGTTTGCACGATTTGTGAGAAAAAAATATGCAAATTTCAGATACATTTTTCGCTTGTTTTTCTTACCTTTGTAGCATCAAACATAAATTATAACATTTTCAAGAGCCTTTAAGAGTCTTATGACAGTACAGTTTAATATTGAATATAAAGCAATGTTCGGCGAACAGATCGTCGTAAACATTCAGACGGAGGAAGGTGAACTGAAACTTCCTCTCGAGACAACAGATGGTGAAAGATGGGCATGCGACTGGTGTGTTGAATCACCAGAAAAATCGTATACCTATTATTATAGTGTAGAACGTGAAGGAAGAGCAGTCAAGACCGAATGGCTTATGATTAAGCATCAGCTCGATGTAAATGCCAAGAAGGCTGCGGTTTATACCCTTTACGATCATTGGAAGGTTATGCCTGAGGATGCTTACCTCTACAGCAGTGCCTTTACCGATTGCATCAATCATCAGGTTCCACAGGTGATGAAGCCGGAAACGGGCAGCAAGATTGTACGTCTGATAGTCCGTGCTCCTCAGCTTCGTGATGGTGAGCGTCTGGGTGTATTGGGTGCAGATAAAGCATTGGGCGCTTGGGATGTGCAGAAGATTCTTCCGATGACTCAGCATACCTATAATGAATGGGTGGCTGATATTGATGCGGCTCATCTTGAGGGCAGTCATCTGGAGTTTAAGTTCGTGGCTTTCCGTAATGCGAAGGACGAGCTTCTCTGGGAAGCCAGCATGAACAGAACCGTGGATTTGCCGGAGATGAAGGCAGGTGAGTTGGTATCTTATGAACTCGACCAGGCTTTCTTCGCTCTGTATAACCGCAAACTTGCCGGAACGCTGGTGCCTGTGTTCTCATTGCGTACCAGAAAGAGTGCCGGTATCGGTGACTTCGGCGATCTGAAGGCCATGATAGATTTTGTGGCTTCTACCGGTCAGAAGGTGCTCCAGCTCCTTCCTATCAATGATACCACCATCACCCATACATGGACCGACAGTTATCCATATAGCTGCATCAGCGTCTTCGCCATTCATCCGCAGTATGCCAACCTTCATGCTCTTCCTGAGTTGAAGGATGCAAAGGCTCGTGCTGAGGCTGAGAAGACACGTGCTGAGTTGAACGCACTGGATAAGATAGACTACGAAAAGGTAAATGATTTCAAGATAAATTACTTGCGCCAAATCTTCAATCAGGAAGGTGAAAAGATGATGAAGACAGCCGAATACAAGGCTTTCTTCCAGGATACTGAACTGTGGCTGGTTCCTTACGCACAGTATTCATACCTGCGTGATAAGAATGGTACGGCTGATTTCAACCAGTGGCCAGATCATCAGGTATGGGATGAGGCTGAGCGCAAGGCGCTTGCCGACCCTAAGACTGCTGTTTACAAGAACGTGGCGTTCTTCTATTTCGTACAGTTCGTACTGGACCGCCAGATGCAGGAGGCTCACGAGCATGCCAAGGCTAAGGGTGTTATTTTGAAGGGTGATATTCCAATCGGCGTAAACCGCAATGGTTGCGATGTATGGACGGAACCTAAATACTTCAACCTCAATGGTCAGGCGGGTGCTCCACCTGATGACTTCTCTGTCAATGGTCAGAACTGGGGATTCCCTACCTATAACTGGTTTGAGATGCTGAAGGATGGCTGCCAGTGGTGGAACCGCCGTTTCCAGAACATGGCAAGATACTTTGATGCTTACCGCATCGACCACGTATTGGGCTTCTTCCGTATCTGGGAGATTCCGGTACATAGCGTACATGGATTGCTCGGACAGTTTGCACCGGCGCTTGCCATGAGCCGTGAAGAGATAGAAAGCTATGGTTTGCACTTCCAGGAAGACCGTTTTACCCGTCCGTTCATTACCGATTGGGTATTGGACCGTATGTTCCATGAGCGTGCCGGCGAGGTAAAGGAGAAGTATCTCGACCGTCTGGATGACGAGCGTTATCAGATGAAGCCTGAGGTAGATACCCAACGCAAGGTAGAGGCTCTCTTTGCTGATGCAACAGATGAGAAGGAACTCTGGCTGCGTGATGGCTTGTATGCCCTGATCAGCGATGTACTCTTCGTACGCGATCATACCAACCCTAGCGTCTTCCATCCACGTATCTCAGCCCAGCTCGATTTTATCTACGAGTCGCTCTATGATAATGACAAGGCTGCATTCAACCGCCTTTACAATGACTACTTCTATCGCCGCAACAACCAGTTCTGGTATCAGGAGGCGATGAAAAAGTTGCCTAAGCTGGTTCAGGCTACCCGCATGCTGGTTTGTGCCGAAGACCTCGGTATGGTGCCAGACTGTGTGCCTTGGGTAATGGACGAGTTGAAGATATTGAGTCTGGAACTCCAGAGCATGCCAAAGGATCCATCGGTTAAGTTCGGACATCTGAGCCGTAACCCATACCGCTCGGTATGTACTATTTCGAGCCACGATATGCCTACTCTGCGCATGTGGTGGGATGAGAATATCCAGCGTACCCAGGAGTATTACAATACGATGCTCTACCGTCAGGGACCAGCACCTCATCCACTCCCAGGCTGGTTGGCTAGTGACATCATCAGCCGCCATCTCACCTCTCCATCCATGCTCTGCATATTGAGCATCCAGGACTGGTTGGCTACCGATGAGGCTCTCCGTCTGCAAGATGCCAATGCCGAGCGTATCAATATCCCGGCTAACCCTAAGCATTACTGGCGTTACCGCATGCACCTCAACATAGAGGATCTGGCTGCTGACAAGCGCTTCGTGCAGAATATCACAGAAATGATTTCGCAGTCTGGAAGAGTCTAACTAACATGATTATATATACAGTGCAAACGTTTGCACACTCATTTGCAGAAAAATACCCTCCCAAAACGTGGAGGGTATTTTTGTTTTTTGTATCTTTGCACTATCTTAAGAATAAACAGATAATGATTGAGATAAACTAACGAGGATTCAAAAACAAGAATAAACAACGACTGAACAGTATGAAAAAACTGAATGTATTAGTGATGGGTCTCTTGCTTCCTATGTTGGCAGCAGCCCAGACCGTAAAGTCGCCTAACGGCAACGTCTCGGTAACATTCTCTTTGACCGAAAAGGGACAGCCTACCTATGAGATGAGCTATAAGGGAAAGACTGTATGTAAGCCATCCCACTTAGGATTGGAACTGGCTAAGGATAAACATGCCTCTAAGGGCATGGAGGAAACCAGCCTGATGGATGGTTTTACTGAAACTGGCAGCAAGACATCGACTTTCGATGAAACCTGGAAGCCGGTATGGGGCGAGACCGCTACCATCCGCAACCATTACAACGAGATGGAGGTAAACCTGAACCAGGCTGCTTCCAAGCGTAATATTACCATCCGTTTCCGTGTATATGATTATGGTATGGGCTTGCGCTATGAGTTCCCACAACAGGAAAGTCTGAACTATTTCGTCATCCAGGAGGAGCATACCCAGTTTGCCATGGCAGGCGATCATACCGCTTACTGGATTCCTGGTGATTATGATACACAGGAGTATGATTACAACATTACTCCATTGACAGGTATCCGTCCAATTATTGCGAAAAACCGTGAAGCTTACAAGAGCAATTCATCTACCACCGTCTTCTCTGATACTGGTGTTCAGACCTCTCTCCAGATGAAGACCAAGGATGGACTCTATATCAATATCCATGAGGCTGCCTGTCTGGATTATCCTACCATGCACCTCAATCTTGATGAGAAAACATTGACCTTCGAGTCTTGGCTTACTCCTGATGCTGTAGGCAGAAAGGGATTTATCCAGACTCCATTCAATACCCCTTGGCGTACCGTAATGGTAAGTGATGATGCACGTGATATGCTTTCATGCAAGTTGACTTTGAATCTCAACGAGCCTTGCAAGATTAAGGATACATCCTGGATTCATCCTACCAAGTACTGCGGTGTATGGTGGAACATGATTGTAGGTACCAAGACCTGGAGCTATACCAACGATCTGCCATCTGTGCGTCTCGGTGTAACTGATTACAGCAAGTGCAAGCCTAACGGTACTCATGGTGCAACCAACGAGGAAGTGAAGCGCTACATCGACTTTGCAGCCAAGAACGGTTTGCAGGAAGTATTGGTAGAAGGCTGGAACGAAGGTTGGGAAGACTGGTTCGGTCATCAGAAGCTCGATGTCTTCGACTTCGTGACTCCATATCCTGACTTCGATATCAAGATGCTCAACGACTATGCTCACTCTAAGGGCGTGAAACTGATGATGCACCACGAGACATCTTCTGCAGCTCTCAACTACGAGCGCCACCTGGAAGATGCCTTCAACCTGATGAACAAATATGGTTATGATGCCGTGAAGACCGGTTATGTGGGAGATATCATCCCAAGAGGTGAGTATCACTACAGCCAGTTGATGAATAATCACTACCAGCGTGTCATCGAGACCGCTGCCAAGCATCATATCATGGTAAATGCCCACGAGGCAACCCGTCCTACAGGTATCTGCCGCACCTGGCCTAACCTGGTTGGCAACGAGAGTGCACGTGGTACAGAATATGAAGCATTTGGCGGTAACAAGTCTTATCATACCGTGATGTTGCCATTCACCCGTCTGCAGGGTGGTCCGATGGATTACACTCCTG
>ERZ1023822.266-NODE-266-length-16326-cov-37.691353_pt1 | contig 16326 bp, 14 predicted proteins | sample MGYA00380379_ERZ1023822 | MGnify/ENA primary metagenome ERZ1023822 (study PRJEB33179, sample SAMN07448988) | human gut metagenome | biome: Human-gut; feature: Human associated habitat; material: Faeces | host: Homo sapiens | place: India: Bhopal | collected... | reverse complement strand
TGTTGCTCAGGTGCTTATAAAAAATATTAAATTATAGTGTTGCGGAAATAAGGTTATCTTATTATTATTTGCTTCCATCACTTTCTTGATTTTAATTCATGCCGATGCCGAGCTGAATTATCTATGAGAACACCGTAAAGGCGAGGCGGTCAAACTCCGGGTCACTTTTCAGTAACAGTTCTCTATCTTCTATTCTTTACAAAACATTATATTTGGGTACAAATTTATAGATTTTCTCTGATATTCCACTCTATTTCGGAGTTAAATAAAGAAAAATAGCCCGATTTCGCTAAAAACTTTACTGATGTTGGGAGAAGAATTGGGAAAAGTAGGAATAAACTTCTTTTTGCTTTACCTTTTGCATGTATTGGCAATTGTGCAGAAATCATGAACTTCATTATGCGAACTCATCCACTTCATTTCACGACTTCATCTACTTCATTTCACGACTTCATCTACTTCATTGAGTTGACACATACGGCTGCGGTGGCTGAAGGAGACGACTGAGTTAGCAGAATGAGACGGCTGCATTAGCTGAAGGAGTCGAATGCAGTGGCTGAAGGAGACGAATGCAGTGACAGGAGGAGACGAATGCGATAGCTGAAGGAGTCGAATGCAGTGACCGGAGGAGACGAATGCGATAGCTGAAGGAGCCAAATGCAGTGACAGGAGGAGACGAATGCTGTGGCAGGAGGAGACACATTCTGAACACTTATAACTAGAGATTGCGGTATCTAATACTAAAGCTATCAGTACTTCTGAATTAATTCCATAAAGGTACGATTAGAACAATGCAATACCCAAATTGTCAGTACAGACGTTGGTTAATTTCAATTCCATAAAGGTACAATTAGAACCTGTGAGCAGCATTCACACCAAAGAAATAAAAGAAATTTCAATTCCATAAAGGTACAATTAGAACGTATCATGCGGTTGTAATCGCTTGCCGGAATATCCAGATTTCAATTCCATAAAGGTACAATTAGAACTTCCGGAAAAGTTTTAGCCGAATAAGGCATCGCCATTTCAATTCCATAAAGGTACAATTAGAACTTCACATTTTCCTACATCTCCCCGGTGCGTGAGCATATTTCAATTCCATAAAGGTACAATTAGAACAAGAGTCAGCTCATTCAGTTTCTCATGACTAAGTAATTTCAATTTCATAAAGGTACAATTAGAACGAAGTATACGGCTCGGTACTGCCCTTGCGGTCCAATTTCAATTCCATAAAGGTACAATTAGAACTCTCATACACTGTTGATTCGGGTATGACCGCTCAGATATTTCAATTCCATAAAGGTACAATTAGAACATTTAGTCGATTTGTCCCTCAATGCCTTCGACAACCATTTCAATTCCATAAAGGTACAATTAGGACTTCGGGAGGTCGTCTGCATCTATCTGCATCTGCGATTTCAATTCCATAAAGGTACAATTAGAACATACCTGCGGCACGACCTTGCAGATTGCGTTACGCATTTCAATTCCATAAAGGTACAATTAGAACTTGCCGAGTGAACGGCAGTAGAGTTGTTACTCCGAATTTCAATTCCATAAAGGTACAATTAGAACTAAGTAAGCCAACCACCCGAAGACTGCTCAATGCAAATTTCAATTCCATAAAGGTACAATTAGAACCTACTTATCGTCCCATTACAGGAGAGAATGCCCCATTTCAATTCCATAAAGGTACAATTAGAACAAAGTTTCGAGATAAACCTTGCCACCATTATCCATATTTCAATTCCATAAAGGTACAATTAGAACTTTGCCACACCTGCCCATGTCCGTATGTACCTTAACGATTTCAATTCCATAAAGGTACAATTAGAACAATTCGAGATTCTCGAAATCCTCTGTTTTATCTGCATTTCAATTCCATAAAGGTACAATTAGAACGCATTATAGCCACTATTTGCGCCAAAACAAAACCCATATTTCAATTCCATAAAGGTACAATTAGAACTTCCCAATCAAAGGTTACATCTATCATTATATAATTTCAATTCCATAAAGGTACAATTAGAACTGAAGTACTTTTATAATTACAGTTTCCTCGACAAAATTTCAATTCCATAAAGGTACAATTAGAACATACGGTTCTCTTTGAGCACTCGACCTCCTCGATAATTTCAATTCCATAAAGGTACAATTAGAACGAAGGGAAGGCTGCTGCGAGGAGGGGTATGTATGCCCATTTCAATTCCATAAAGGTACAATTAGAACAAATTATGATTAGACTAGAAATTGTCGGCAATCTATTTCAATTCCATAAAGGTACAATTAGAACAGTAGCATGCGAAATCTCGAAAGAGCATGGCGATATTTCAATTCCATAAAGGTACAATTAGAACTTATTTCAGGTGCTGGCTCCATGTTAAGCGGTTTGTTATTTCAATTCCATAAAGGTACAATTAGAACATTATGGCTAATCGTTCAAACATTATGGGTTTGCAATTTCAATTCCATAAAGGTACAATTAGAACTTAATAATGCGTCTGCTCGTAATATGGTTGCTAATTTCAATTCCATAAAGGTACAATTAGAACGCATGGCAAATCGTTCAAATATCATGGGTCTGCAATTTCAATTCCATAAAGGTACAATTAGAACCTGCATGTTCAACTTCTGCACCTCCCTCAACTCCTATTTCAATTCCATAAAGGTACAATTAGAACATCTTGTTCCGTCTCGTACTGGTACACTTAATCTATTTCAATTCCATAAAGGTACAATTAGAACCAGTTTGCCTTTTTATAGGCATTCTCGCATTTTTAGGTATTTCAATTCCATAAAGGTACAATTAGAACGCATCAGCTTTGCCGAAAATATCACTAACATATAAATTTCAATTCCATAAAGGTACAATTAGAACGCGGTTTTGGAGAGTTTGCCGTGTCATTTGTTCCATTTCAATTCCATAAAGGTACAATTAGAACGTCACACGATAGGCGACTCCGGTGTAAGGGCCAAATTTCAATTCCATAAAGGTACAATTAGAACTCTGAGCCTGCACATCTTTATATGCCTTCTCCAGCATTTCAATTCCATAAAGGTACAATTAGAACGGAAAGTTTTATATCAAGGATACCTGGGTAAAGGCATTTCAATTCCATAAAGGTACAATTAGAACTAGATACGGTTCTCTTCGAGCACTCGACCTCCTCGATAATTTCAATTCCATAAAGGTACAATTAGAACATTCCGGAAACATACCAGGGCATCCGGAACTAAAATTTCAATTCCATAAAGGTACAATTAGAACATACGAGCGTAGCGAGTGCTTGTGTACATAACGCAATTTCAATTCCATAAAGGTACAATTAGAACGCTTTAATGGTGCTTTTTGTGATTCTTTGAAATCTATTTCAATTCCATAAAGGTACAATTAGAACCACCATATTGGAGAATTGAATGTCTCTAATAATTATTTCAATTCCATAAAGGTACAATTAGAACGTCAGGTCTCTCGTCAAAAGTCTCTATCTACCATGTATTTCAATTCCATAAAGGTACAATTAGAACTCAAACTTCGTACACATATCGTGCAGCATGATTGACATTTCAATTCCATAAAGGTACAATTAGAACAGTTATCTATAAATAGATAATAGGTTTCACGATTATTTCAATTCCATAAAGGTACAATTAGAACCATTCTTTTGATACACTTCCTTTTACTTCTTCGTCATTTCAATTCCATAAAGGTACAATTAGAACACTGCAGTAGCCTTCTTATCTGCATGAGGTCTGCATCCATTTCAATTCCATAAAGGTACAATTAGAACCTTGGTTTCTTCTTGGCTGCAATCTCCCTCCTTCTTGGATTTCAATTCCATAAAGGTACAATTAGAACTCTTTGCGTCCATTACTTGCTCGTTGTACTGATACATTTCAATTCCATAAAGGTACAATTAGAACTTGATACTGAGTGTTAAAGAACTGAGAAGAAGCATATTTCAATTCCATAAAGGTACAATTAGAACTCGAAAAAGCGGTATCTAGGCACTGCTCCGCAGAGCCTATTTCAATTCCATAAAGGTACAATTAGAACTCAGGCTCCTTGTAGTTGATGAAGAATGCTCCTTTATTTCAATTCCATAAAGGTACAATTAGAACTGCTGTTCAGGTGGAAACAGATTTTGCTGATTCGTATTTCAATTCCATAAAGGTACAATTAGAACTAATGGAACAGATAATGATTCTCTTCTTCTTAGCTATTTCAATTCCATAAAGGTACAATTAGAACCCATGGGCGATAATTACGCTATTGATAGTAATTAATTTCAATTCCATAAAGGTACAATTAGAACAACGATGCTTGCTGATGTTCCTTCTTCTGAGTAAGATTTCAATTCCATAAAGGTACAATTAGAACAATAATAGCCCTTATCTTTCTATCTTCCGTTTGTATTTCAATTCCATAAAGGTACAATTAGAACTCGAAGCTGCTGGTTTAAACCCCTATCTTATGATTGAATTTCAATTCCATAAAGGTACAATTAGAACCTTGGCTCCTGAGTTGTTTAACTGTCGTCCTGATTATTTCAATTCCATAAAGGTACAATTAGAACGAAACGACAACCCATCATTAAAAACTCTTTCCGTCATTTCAATTCCATAAAGGTACAATTAGAACCTTTCAGGTTCTGCTAATATTAATACATCTCTTTCATTTCAATTCCATAAAGGTACAATTAGAACGAGAGACTGATGAGCAGTCAGATACCCTTTATCATATTTCAATTCCATAAAGGTACAATTAGAACGCTACGCCGTCCGCTTTGGTGCCAGCTAACTGAAATTTCAATTCCATAAAGGTACAATTAGAACTTCACTCTCTCTGCGCCCCCTCGGTCGCTCGAAAAAGATTTCAATTCCATAAAGGTACAATTAGAACCTATTGATGATGTCGTTTGTACTTTTTCTTGCTCGAATTTCAATTCCATAAAGGTACAATTAGAACTATGCGGTGCGGTGCCCCTTGGGGTGCTCATGCCAATTTCAATTCCATAAAGGTACAATTAGAACACAACACCCAACAAGGTCAAGTGCATCAATCTTGATATTTCAATTCCATAAAGGTACAATTAGAACCCGTTAATCCTTAGGCATAGATGCTCGAAGAATCAATAGGTTTGTGGGTGCAAAGATACAAAAAATCTTCAGAAAAAAATGTCGATGCCTAAAGATATTTTTTCTGCGGCCTTACGACAACCTGCCTATTTATGGAGGTTTCAATAAGTCAAAGAACACTTTCGGAGGTTTTTCCGAACCTAGAAACGGAAAAATAGAACCACATCGACAACTCTTTATAAGAAATTATCGGTAGACATTCTTTCTTTTCCAAGAATCTGTTTGTTCATATTATACCCCATTTTATTGGTGAAAACAATGACACTATCCTCGGATTCATCAATGATAGCTTTCATCTTCATTTGCAATTCCCGAAGTTTAGCTTCAGATAATTCTCCCTCCAAAACTGAGTTCTGAATCCAACTCAAATATTGGCGGCAAAGCTTCAACATTTTGCCTACTCGCTTCTCACCTACATCATAAACTATAATCACATACATATTACCAATACATTTTAAAAGGTTTATATTCCTCTATTCCTAAAATATCTTTTAGTAGCTTATAGCATTCCAACTTTATAAGATGCTTATAGCTTACATTACGTCCTAAAGAACGATGACGGAAAGTCTCATCATAACGCTCTTCCATAGCCTTTACAAAAATCTTCTTTCCCTTTTCGTTCAAAAGACATTTGTTGAGTTTCTTATCAAAATGACTGGTGCTTAAAGCATGCTTATTGAGTACCTTGAAGATGACTCTATCCACGATAATAGGTTTGAAGATCTCGGATATATCAAGACATAACGAAAAACGCCTTTCTCCTGGAGTATGCAGAAAGCTTATCGTTGGATTGAGCTGAGTTTGATGAACTGCCCGGAGAGTTTCAGTATAGCACATCATATTGCCAAAAGAAATGAGAGCATTTACCTCGTTCTCTGGCGGTTGCTTGGTTCTTGATCCCATGTTGAAATCATCGAGAATGATATCGAATGCAGCATAATATGCCTGTCTGATATTTCCCTCAATTCCCATTATCTCATCTACAGCCTTAGCATCTGGCAAAGTATTACTCAATCTTTTAATAGTATCGATAATATCTTGCAGATCTTTTCCTCTACGATTATAATAGTTGAGGTTCATAACCATATTCCAAGCTGCTCCCTGAATGAATTTACGAGCCAATTCTACCCTTTTCTTCTTGTTTTGGTACGCAGATGTCTGTGCCAGCAACGCCTTGCCGGAAAGAAGACTTTCCCTTGGCATGAAGCTTCCGGTATAGTTCTCATAATAGTCGAAGAAGTGGACAGGAATACCTTTCTGCCCCAAAAAGTTGAACAAAGCGCTATTTGTCCGCAGACTTCCAAAGGCATACAGTTCCGCAACATCCTCAATAGGAATGTATCGAGGTTGCTGCTTGATTTCTTCATTATCTTCATTTACGATAACAGGCGTGAACTTCAGCGTATTATCTCTGCGTTCCATGATGCCTGGATTGAACAGATAGAAACTTCTTTTCATTCTTCTTCCTCCAACTCGTTTATATAACAAAAATCGAAATAACTACAATTCTTACAGATGCCTTTCTTGACTTTAGATGGGCAAACATCTTGAGAGATTATCTGAATGATGTCTTTAGATATAACCTGAATGTCATCTCTATCAACATCTGTCAAGATTACTTCTTTTGTCTTTCTCAAAAGAGGATATTCCAAGATGCCCTTCACGCCATCTATTCCATGTTGCTCGAAAACATACATGTAATATTTCAGTTGCCATTCATGAGCTTTATCCACCTTATTAGATTTCTTTATCTCACGGATGACCTTATTCCTGGCATCATAGTAATCCACTTTGATACCATCAATCTCCACTTCCTCATACTTTGATGTACGTTGCGGATAACTTGATTCATGCACCAGCTTACCTTCATAGACCAAGTCTGACTCTTGTTCCATGTTGATGCCATTGGCAAACAACCATAGTTTGCGATGGCAAAGCTGGTAATAGTTGAAATGAGTACCAGTTATTGTCATAAGTAATTATCTCCATCAATTATAATACCAGTATCAAAATTATAACATTTAGTAGATATTTTATAAAGGCCATTATAATCTTCATTTGAAGATGTAATTGGTTTTGATTGATTTGGCTTTATCCTTATTTGTACAATCCGATTGGCCATCTTTTTTAATTGGTTGCTTAATTTTCTCTTATGGCATCGTATGATAGATATCTTGTCATCATGTGAAAGAGATTCTTTTAAATTCTTCTGGTACTCCAGAAGTAATTCAAAGTTATTATCCTCACCATTACGAGGTACATAGTACAAACATTCCTCACCAAATATATTCTTGTCAATAAGTGAAAATTTCCCCACTTTCTCATACATACATTGGCTTATATCCTTCATTAAATTGTCTTTCAGCTTCTCTCCATAGGCTCCAAATATAAGTTGATTACATATTTTCTCAAAGAAGGTTTTCTGTATATTCAGCATATCCTTCTCTTCACAATTACCTGATTCGTAGAAAGATTCTCTTGAAAAATCTATCAAATTTTTATCAGGACCTCGATAAATCAGGCTTGAACGTTCCCCTTGATTTGTTCCTAACCTAACCACAACAACTTTTCCCATTTCTGGATTTTTTCCATTTCTATTGCAACGACCAGCTGATTGTACAACACTTGAAATGGTAGCAAAATTCCTATAAAGTACAGGAAAATCAATATCAACTCCCGCTTCGATAAGCTGAGTAGAGATAAGAACAACCTTATCACCTTGACATAGTTTCTCCTTAGCAATATAAATCTTCTGGCTTCGGTCGCTTGGAATAAAATGTGTATTAAGAAGCAACACATTTGTGTTATCCATATTTTTTCTGATGAAATTGTATAAGTCTTTTGTATCCTGAATTGTATTCAAGATTACAAGCACCGATTTCTCTTCCTGTAAAACTTGATGCCCCAACTGTTCAATATCTATAATCGACTTTTGTACCTCAACTGTATATCTGTTAAAAACAGGATTCTCATAATGAGAAAGTGACAACAATTTAAAGGGTTGTTCATAATCCAGAAAGAAATCCTTAGCCTCTTTATTATCATCAGGCAATCGAAGAGCTGGCTGTGTAGCTGTAGAAACTATTGCAAAACTACCAGTTAGCTTACAGAATTTATCTAAGTAAGCAACAAAAAATCCATACAATCTTGGAGGCAAAGACTGTATCTCGTCCAAGAGAAAGACACAATTGGAAAAATTAGGCAATTTCATAAGCTCATGATTCTTATTTCCCAATAGTGTCTCAAATATACGTACGAAAGTTGTAATTATGAATGGATAGCCAAAAGTATCTTCTTGAAACTCTAAAGCCTCTAATTCCTGTAACAACTTTTCAGAAGGATTTTCATCCAGTTCTTTCTGAATATCATCAAAGCGAGTATTTGTAGATTTCGAGTCTATACGCTGAACGAAATATTCGTAACCTTTCAATATTTTCAATACTTCTGATTCAACTTGTTCTGTTATCGACAAAAATGGCAATCCATAAATAATTCTTTTAGCCCCCTTCGATTTTATAATCTCGGAAGCTAAAGATAACAACATTAGCGTTTTTCCGGAACCAGTCGGAGCCGTCAACTCAAAAATCTGTTTTCCTTCTTCTAAACCTTTTTTAATACTATTAATACTTTCCAGACGTATTTTAGTTCTCTCTACATTAAGTAAAGTTTGAGAATTAAGATTGTCAAGATACCCCTGTAATATGTCTGGATAGATATGAGAAAAGCTATTCAGATTTTGTTCATTCTCATCAAGCATGGATATCATATCACCAGCATCACTTTTGTCAGCTTTTACCAATGATGAGAAAATGCTTTGTATTTCTAAATAGAATCGTAAAGCAACATTATAATCATTTGGCTTATTTACTATTCTTTTAAAAAATAATCTAATTCTACCTTCTTCCATTGATGATGGCATAGATGGCTCAATGCCTAATAACTCAGAAAAGACATTACCAAAAGATATATGCTCCTTATCAAGAAAGGAATAAAGATTGCTTACTTCATAGCCCGAAAGAATAGGATTGCCATCATTTGGCATCATATCAGGTAAGTCCCCATGATGTTTCGCAACAACAGTTATTAAAGATGTTAAGAAATTGTGCGAATTAAACTCATGTGGAACTTTAAACTTATCTGGATTTTTAATCAGAAACATGAGAAAAGCATACGCAGACAAATAGGCATGGTGATCATATCCTTTCGGACATAATCCATTTAGTTTCTCTTGAAAATTAGAATTAACCTTACCTATATCATGGAAGAGAGATACCAATCCTGCTGCATCAGAACTGGTAATTCTCTTTGACAATAAAGCTACATTTTCAAGATGTACTTTCAAAAGTTTTCCTGGATGTGAATAACAATTATTTAAATTAAAACCCATTGTTCAATCTCTTTATCATGAATATATTCCCAATAATCTCCTTCAACTGTAAGCATATGAGAGCATTCTGGATATATGACACTTACATATTTTTCTGGCAAATTCCAAAAATCATCATTCTGATGTGTCGAAACTTTGTCAAAACCTATCCGAAAGTCATTGTCAATTATTTTCAACTTATACTCATTCGCTATAACGAAACCTTTGGTCTTAAAATCGCCATTACCCATCATTGTGAATTCTCCTTGACTAATGAAAGTCAATTCTGCAGGACAGTTAGCAATACCCAAATAAGGGTCGTAGACAGCATATCCTTCTAAAATCGCCTTCTGAAATTCATAGAATATACTTTGAGAACGTTCTCCATAGAGTCCCACACAAACCTTGTAACTAACATCACGCAGCATTTCAAATGCTTTAGGTGATTTAATAGCTGTAGGGTTTATGGCCGTGTGAGACGTAAATCCACATGATGTTTTTTTTACAGGCTTTAGCAATTCAACACCATACAACAAGTCTTCAGACAACTGAGGGAAAAGAGATTTCATCTTCTCGCGTTCAATTCCTAAAACTGCACCAATCATTCCGATTAATGCCGTTTTAGGAATAAGGTCATGAGACAATGGATTGTTGTTGGTCTCTGGCTTTTTAAAATGAGCCCAATCACCATCTATCTTGAATTGTAAACCTTTCATAAGCTCATCTTTTCAAACTTCTCACCATTAAGCTCATTCTTAATCTTATCTATCTCTGTATAGAATCTGATTTTTTCTATCTTGTCATTCTTGGCAAGTTCCTTGAGTTTAGTGAAATCGAGAGCATAGTCATCCATACTACGAATTTGCTCGTCTTTCATGCCTTCTTCATTCGGCTCAAGTTTTATGGTTCTGTCAACTCCATAGACCTTATCGAAATCCTGTTTGTAATCTATGACTAACAACAAAAGTGAATCTTGTCCGACTTTTGAACGAGAGAAAGAACTTCCTTCTCCGCCTGTTCCATACCACAAAGCTTTAAACATTTTCTGCAGATCATCTTCTTTCAAATCTGTGTTTTTAGCAACAGTTGGATTAATCCATCCGTGAATTTGAACAACAGAATAAGGAACCAATGTTGTTGTGGCAATAGCACCTTGCGCTTTATCTCCTTTAGATGTAAAATGAGACGTGTTCTGATGTATTTTCAAGTTGACACGATTCAAAGAAGGGTTAAGGGCAGCAAATTGCACAGGTCCCGTGAATTGTACATGTCCGTTTGTACACTCATTTTTATTAACTTTAATTTTTTTAGTCTCTTCATTTGTCAGTGTTGAAATACCACCAAACAATCTGACATCTATGAGACCTTTCATTATTTCTGCGATGTCAGTCTTTTGACATGGATTCCATTTTTCATTCTGAGCAATATAGGTTAATCACCTTTAGAATCTGTCTTACCAGCTCCAGTGTTTTCTGAAACATAGATATGTTCACCCTCAATATCCTCAAGATATGTACGGATAAATCTCTTAATTCGAACATCACTAACAAGGATTTTTTTCGTTTCCTCATCGTAGCGCTGTTCACCTGTAAACGGATCCCCATTGGGAATGTTGTATGATGTTTCATACAAAAACAAAATTTCAGATTTCTTCATTTCTTTAATTTTTATGGTTTATATCATCAACTATCAAGTTGAGTTTACTAACTTCATCTTTCAAATCTTCATTGTCAGAATAATCAGCCAAGATTTTTTCCAAACGTCTCTGAAAATCTTTTTTCTTATCCGTCGGCTCATATTTAAAATAGCCGTCCAAGAAACCGAAAGACAATTTATCCTTATCATATTCAGATTCTGATAGATTTGCCAAGTCATCACAAACTTCAGCACACATTGTTGCCCACATTCCGTCATGCATCACAAGTTTCTGACTAATATCAGAAACAAACCTGATGCAATCATCTTTTGTTGACACCCTTCTTGAAAGCAAGCCCACATAGTTCTTTTCAAAAGAACCAATAGCCTTCTTCAATGGCTTGGCCATTTTCCCTATTTTAACGCCAAGCTTAAAACTTGCAGAATTAATAATTTCCATATATTTATTTTGTTTATTATTTTGTATTGACAATATGAACATCAAATCATATTTCAAGATTTTATACCAAAACTGACTACCACCTAAACGTATAGCGGACTCTACATTAGTTACAAACGAATGAAGTAAAGACGGGTCATTATAATAATCTTCTTTATATACTAAAGGAAGCACTTTGAGAATATGACTTTCATATTTCTTTGATGCGGCTATTTTTACTTTTCCCGTTGTATTCATTTGCACATCTCCCAAAAGATTGCGAAACGACTTGCATACAGAAAGAGAATAGTCTTCCTTTTTCTCTTTATTCCTTTCAAGTTTGTCTATTTTTATCTCTTTATTTCTTTCTGCATACACTTGATGTGCAATAATCTTATTTCTCGAGTCTACACGATTTAGAGTACTTCGTGTTATGTTTGAGATTTCTATAAGGTCTGTATCAGGCTTTGTTCCTCCATTTTTTACAAAAATAAAATCAAACGATGTGAAAGTAGAGCTGCTTCCCAAAACAGACGAAATCAAATCGTCGCTATATTCATTGGACAATATTATCGAAGACTCATTTTTCTTTTCTATAAAGAGTTTTAAATCATCAGCCTTCAAATTCTTTCCAAATGGCAAAACTATTAGTTTATATTCAGAACCAGAAATCATCTTACCCTTCTTAGCATAAGTAACTCCATAAAAGAGATCTTCTATATCTGATTCTGTAAAACCTCTTGTCTTGTATCTATTTTCCAAATCAAAATCTGGAAATTGTATATCATTTTTTTTATCACCAGAGCATATTGTATGCCACAAATTCTTATTCAGGACTAATCCTCCCTTAGTTTCTGAAACATACTCCTTTAGCATTTTTCGAGTGACGAGTTCAAACGTTTTAGAAAAATCACACCAATTCTTTGCATGTCCACAGCCGTCCTCATAAGAAAAATGTATAAAAATAGATGCATTATTTAATCTAAGAAGGAAATTCTGGTATTCTTCATCGTCATCAACATCATTTTTATAAGCATTCAATTTTTCTAATTTCTTTTTGTTATCTTCTTTATTTATCAAGATACATTTTTTTTTCAAATTAACTTCATTATCTATATATTCCTTAAATGAGCCTTTTTGATTTTCAAAGTAACAGATAATCGCAGGAGCATATTTGAGAATCCGTTCAAGCATTGTCTGTTCTCTTCCGAATCCTGTTCTAATTTGCTTAAGCTCAGTTGTCTCTTCGATTGGAAAATCAAGTGAAGAGCAGATACTTTCATAATCAGCATTTCCTTTATCAAAGGAGCTTTGAGACTTTGCTAATCTATAATTTCCATCTTCACTTATTGATATAGCCCCATTATTACTTAATGTACCTTTGACAGAATAATAAATATCACCAAACATATATTTACAAGATGTATCATTTCCTGATGTCTTGTACTTTAGATAATACAGATTGTTTCTCTGATTTTCAGGAACAATTGATGCCTTATCAAAAATAATATTAAAGTCCTTATCCACTGGAAGACAAAGACAAAAAGGCCAACATCCTTTATTGTCTTTAGGACAAGATGTGACAGCATTTGAGAAACTCATCTTTTCTTTTGAATTTCTCAATATGTTTCCGATTTTTAAGACTGTATTTAAACTCATAATTCTATATTCTTTATAAATCCAAAACCCTGTGAACATTGTTCTCCGACTCCTCCTTCATAAGCAATCTTCATCAACTCTAAAGGTGCTTTCATACGGAAGGAGCAGAGATATCCACGTACTCTTGATTCGTAAGGAGTATTGGCTTTTATCGTTATCAACTTCGACTTGACCTTTTTATCTGTCAATTCAAATGAAAACTCCTTGTTTTCCATATCAAATGGCTGACCATGAATGCTCTCATATCTCGCCATCAATCCCTTTAATATGCCGTCAGCAAACATGGGATTATCTGGTGACAAATATTGCGTTTTGTTTTCTTCATGAAGCTTAACACAAATAGGAGACAGAGCTACGAAAGTCATTTCTTCAGATAATTGTGGCATTGGTATAGCCTCTACTCCAACAACATCGAAAGCAACTTGATATTTCTTATTGCCTATAGTAAAGCTTTGATGAGCAAATATACCTTGAATGAACTCAAGAGTACTTTTCTCCGGTATAAAGCTAATGTACCATACAGCTCTTTCACCTATGATTTTCAAACACCCTGCTTCAGGCAAAGGTCTTACTTTCTCAAAGATGAAGGGTGAATAACAAAATAGCTTAAACCTCTTTCTTTCATGTAATAGATAACCATTTTCATGGAGCCATGACGAATATTGCGTATCAGCTTGCGCCAATATGCGATAAATGACAGCAGACTGCTCATACTGATAATTAAAGGGCAGCAAGTCACCATGTTTCCTATCTATTTTCAAAGTTATTTTAAACTTCATAAATATTTATTTTATGCACACAAAGTTAATAAAAAAACTTATACGTTGTTATTTCTTTAAGAATTATTATACTAATATTTCATTTTATCCTATCGAAATGCCAGTTTAGCAAGTAAACAACAAACACCGACATTACCCTTACCTTCATGCCTTAGAATACCCACTTTTTGCATCACCGCCAAATCTCTTTTTACCACCCTTGAAGTCTCCGACATGGTTACCAACATTTACATCGGCATTACCGCCACTATTACCGCCAAAACAATATTTGCACCGACATCTTACACCGACATTTACACCGACAAAACAGCAGCAACCTTCAGCGTTCACAGACCAACTGCAAATTGATTACTTTCCCCAAATTATCCCAAAAGAGAGAATCAGGAGATTTAAGGAGAAAAGGGGATTACACATTATTATATATAGGAATTCTTAGGGAAAATGGTGGGGATAACGTTATTGAATATCAACAACTTAAAAGTTTCATTGTGCAAGTTGTGGCAATTTCATTGTGCAAGTTGAGGATTTATCATAAAAAAAAATGGTGTTTCATTCCTCAAAATGAAACACCATTGACCTAAATTTTATGCTGATAATCGAATTTCGCAATTAGTTGCTATAAGCACTCTCACCATGCTCGTAGATGTCGAGACCTTCCTCTTCTACTCGCTTGTCAACACGTACACCTACACTCTTATCTACTACCTTGAAGATAATGTAGGTAACTACAACGCTGTAGATGATGCTTACCACGGTGGCTACAACCTGAATCCAAAGCTGATGCCAGTCGCCATAGAGGGCACCCTGCACACCTTCGGCTCCTGTTACATACTGAGTGGCGAAGACACCGGTGAGGATAGATCCCAAAATACCACCCATACCATGAACACCAAAGGCATCGAGAGCATCATCATACTTGAACTTCTCCTTTACTACCGCTACCATGAAGAAGCAGACGATGGTGGAAATGATACCGATGCAGAAGGCACCTAAAATATCCGTACTGCCTGCTGCAGGAGTGATGGCTACCAAACCGGCTACGGCACCTGTACAAGCACCCACCGTGGTTGGCTTCTTGTTGACAATCCAGTCGATGAGCATCCAGGTGGTGGCTGCTGCAGCTGTTGCGATATGAGTTACCAGGAAGGCATTGGCTGCCAGACCATCAGCAGCCAGACCACTACCGGCATTGAATCCGAACCATCCCAACCAGAGGAATGACATACCCATGAACACGAAGGTGATGTTGTGAGGTGTGATAGGATGACCAGCACGATAATCATCACGCTTGCCAACACAGAGTGCCATGACCAAAGCTGCGACACCAGCATTGATATGTACCACGGTACCACCCGCAAAGTCGATGGCTCCCATCTCCTGCAGGAAACCGCCGCCCCATACCCAGTGAGCCATAGGAAGATAGGCGATGATGACCCAGAGAACGGTGAAAAGTACATAACCGCTGAACTTGACACGCTCGGCGAATGCACCGAGAATCAAGGCTGGAGTGATGAGGGCAAACATGCACTGGAACATCACGAAAGTGAGCTCTGGAATACCCGTTGGCATGATGGCATCCAAACCAATGCCGTGGAGGAAGCACTTATCGAAACCTCCGATGATGCAAGCCAAAGAGTTGCCGCTATCCGCATATTCTGTAGAGAAAGCCCAGGAATATCCGAAGGCCACCCATATCAAACTGACTACTGCCACAATGAATACCGTCTGCATCAGGATGCTGAGGATATTCTTCTGGCGCACCAAACCACCGTAAAAAAGTGCAATACCTGGGATTGACATCAAAAGCACCAAGATGGTTGCCATGATCATCCACGCTGTGTTACCCGTATCAAGAGTTGTCAACAATAAACTGCTCATATATATATCTTATAGTTAAATTAGAATACAATATTATATAAAAGTCTCTCTACTCCTCTTTCTCTGCATTATACAATGCGATATCACCTCGTTCGCCTGTTCTGATTCTGACGGTATCCAGTACAGGAATCACGAAGATTCTGCCATCTCCCACTTCGCCAGTCTGTGCAGCTCCCTGGATGGCAGCGATGGTTGGCTCCACATTCTTATCACGAACCACAATATTCAAAAGTACACGTTCGATACTGCTGGTATCGTACATCACACCACGATAAATGCGAGCCTGGCGCATCTTTCCCTCACCTCTTACATTATAATAAGAGAACCACTCGATGTCGGCAGCCAAAAGTGCCTTCTTGACATCCTCGAATCTAGACTTGCGGATAATTGCCTCAATCTTCTTCATAATCCTTTAATAATTAATAATGTGT